>Ga0214921_10002764_pt1 | contig 27912 bp, 25 predicted proteins | sample LL1505_MetaG_FD_177992 | JGI IMG/M metagenome (GOLD analysis project Ga0214921, IMG submission 177992) | Freshwater microbial communities from Lake Lanier, Atlanta, Georgia, United States - LL-1505 | ecosystem: Environmental > Aquatic > Freshwater > Lake | place: USA: Georgia | collected... | reverse complement strand
GTGTCAGTCGGCATATTTTGGAAACATTGAAATCCATGACCACCATTCGCGTGAAAGAAAACGAGCCGTTTGACGTAGCACTTCGCCGCTTCAAACGCACCATTGAAAAACTCGGTCTATTGACCGATCTGCGTGCCCGTGAGTTTTATGAAAAGCCCACCACAGAACGCAAGCGCAAAAAAGCGGCTGCTGTCAAACGCCATTACAAGCGCGTGCGCAGCATGCAATTGCCTAAGAAGCTGTACTAATCTGTTTCGGCAGTCAGTTCACTTCGTTCAAAGATTCGCCTGAATTTTTGAATATGCGAAGCCCTCTGGGGCCAAGCAAAGCCCGCTGGAGGACGCTCAAGCGGGCTTTTTTAATTCAAGCCAGCGTCCATCCACTTTAGGAAACACCATGAGCCTCAAAGACCAAATCACCGAAGACATGAAAAACGCCATGCGCGCCAAAGACACTGCGCGCTTGGGCACCATCCGATTGCTGTTGTCGGCCATGAAGCAAAAGGAAGTGGACGAGCGCGTGGTGTTGGACGACGCTGCCATTGTGGTCATCTTGGACAAACTGGTGAAACAGCGCAAGGACTCTATTGCAGCGTTTGAATTAGCGGCACGTCAAGACTTGGTGGACATCGAAAAGGCAGAGATGGTGGTGTTGCAAGCCTATTTGCCTGCGCGCATGTCAGCAGAAGAAGTGAAAGCTGCCGTTCAAGCCATCGTGGCTTCCTTGGGTGCCTCAGGCCCTGGTGACATGGGCAAAGTGATGGGTGCTGTAAAAACTCAATTGGCTGGCAAAGCCGATATGGGACAAGTGTCGGCAGCAGTCAAAGCCGCTCTTGCAGGCTAATTTAATTGGGGTCAGAGCAACATTAATTTGGTCAATCAAAGGGGCTAAAGGCTAAGGGGGGCTGACGATTTGTGGTACCCCACCATGAGGAAGCCCCCCTTAGCCTTTAGCCCCTTTGATTGGAAATTAATGTTGCTCTGACCCCAATTAAATGACCTCAATTAAATTTTCGCGCTCATGATCATGGCACTGCCCACCACGGTCATGGCGCCGCCCCACCAAGCGCCAGATGCAGGTTTGCGGCGGTAGACCATCCACAAAAGGGGCAACAACACAACCGGTGCGATGGAAGAGAAGATGGCCACCAAGTTGGCCTGTCCCGTCTTCAAGGCTTGCAGAATCAAGGTCATGCCAATCACCATGGACACGGTGGCGCTTAAGGCTGTGTTGAGCAAAATTTTCCAATTGAGCGGGTTCTTCAATTTAGACAAGCCCAAGCCCAACCACAACAGCAAAAGGTGTGCACCAAAGCTGGCTGTGGCGCGAACTGCTGATGCAGACACAGCATCGATGCCGGTACTCATTAAAGGTTTCATCATGAGGGTGGCAACAGCTTGACCCAAAGCCGCCAAGAGTCCCATTGCCACGCCCATCCAAAGGGTGCCACGGGTATTTTCCCAAACGTGGGTTTCTTCTTCACGTCGGCCCCACAAAGTGGCCACCATGACCCCAGACACCAAAACGCTACTGCCCATTAGCGTCCAGCCCCACAGGGATTCACCCAAGAACAACCAAGCCAATAAAGCAGAAAAAAGCGCGTGCGTGGCGAACAAAACACCCGAGCGCCTTGGCCCGAGTCTGTTCATGCAGACAAACAAAGCTGTGTCGCCCACCAAGATGCCGATCCAACTGGAAACAGAAAGCCATGCGATGCTTTCAAAGGTGAGTTCAGGCCAACGACCCACATACATTGCGGCAATCCACAACAAGCACATGGCAAAAAACAAACGCCATCGCGTGAAAGCAAAAGCGCCCATTTGAGAGGCGGCATTGGCAGAGAACAAAGCACCAATGGCCCAACAGCCAGAGGCCATTGCAGCCAACAACTCAGGTGCAAGCATTAAGAGCCCGCGACCTTCATCCGATTGATCAAGACCGAGCCAATGGTTTTGGCGCCATAGTTGTAGGCATCTGCACCTACAGCTTCAATGCCTTTGAACATGGTTTTTAAATTGCCTGCGATGGTGATTTCGTGCACAGGAAAAGCGATTTCACCGTTCTCAACCCAGAAGCCTGATGCACCGCGTGAGTAGTCGCCCGTGACGTAATTCACGCCCTGCCCCATGAGTTCAATCACAAACAAACCCGTGCCCAATTTTTGCAACATGGCCTTGAGGTCATCGCTTGAGCGCGTCAATTTTGATGACATGATCAAGTTGTGCGAACCGCCCGCATTGCCAGTGGTTTTCATGCCCAATTTGCGTGCTGAGTAGCTGCTCAAGAAATAGCCTTCCACACGGCCACCCGACACCACTTTGCGTTTCAATCCGCGTACGCCTTCGTCGTCAAAAGGTGAGCTGCCTTTGCCACGCAATACATGGGGGTCTTCCGAAATGTCAATGTGTTTGGGAAAGACTTGCTTGCCCATTGAGTCCAACAAGAAACTGCTTTTGCGGTACAAAGAACCGCCGCTCACAGCCTGCACAAAGCCGCCCAACAATCCAGCTGCCAATGGCGACTCAAACAAAACAGGGCACTCTGTGGTGGGTATTTTGCGGCTTCCTAAACGACTTAATGCGCGCTCGGCGGCGTACCGTCCCACAGCTTCAGGCGTGGCCATTTGATCGGCAGCGCGCATGGAGGTGTACCAAGCATCGCGTTGCATTTCTGCGTTTTTGCCAGGCAGTGATGCAATGGGCGCCACCGACATGCTGTGACGTGAACTGGCATAACCACCCCGAAATCCGTGCGTGTGCGCGCTAAAGAAATGACTCTGCTGTGCAGACACGCCTGCACCTTCACTGTTGGTAATGCGTCGACTGGTTTTAAGCGCTGCCGCTTCACATGCCAAAGCCAACTTGGCAGCCTCTTCGCTGTTGATTGACCAAGGATGAAACAAATCCAATTCAGGTTGAACTTTGGCAATGTCGTCTTCATCAGGCAAACCTGCAGTCGGATCTTCAGCGGTGAAACGCGCAATGTCGAAGGCAGCTTGAACTGTTTGCTGAATGGCAGCCTCTGAAAAGTCAGACGTGCTGGCATTACCGCGTCTGTGACCCACATACACAGTGACGCCCAAGGACTTGTCACGATTGCGCTCCACTGTTTCTAGCTCACCCTTGCGCACGCTCACACTCAGCCCACACCCCTCAGAGGCTTCGGCCCCTGCATCGGTAGCACCGATTTTTTTGGCGTGTTTCAAGGCAGAATCAACCAAGCCCTCAAAAAAGTTGCGGCTGTAGCTGAAACCGTCATGCGTGTTGTGGGACTTGGAAGGGGCCTTGGCAGTCTGGGGCTTGGTTTTTTTCATCATTTGCGTCGAATTCGTCAAAACAGTCGATTATTTAAAATTCACAGTGACGGCTATGATACTTGCCGTCCCGCTGAAAAGGCTTAAGAGCTCACATGTCCCGTAAATTCAAAAAAGGTTATTTCGTTCAAGGTCAGTTTGTTGCCGAAGGTAGCGAGCTTGACCTCGAACTCAAACGCGAGCTCAAAGGGGGTGATGAACCCAGCCGCACTGACCTCAAAAAAGAGAGCGATGAGCTACAGAAACTGGGTGAGAGTCTATTGGATTTACGCCCCGATCTGATGGCCAAAGCCGACCTGCCCGAAAAACTGGTCGATGCCGTGGCGGATGCGAAGCGAATTACCAACTTTGAAGGCAAGCGCCGTCAGATGCAATTCATTGGCAAGCTCATGCGCAAACTCGACGACGACGTCATTGAAAGCGTCAAGGCAGCCCTGCTAGAACAAAACCAAGGGTCGGCACAAGAAACATTGCAACTGCACTTGGCTGAGCAATGGCGCGACCGCTTGATCAATGATGACGATGCATGTGGTGAATGGCTGAAAAACTTTCCAGATACCGACAGCCAACAATTGCGCGCCTTGATTCGACAAGCACGCAAAGATGCGCCCGCCATTTCTGCGGCCAGCGTTTCTCAAGGTTTGGCGCCACGGCAAAGTCGCGCTTACCGCGAAATATTTCAGTTGGTTCGCACAGAATTGAGCAACGCAGGTAACTCAGCAAGTCAAATCAACGACGACGATGAATAAAAATTGAACATGACGCCAACACAAGACACACTCCGCACAGAGCACGACCCCGTTAAAATTGGCATCGTCTCCATCAGCGACCGTGCCAGTGCGGGTGTCTATGAAGACAAAGGACTTCCAGCGCTTCAAACATGGCTTGGCCATGCCTTGAAAAACCCATTGAAATTCGAGCCTCGACTTATTCCTGACGAAAAAGAGCGCATCAGCGCCACGCTGATTGAATTGGTAGAGGCCGGCTGCAGCCTGGTGCTCACCACAGGTGGTACAGGCCCAGCCATCCGAGATGTCACCCCAGAAGCCACCTTGGCTGTAGCCGACAAAGAGATGCCCGGCTTTGGTGAACAAATGCGTCAGATCAGCTTGAAATTTGTGCCTACCGCCATCCTCTCAAGACAAGTGGCCGTTATTCGGGGTCAGAGTTTGATCATCAATCTTCCTGGTCAACCCAAATCGATTGCAGAAACATTAGAAGGTTTGAAAGACAGCCAAGGGCAAAACGTGGTGCATGGCATTTTTGCGGCCGTGCCCTACTGCATTGATTTGATTGGAGGCCCTTATTTGGAAACACACGACGAAGTGTGCAAAGCCTTCAGACCCAAAACGGCCATCCGTCCACCCAAACCCTGAGCCTTACTTGTCCAGCAACTGATTGAGCTTTTCAGCTTCAAAGGTTTCGCGCTTGGCAGCATCATTTGGCATTTGAATCGCTTCTTGATTGCCAGCGTTTGAATTCATTGATTCAAGCGCTTGCCAAAGCATGGCAATTTGATGTTCTTGACTGGCGGCGTTGTCAATCAATCCGCGCATCGCTTGCGACAGAGGATCGTCGTTTTGTGTCACGCCATAAGCAGAAAAGCCCATCTTGGAAGCAGTCGCTTCGCGCTGTACGTCGGCATCTTCCTGAATGATGCGGGCAGGATTGCCCACAGCCGTAGCACCTTCTGGCACCGGCTTGGTGACCACCGCGTTGGAACCCACTTTAGCGCCATCACCTACAGTGAATCCGCCCAACACTTTAGCGCCTGCGCCAATGACCACATCTTTGCCCAAAGTAGGATGGCGCTTCGCACCTTTGTACAAAGATGTGCCGCCCAGAGTGACGCCGTGGTAAATGGTGCAGCCATCACCTATCTCGGCTGTTTCACCAATCACGATGCCCATCCCATGGTCAAAAAATACCCGCTCGCCCAACTTGGCGCCTGGGTGAATTTCAATGCCTGTCACCCAGCGTGAAAAATTGGAAATAAATCGACCCAACCATTTGAAACCCATTTGCCAGCAAGCATGGGCCCACCTGTGCATAACCACTGCATGAAGTCCTGGGTAACACGTGAGTACTTCCCAGGCTGTGCGCGCAGCAGGATCGCGGTCAAGGATGCATTGAATGTCGGAGTGGATGCGAGAGAACATAAGCTAATGGTTTTGCAACGAGTCTACCTTTTTGAGTGCGCTGTTTCGATCACGGCTTTAGCAACACCTCTGAGAATATGGATTTCTTCGGGTGTGAGATCTGCTCGATTGAACAACTGATTCAAACGAGGCATGAGTTTTTTAGGGGCCAAAGGATCGAGGAAGCCAATTTCAACCAAGGCCTTTTCCAAATGACTTAGCATGCCCGCCACTTGAGCCGCATCGGCCACACTTGATTCATGCACAGGGGACGCAACAGGAAAACCACCCAAGGCCAAACGCCATTCATAGGCCACCAATTGAATGGCCGCAGCCAAATTCAAAGAGCCAAACTCCGGATTGGTTGGAATAGACAAAGCCACATGGCACTTGTAGACATCCTCATTTTTCATGCCGAAACGTTCGCAGCCAAACACAAATCCAATCGACGAGAGGACCTCTTTCGACTTAGGTTCATCGGCTTTGACAGCATGCATTGGAGCCTGCGCAAGAGACCGACCCAGCAGCCCTTCAAAGTGCTCTCTGGGCGATCTCGTTGGAGGACCGAAATCTCGAGGCGTCATGGCCGTGGCACACAGATGAGAGATGCCCTCACAAGCTTCCTCTAGGGTGTCCACAATGCGGGTTTTGTCCAGCACGTCATTGGCACCACTGGCCCTTTGGATGGTTTCTTCCTTGCGCAAAATATTGGCGTAACGCGGTGCCACCAACACCATTTCATCGAATCCCATGACCTTCAAAGCACGGGCGGCCGCACCCACATTACCTGGGTGGCTGGTTTCAATCAAGATAAATCGGGTTCGCATAGGGGCTATTGTCCCAGTTCCAAGTGCTCAAAATGAGCAAAACGAACCGCGGTCTGCGCCGAGGGCCAAATTTCATGGGAAAATGCGCCATTCGCCTCTGACATCGCACAGAGGATCTCAGTTTTTGCTCTTAAAAATTCATGTCGACCAATCTCCACCCCATGCTCAACGTAGCCGTCAAGGCTGCACGCGCCGCCGGCGCCATCATCAACCGCGCGGCCTTGGACGTGGAGGCTGTTCGAATTTCGCAAAAACAAGTCAATGACTTCGTGACCGAAGTCGATTTGGCCAGCGAAAACACCATCATCGAAACCCTTCTCACCGCCTACCCGCATCACGGCATCTTGGCTGAAGAGTCTGGCAAAACACATGGCAACCCCAACGCCGATCATGTTTGGATCATCGATCCGCTCGATGGCACCACCAATTTCATTCACGGCTTTCCCGTTTACTGCGTCAGCATCGCGCTGGCCGTGAACGGCAAAGTTGAGCAAGCCGTGGTGTACGACCCCTCACGCAACGATTTGTTCACAGCCACCAAAGGCCGCGGCGCCTACATGAACGACCGCCGCTTGCGCACCAGCAAGCGCACGCAAATGCATGAGTGCCTTATCTCTACAGGCTTCCCATTTCGCCCAGGTGACAACTTCAACCAATACCTTCGCATGATGGGCGAGGTGATGCAGCGCACCGAGGGTCTGCGCAGGCCAGGTGCTGCGGCATTGGACTTGGCCTACGTGGCCGCAGGTTTTACAGATGCATTCTTTGAAACAGGCCTTCAGTCTTGGGATGTTGCTGCGGGCTCCTTATTGGTCACTGAAGCGGGCGGCTTGGTGGGCAACTTCACGGGCGACGCCGATTTCTTGGAACAAAAAGAATGCTTGGCAGGTACGCCCAAAATTTACGGCCAGCTGGTGCCTATCCTGAGCAAGTACAGCAAATTCGCCAGTGCTGGCGAAAAAGCGGCCATGCGTGCGGCCGACATTCAGGATACACAAGCACGTCAAACCTCAACCGACAGCCAGATCTAAGCCATGACCGATGCGCTCGACTTGAGTGCTCACACGCCCATGATGCAGCAGTATCTGCGCATCAAGGCGGAGTTTCCTGACACCCTGGTTTTTTACCGAATGGGTGACTTTTACGAAATGTTCTTTGAAGACGCCGAGCGAGCAGCGGGCCTCATGGACATCACTCTCACGCACCGCGGTCAAACAGCAGGCAAGCCCATTGCCATGGCTGGTGTGCCCTTTCATTCTGTCGAAAACTATTTGGCCAAACTCATCAAATTGGGTGAGTCGGTGGCCATCTGCGAGCAGGTGGGCGATGTGGCCACCAGCAAGGGGCCTGTAGAGCGCAAAGTGGTGCGCGTTGTCACACCAGGCACGCTCACAGACACTGAGTTGCTGTCTGACAAAAGCGAAGCCATTTTGTTGTCATTGCATATTGCGCCCCGCAATGCGTGCGGCATGGCTTGGCTGAGTGTCACACAAGGCATCTTGCATTTGGCCGAATGCACGCACGATGAATTGGCCGATTGGCTTGAAAGAATTGCACCCAGCGAGTTGTTGGTCAGCGCCAGCATCACACCCAAATGGGAACAACAACTTCAATCATTGCGATTGGGTCAACGTGGCATGGCTTTGTCACTCACGCTGCGGCCCGACTTTCAATACGAAGCTGGCTTGGGTCACAGCAAACTGATCAAACAGCTCAGTGTGGCCAGCCTGGCCGCATGGGATGCCGACAAGCTCAATCATGCGCATGCCGCAGCAGGTGCTTTGCTCACTTATGCAGAACATACGCAAGGTCGATCACTGCCACATGTTTCGCAGCTCAAGGTGCAAAAGGCCAAAGAACTCATTGACCTGCCCACCAGCACGCGCCGCAATCTAGAACTCACACAAACTTTGCGGGGCGAAGACTCGCCCACCCTCTTCTCTTTGCTAGACACTTGCATGACAGGCATGGGCAGCCGTCAACTCAAACAATGGCTGCTCAATCCGCCGCGCGACAGGCAAGTTGCGGTAGAACGTTTGGCCGCTCTTGATCAGTTGAACGACAACAGCGCAGCCGCCCAAAGCGGTGTGGCCATCTGGGCCAGATTGCGCGAACAACTCAAAGGCACCAGCGATGTGGAGCGCATTACAGCGCGCATTGCGCTAAAACAGGTGCGTCCGCGGGAATTGGTCGCCCTCAAAAATGCACTCATTCGTTCTGCATCCTTGTCGCATCACTTGCAAGACACCTTGGGCCACTTGTCACCCACCAAGTTATTGCATGACATTCATTTTGACTTGCAGCCGCCCCTTGGCCTCACAGACATATTGCAACAAGCCCTGCTGGAAGAACCCGCCAATTTAATTCGCGATGGCGGCGTGATGGCCAATGGCCTTGATTCTGAACTTGACGAACTGCGAGCCATACAAACCAATTGCGACGACTTCCTGCTTGAGTTGGAAACGCGAGAAAAAGCGCGGACTGGCATTGCTAATTTGAAAGTTCAGTTCAACAGGGTGCACGGCTTCTACATTGAAGTCACCCAAGGTCAAATTGACAAAGTGCCAGACGACTATCGCCGCCGTCAAACTTTGAAAAATGCTGAGCGTTTCATCACGCCCGAACTCAAAGCCTTTGAAGACAAAGCCCTGTCTGCGCAAGAGCGTGCTTTGGCTCGCGAAAAATACCTTTACGAACTTTTGCTCGACCAACTGCAAACCCACATCCAAGCCCTGACCAAATTAGCGCAAGCCATGGCAGCTTTGGATGCCCTTTGCACACTCACCGAGCGAGCCACCACCCTCAACTGGTGCGCACCGCAGTTTGCCAAAGAGCCCTGCATTGAAATTAGACAAGGGCGCCACCCTGTTGTTGAAGCACGGTTGGCTGAAACTTCAGGTGGCAGTTTCATTGCCAACGATTGTTTGATGAACAGCAAGCAGCGTTTGCAAATCATCACGGGCCCCAACATGGGAGGCAAGTCTACCTACATGCGCCAGGTCGCATTGATTGTGCTTTTAGCCAGCATTGGCAGCCATGTGCCCGCCAGCAGTTGCAGACTTGGCCCCATTGATGCCATTCACACCCGCATCGGTGCTGCCGATGACTTGGCCAATGCCCAATCCACCTTCATGCTCGAGATGACCGAAGCGGCGCAAATTTTGCACAGTGCCACGCCTTTGTCCTTGGTGCTCATGGACGAAATTGGCCGTGGCACTTCTACTTTTGATGGCCTGGCCTTGGCCAGTGGTATTGCTACGCATTTGCACGACAAGACGCAAGCCTTCTCGCTGTTTGCTACACATTACTTTGAACTCACCGAGTTCCCCGCCACCCATCACGCCGCTTTGAACATGCACGTGGGCGCCACAGAATCGGGCAATGACATTGTCTTTTTGCATGAACTCCAAGCCGGCCCCGCCAGCAAGAGTTATGGCGTGCAAGTGGCCAGGTTGGCTGGCATGCCCACATCTGTTTTGAACCATGCGCGTCATACTTTGACCGCATTGGAAGCCGGCGCCAACGAAAACCGCATTCAGGTCGATCTGTTTGCCCCACCGCCTGAATCAGAGCATGCCGGGCCATCCGCCTTAGAAACTGCTCTGAATCAAATCGATCCCGATGCACTCACTCCCCGCGAAGCCTTAGAAGCCCTGTACAGATTGCAGCGCGTCTTAAAGCGTTCAGCAAATTGATCCAATGAACAACGTCATTTTTTCGCACGGCAATGGTTTCCCAGCCAGCACTTATCGAAGTTTCACAAAGGACTTAAGCCGAAGAGATTTCAAAGTCTCCTCGATTGAAAAGTTTGGCCACGACCCTCTGTTTCCAGTCACCAGCAATTGGCCTTACTTGGTCCAAGAACTGGCCGATTTTGCAAAAAAATCTGCCGATCAAACGGGTAGCAAGCCTTACCTCATTGGACACTCTCTAGGCGGACTGCTCAGTTTGATGTGCGCTTCCAAGCACCCTGATTTAACAGCGGGCGTGGTACTTCTTGACTCACCCGTCGTAGGTGGTTGGAAAGCCAGTGCGCTCAATCTGGTCAAGAAAACCAACTGGATTGGGTCTGTCAGTCCAGGCCGAATCAGCAAATCACGTCGGCAACATTGGCCCAACATTGAGGCCGTGATTGAGCACTTCAAACACAAGCGTGCATTTGCACACTGGCATCCTGATGCACTCAGAGACTATGCAGAATTTGGTACTCGCGTGGAAAATGGCGAGCGTGTTTTAAGCTTTGATCGCATCATTGAAACGGCCATTTACAACACCTTGCCCCACAACTTGTCATCGATGCTCAAGCGACAACCGCTCAAATGCCATGTGGCGTTCATTGGCGGCACCCACTCCCGAGAGATGCGCCTGGTTGGCTCGGAGTTAACCGACAAGGTTTCCAAAGGCAGAGTCATGTGGCTGGATGGTTCTCACTTGTTTCCCATGGAAAAACCCATGGCAACAGCCGCCGCTGTAGAAGCTGCCTTGCGAAACATGGGCGCGCAGTAACAAGTCTTTAGGTGCCCTTATGGGGCCCAGTTGACCAAGCCTGTCCAAGCTGTCGCCAGCACCACAATGCCAAAAACAATGCGGTACCAAGCAAAAATTTCAAAACTGTGAGTGGCGATGTACTTCAAAAGCCACCGCACACAAATCCAAGCGCTGATGAAGGACACCACCAAGCCTGTCGCAAACATGGGAATGTCTTGCATAGACAAGAGTGCGCGTTCTTTGTAAAGACTGTAAACGCCTGCACCAATGAGTGTCGGAATGGCCAAGAAGAATGAAAAATCAGTGGCCGCTTTGCGCGACAAACCCAGCAACATGCCCCCAATGATGGTGGCACCGCTGCGACTGGTTCCAGGAATCATGGCCAAGCACTGAACCAGTCCGACCATCAAAGCATCCCGCCCCCTCATGTCTTCGACGGTGCGAATTCGCACACTGGAGGGTGGCCTTCTCTCAGCCCACAAAATAATGAAACCACCCACAATGAAAGTGGTGGCCACGACCCAAGGGTTGAACAAATGCTCTTTGATCAGCTTGCCAAAGAGCAAGCCCAGCACCACGGCTGGCAAAAATCCAATGAACACATTCAGAACGAAGCGCTGCGCTTCAACTTGGTACCTGAAGGCTTTGGCCGTAGATCGAATTTTTTCCCAATAGACCAAGATGACGGCAAAGATCGCACCTGTTTGAATGGCGATGTCAAAAACTTTGGCTTTGTCATCGTCAAAACCAAGCAAGGCACCGGCCAAAATCAGATGGCCCGTTGATGAAATAGGCAAAAATTCGGTCAAGCCTTCCACCACACCCATGGCAGCGGCTTTGGCAAGCAACATTAAATCCACCCGTACTCCTTGGTTACACCGCAATTATCACCTCAGACAAGCCTCACAGGGCGCCGACTGGCTCTAAAATCAGACCATGAGCACAGCCAACGACAAAGTCAAATCGACAGACGCCCCAGCAGATGTCCACAAGGTGAGTAATTTTTTACGCCAGATCATTGAGTCCGATCTGGCACAGGGTACCTATGCGCAGCGCAAATGGGCCGGCTCTCCAGGCGATGCTTCGCATCATGCCGCCGGCTCTCCTGACCCCGCCAAAATTCGCACACGTTTTCCGCCCGAGCCCAATGGCTATTTGCACGTTGGCCATGCCAAAAGCATTTGCCTGAACTTTGGCTTGGCGCGTGATTATGGGGGCGTCTGCCACATGCGCTTTGACGATACCAATCCTGAAAAAGAAGACACCGAATACGTCAACTCGATTTTGGATGCCGTGACATGGTTGGGCTTTAATTGGTCTGCTCATGGCACTTCGCATTTGTACCAAGCCAGCGATTATTTCGACTTCATGTACCGGGCTGCCGAATTCCTCATTCAAGCGAATTTAGCTTATGTGGATGAGCAATCAGCCGAAGACATGCGAGCCCACCGTGGCGACTTCAACACACCCGGCAAGAACAGCCCTTTTCGCTCGCGCACAACCGCCGAAAATTTAAACCGTTTTCGCGAAATGCGCGATGGCAAGCTGGCCGATGGTGCGGCCGTCCTTCGCGCCAAAATTGACATGGCATCGCCCAACATCAACCTGCGTGACCCTGCCATCTACCGCATTCGAAGAGCGACGCACCACAACACAGGCGATACATGGTGCATCTACCCGATGTACACCTTCGCACATCCGATTGAAGATGCGCTAGAGCAAATCACCCACAGTATTTGCACGCTTGAGTTTGAAGATCAGCGTCCGTTTTACGATTGGCTTTTAACGCGCTTAAGCGAAAGCCATACACAAGAGAATGGCACGCCATTGGCGGCGCTTCTGGCCAGTCCCAATCCGAAGCAATACGAATTTGCAAGACTCAACCTCACCTACGTGATCACCAGCAAACGCAAGCTGGCCCAATTGGTCAACGAAAGCAAAGTCAGCGGATGGGACGACCCCCGCATGCCCACCATTGTGGGTCTTCGTCGCCGCGGCTACACACCCGAGAGTTTGCAACTTTTTGCAGAGCGCATTGGCGTGACCAAAAGTGATTCGTGGATTGACTACAGCACTTTAGAGGGTTGTTTGCGCGATGACTTAGACCCCAAGGCTGCGCGCGCCATGGCCGTCCTCGACCCCCTTCAGCTCACCATCACGAATTGGGATGAACTGATGGGCGCAGGCAAGCTAGACGCTTGTCATGCACCTGTTCATCCTCATCATCCAGACTTAGGGCAAAGGCATTTCCAATTTGGAAAATCGCTTTGGATCGAGCGGACTGACTATGAAGACAACCCACCCAAGGGCTTCTTTCGTTTGTTCCCTGGCAACAAAGTTCGCCTGAAATACGGCTATGTCATTGAATGCACATGCGCCAACAAAGATGCCGACGGCAAGGTGAACGAAGTGCTTGCGCAATTGATACCAGACACCAAAAGCGGCACACCCGGCTCTGACAGTGTCAAAGTGAAAGGCGTGATGACATGGGTGTCACAGGCAGATGCAGTTGCGGCTGAAGTGCGCTTGTACGACCGCTTGTTCACAGAAGCCCATCCCGATGCAGGTGGCAAAGACTTCTTGACCAGCTTTAACTCAGAAAGCCTGAAAGTAATGACTGCTTTTGTCGAGCCTTCATTGGCAAACAGTTCGCCCGATGCCAAATTTCAATTTGAGAGACACGGCTACTTTGTGGCGGATCGCATAGACCACAACGTCAACAAGCTGGTCTTTAACCGCTGTACGGGTCTGAAAGATACCTGGAGCAAGTGAAAAAAAAGGCGTCTCACTTCACAGTGAGTGCGCCCTCTTGTGGGGTCAATTTAAGCACCTAGGCTGGCTGAATACAAACCAAGGGTGCAGAGAAAACCAACGAACCAAGCCAGGGAGCGAATCTTGTCTTGGTCAATCACATAGCAAGCAATGTAGGCCACTCGAGCGGCAATGAAAACGCCAGCATAAATGTCAATCCGCTCCTGCAGTACTTGGACATGCATGGCCACCAAAATGCCAATGGCATAAAAAGGAAATGCCTCAAAACAATTGCCCTGTGCTGCATTGGCCCTGGCTCGGTAGCCCGTTTGTTGGGCCAACCACTCACGCGGATTGTGATTGTCGTAATTCTTCTTTCCGGCTTTGGCAATACCAGCACAAACAATTGGCATCAAGCCCGCCACCAACAAAGAGGCAATTGCAACATTCATGGTGAGATCTCTTTCTGGAAAAACTTCGAAATTACTTATCTATTCTAGCCGTGTAATAAACTTAAAAATAGCATCCACGAAGGCCTAAACTCTGACATTGGCACATTTCCCAGTCTGGTCACTTAGAATTTGGGTTTATTTGGTTCCGTACAGGAAATTTTCATGTCTTTGCATTCCATTCGCGCTTACTTGCTGGTTCTGGTGTCGGCCCTGCTTTTGGCAGCTTGTGGCGGCAGCTCCACGCAATCAACGCCTGCACCTCCCGTCGGCGGATTGAGTGTTGTTGCCGGAGACAGTCAAGTGACTGTGAGTTGGAAAGAAACCCCAGGGGTTGAGTACTGGATTTTTGCAGCCCCAAACACCCCCAACCTCAGCTTAAACAACTGGCTCGGCACATCGGGCTCGACATACCGACTCAAAGTGGCATCACCTTATGTGGTCACTGGCCTGACCAATGGCACACCCTATTCTTTTTTCATGACCGGCAGAACCAACAGCGGCCCAGGTGGCGACGCCACGCCAACAGTGGCAGCTACGCCTCGCTTAGCAGGCTCCGAGTGGACCTCGTCCAGCACAGTGAACACAGGTACACCCACAGGACTGACTTATGGCAGCTACTTAGACGTCGCCAGCAATACAGTGCTTTACACCTACGTGGCCGTTGGCAATGGTGGCAAGATGTTTCGAGCTGCAGACTTCAACACTTGGACAGCCATCACGCCTGTTGTCAACCTTAACCTTCATGCGGCCGAATACAGTTTTGCAAAATTTATTGCGGTTGGCGCAGGGGGCACCATCCTTTACAGCAGCGATTCCAAAACTTGGACGCAGCCCACCAAAATCACCACTCAAAACTTAAATGCCATTGCAAGCAATGGCAGCTTGGCCATTGCAGTCGGTGACAACGGGGCCATTGTGACCAGCAAGGATGCCATCACTTGGACGGTAGCTACAAGTGTGCCAACCACCAGCAACCTTCATGGCATTGCATATACAAACTCTGGCAATTGGTTGGCTGTCGGTGCTGGTGGCACCATTCTGACCAGCGGTGATGGCTTGACATGGACCGCCCAAAAGTCAGGCACCTCAGCCGACCTCAAAGGGGTCGGTTCAAAGACCAGCGTCACCAGCAATGTCACCAGTTATCAATTCATTGTTGTTGGCGCCAATGGCACCATTTTGAGCAGCCCTGACGCTGTCTCATGGACTGCACAGAGTGCCAATACCCAAGCCAATTTCAACGCACTGTCCTCGACCAATCAGTTCTTGGCCGTAGGTTCAGGTGGCACTGTTGTGACCAGCTTGGATGGCATCACTTGGAAGCCTGAGGCCAGCCAAACCACCGCCAATCTCACCCATTTGCTAAGAGCTCAAAACATGTACATTGCGGTCAGCAACTTGGGTGGCATCATTTACTCAAAATAAGACAGAAGCAAGAAATTTCATCTCTTGCTCCCCAAAAGGCCTTCATGCGAAGGCCTTTTTTTTCAAGAATTAAGCTTCAATGTGAAGCTCTTGAATTTTTCGAGTAATGGTATTGCGACCAATACCCAACTTGACGGCGGCTTCAATGCGTCGTCCGCGGGTGGTCGCCAGTGCTGCTTGAATCAGCAAGGATTCAAAACGTTTGGTCAGTACGTCCCACACGTCTTGGCGGTCTGTGCCCAATAGCTGCAAAGCTTCCACCTCTAAGGCGCTTTCCCAACCTGCATGGGCGCCTAAGTTAACCAGTGCAGGCGATGTACCGATAGCGACTGCTAGGGGTGTACTCTCGCTCAATGGGATCAATTCTCCAACTGCCATTGCACCTTGAGGGCTTGCATTCACGGAATTGTTATGCGACAAAACTTCCGGCGGCAGGTCTTTGGCCTCAATCATTTGGGCTGGTGCCATCACAGTCAGCCAATGGCAAATGTTTTCCAATTGGCGAACGTTGCCAGGAAAATTAAAGTGTCCCAGAATTTCAAGCGCTTGCTCTGAGATTCGCTTGGGCTCAACACCCAATTGCTGCGCACTTTGCAACAAGAAGTGTTTGGTTAAAACTTGAACATCTTCTCTGCGTTCACGCAAAGCAGGCAAACGCAGTCGGATGACATTCAGGCGGTGAAACAAGTCTTCTCGGAATACGCCTTCTTTAACCCGTTGCTCTAAATCTTGGTGGGTGGCAGCAATGACTCGCACATTGGCCTTCACCGAAGTGTGCCCACCCACTCTGTAAAAGTGCCCATCGGACAAAACGCGCAACAAACGTGTCTGAAGATCAAAAGGCATGTCGCCAATTTCATCTAAAAACAGGGTGCCGCCTTCTGCTTGTTCAAACCTACCGCGCCTTGATGTTTGGGCGCCTGTGAATGCACCTCGCTCATGACCGAAAAGCTCACTCTCCAGCAGGTCTTTCGGAATAGCGGCTGTATTGATGGCCACAAACGGGCCATTGGCTCTGGGGGAATGCTTGTGCAATGCACGGGCTACCAGTTCCTTGCCTGAACCAGACTCGCCTGTGATCATGACCGTCACATTGCTTTGCGACAGTCGACCAATGGCCCTGAAAACATCCTGCATGGCGGGTGCTTGCCCAAGCATCTCTGGCGTTGCTGCCATGAGTTCCTCGGCCACTTCCTCGCGCTGGCTCTCTTCCAAAGCGCGTCGAATCAGTTCGATGGCCTTGGGCAAGTCAAAAGGTTTGGGCAGGTACTCAAAAGCACCATTTTGAAATGCTGAAACGGCACTGTCCAAATCAGAAAAGGCCGTCATGATGATGACTGGCAAAGCAGGCAGTTGCTGCTTGACTTGCGTCAACAAATCCAAGCCTGATCCACCTGGCATGCGAATGTCACTGACCAAAACCTGCGGGCCTTCAGTGCCGTCTTCTGTGGCCAGTGCTGCAAGGACTTCTCGCGGATTGGTAAAACTGCGAGTACTCAAGCCTTCGCGAAGAAGAGCCTTCTCTAAGACGAATCGGATGGATTGGTCATCGTCTACGATCCAGATAGGCTTCATGTGACTTAACTTTCTCTAAAAGGAATGCACTGTCTGAGGTCAGATCAGGGCAACGGAATCAAAATTTTGAAATCTGTTCGACCTGGCACACTTTCACACTCAATCATGCCGTGGTGCTGCTGAACAAAGGTCTGCGCCAAAGTGAGACCTAAGCCAGAGCCGCCTTCTCTTCCAGAAATCAGTGGGAAGAAAATTCGGTCCTTGATCGAGTCTGGAACACCAGGCCCGTTGTCTATCACATGCAATTCCAATGCCAGTCGATACCGCTGTTTGCCAAATGTCACTTGGCGGGTAATGCGCGTCTTAAAAGTAAGTTGGGCATCGCCCTCGGTCATTCGGTCTGACAAGGCCAAGGCCGCGTTGTGAGCGATGTTTAAAACAGCCTGAATAAGCTGCTCCCTGTCGCCTCTGAATTCGGGAATGGAAGTGTCGTAGTCTCTGATGACCCGTAAACCTCTTGGAAATTCAGCCACAACAAGTGAGCGCACTCGCTCACAAACTTCATGGATATTGACATCGCCCACCATGTGGGGCCGGCGATGCGGCGCCAACAGACGATCAACCAAGAGTTGCAAACGATCGGCTTCTCGAATAATGACCTGGGTGTATTCTGTCAGCTCCTTGGACTCCATTTCCATTTCGAGCAGCTGCGCGGCACCGCGAATACCACCCAAGGGGTTCTTGATCTCATGGGCTAAATTTCGAATGAGCTCTTTGTTGGCTTGCGCTTGGTCAATGAGGCGCTCCTCTCTGTCCTGCCGCGTTTGCTGCTGAATGGGCAGCAATTCAATGATCACTTCGTCGGATTGATCAGACTGCGCCACGATCACATGAACAGGAAGCGATTCTTCTGGATTGATCCTCAACAGTTCGGCGTCGTAACGCAATGCCGCAAATTCATTGGCCTTGGCGCCAGAAAGTGCATGCAACAAGGGCTTGGGATCTGAAAAGAAATTCAAAAAGGATTCTCCTTCCAAACTTCTTCTGGACTGGCCCATCACGTCCTCTAATTCTGAGTTAACAAAGACAACAGTGCCATTGCTCTCTAGAACGGCAATGGGGGTGGCCAACCAATCGAATGCCTGAAAGCGATGGTTTTGTGAAACGCCTGTCAACTTCATACTTCGCACCTGCGACCCGACAGAGGTTGTAGAACTCAATTTGGATTGATTTGAAATTTTCGCCATCTGAATTTCACTTAGATGGCACCGAGGCCAAATTGGACGTTTGCCGACTCAACTCTCTTTTCAAAGCCAGCAGGTCACGCGCCATGCGCTCTATGTGAGTTTGCATGTCGGCAGTGCGGCGCTTGTATTGTGGGTTTTGCAAAGACTCGCCTTCTTGAAGGGCTGGTTGACCTCCGTTAAAAACTCGCACCAATTCGGCATGCCTTGCGCTTAGTTTTTGCCACTCATCCTCCAAAACAGTGCGTGCTTGAAGATTTCGTTGAAGCGCATCTTGCGGGTTGTTTGAAGTGCTCGGAATACGCTCAACAGCAGTGCCAGAAACTGCCGCGACAGGCTTTGGCGACTGACCATTTTGAACACGCGTTCCATCGATTTGAGTCGGATTTGAAATCAGCAGTTTTTGGCACTGACTGGGATCATTCGGTTGGTTGGTGATTTCTTGGCCACACTTGTAGACAGCTTGATCGGCCAATGCCAAACCTGCAAACCATGTCATTGCCATGAGCAGCATATGCCATTGAAATTTCACCGATCTCAAACCTGCAATCATGTCTCAAACATCTTTCCTGAATGAAAAAGGACGGCCTGAGCCGTCCTTTTCGGGGTCGGGCTCAGGTGCCCCAACTCGCTGCAAATTAAAGTGAGTAGTACATCTCGTATTCAATGGGGTGCACGGCTTGACGGAAGCGTGTGACTTCGCCCATTTTCAATTCAATGTAAGCGTCGAGCATGGAGTCAGTGAACACACCACCTTTTGTGAGGAAGGCGCGGTCTTTGTCCAAATACTCCAGAGCTTGATCCAAGCTGTGGCAAACGGTTGGCACCAATGCATCTTCTTCGGGAGGCAAATGGTACAAATCTTTGGTAGCAGCTTCGCCAGGATGGATCTTGTTTTCTACGCCGTCCAAACCAGCCATCATGAGCGCAGAGAAGCACAGGTAAGGGTTGGCCATTGGATCTGGGAAGCGCGCTTCAATGCGGCGACCTTTGTCAGAGGCAACGTGAGGAATGCGAATCGAAGCAGAACGGTTGCGGCTAGAGTAAGCCAACTTCACAGGTGCTTCAAATCCAGGCACCAAACGCTTGTAGCTGTTTGTTGTTGGGTTTGTGATGGCGTTCAGGGCACGAGCGTGCTTGATGATGCCGCCGATGTAGTACAGCGCAAAGTCTGACAAACCTGCGTAGCCGTTGCCAGCGAACAAGTTTTTGCCGTCTTTCCAGATGGACTGGTGAACGTGCATGCCAGAACCGTTGTCACCGACCAAAGGCTTGGGCATGAAAGTAGCCGTTTTGCCGTAGGCGTTGGCCACGTTCCAAACCACATACTTCAATGTTTGAGTCCAATCAGCGCGCTGCACCAAGGTGCTGAAGCGTGTACCGATTTCGTTTTGACCTGCGCCAGCCACTTCGTGGTGGAACACTTCAACAGGAATGCCCATGCCTTCGAGAATCAAGGACATTTCGGCACGCATGTCTTGCGTGCTGTCAACGGGAGGCACTGGGAAGTAACCACCTTTGACCGTAGGACGGTGACCGCGGTTACCGCCTTCCATTTTGGTACCGCTGTTCCAAGGCGCTTCGTAGTCGTCAATCTTGAAGAAAGAACCAGACATGTCGCTACCGAAACGAACGTCATCGAACAAGAAAAATTCTGGCTCGGGTCCGAAGTAAGCAGTGTCGCCCAAACCGGAGGCCTTCAAATAGGCCTCTGCACGCTTGGCAATAGAACGGGGGTCGCGGTCGTAGGCTTTGCCATCACCGGGTTCCAACACGTCGCAACCCAGGATCAAAGTTGTTTCTTCGAAGAAGGGGTCAATGTTGGCGGTGATGGGATCGGGCATCAACAACATGTCGGAGGCTTCGATGCCCTTCCAACCAGCGATAGAAGAACCATCGAAGGCGTGGCCATCAGTGAACTTGCTTTCATCAAAATGGGAAATTGGCACGGAAACGTGCTGTTCTTTGCCACGGGTATCGGTGAAGCGGAAATCAACAAATTTAACTTCGTTGTCCTTCACCATCTTCATCACGTCTGCGACGGTCTTTGCCATCAGATTCTCCTAAGGATGGGTGTTGATAATTGATTCTTCGGGAATGCAGTTTCTATGCCAACAAAGGCAGTGAACGGCAATTTCCCAAGTCCGCTATTGTGCCCTGTGGGCAGGGATTCACTTGGCGACTTGCTGGTAATTTTTCACATCAAATTGATGCACCACAATACATCATAAATGCACAATTATAGTGCGTAATATGTTAACGCACCATTTCGGGGCCAAGCTCGACTTCAAAAGGCTTTAAGCCTTCTTTGAGAGCCATAAAAGCAGATTCAACTTGAGACTCAGCGCCCTTCACGCCCAGTTCGATGTGCTTGCCCCACTTGGGATGGTCCACGCTGGGCAGGCTAAAAACTTTGATGCCCGCATGTTGCAACTCAATGCGTTCCATCAAGGGGGTCAGGGTTGCTTCCATGGCGCCAAAAACAATCACAGACCGTTCGATGCGCTTGGGCGCTGCGCCCCAAGTTTGGCAATAGGCATCAAGTTTGTCTTGCATCATGGGCCATGCCATGACAGGAAAACCAGGCACAAAGTGAAGCATGCCTTGGCGTGCGCCCTGGCAAGTGAAACCAGGAATTTTGTTGTAGGGGTTGTGAATGATCTGAGCACCTTGAGGAAAGGTGCCCATGTTCAATCGGTGAAGGTTGTCATGGCGGTCAGGCTCAAAGGCAACACCCTGCTCCAAGGCGACATCGCGCATGCGCTCCAAGATCAAGGCCTTGGCTTGCGGGTGCAATGCCAAGGACACACCCAAAGCTTGGGCCGCGCATTGGCGGGTGTGATCGTCTGGGGTTGCGCCGATGCCGCCGCAAGAGAAGACCACATCACCTGATGCGAAAGCACGGGCTAAAACCTGCGTAATGCGCTCAGGCGAGTCGCCCACATACTCGGCCCAAGCCAGCTGCAAACCTCGCTCATTTAGCAACTCTATGAATTTGGGCAAGTGTTTGTCTGATCTTTTACCTGACAAAATTTCATCGCCAATGATGATGATGCCGATGGACGGCGGCGTGAGTGGCAAGCTTGAGTTCATAGTGATGCTTCGTTCAGGATGGTGATGGGCTCTTGTCTGAGGCTGCTTAAAGCAAACAACAAAAAGTGAACAAACCAAAGTGCTGAAAAGATAAAAACGAGTGTGTAAATCCAAACGGCAATGGGAATGAGAATGACAAATGCAGCGGCGAACAAAGCGCCAGAAGCCCACACCAAACTTGGCGCTGCTCCCATTGCACCGGTTAAGACACCCATGCCTAACAATTGAAAGCGATAACGCTTCATGAGTTCTACCCGCTCAAGCTTGGATGCATGCTCTGCCAAGACATCGTAGGTCATGACCCTGTAAGTCAGCCATCCCCAAATGAGTGCTGGCAAAAGAATGGCCAGCGGGGGCACCCACCAAAGGGGCAAGGTCAGGATCAAAGCGCCCAAGGCCAAAATGATAGACATCAAAGTCCACAAGATGCTTTGCCAAAAGGTGCCGCCACGTTTTCGCTCCAACTCAGGGAAGCGCCTTGCGCCAACCAAACTCACCAAAGCTGGCGTCATCATGAATGAGACTGCCAGCAAGGACATGATCATGACCACTGGCGTCACAGCCAGGATGATGACCAAGGGCGCAAGCACCGCCTTTAAATTCATCAGACCGACTCGCTCCAACCAAGTCCACGCCCAACCCATCACAGGACCTGCCTCCATGCCGATGCGAACCGTGTTGACTGCCACGTCCCAGTACATCGCGCCCAAGCCTGTCACGATGACCGCCATCAAAATGAGCGGCAACAAGGAAAGCATGATGACCTTTGGATGCAGGCAGTAAGCAAGTGCTCGCCAAAACGAGTCCATGAAAAGTTTCATGAACTTGTACCCTTGCTCAGAAAGCGCATGAAACCTAATTTTTGTTGTGCCCAAAAACTTTGCCCATAATCGCGGCCCTCTTCCACTTGATCTCGAACCCCTGTTGGGTCGTATCTGTTTGAGAAGTCAGCAGTTCTGAACAGCATGTCCCACCACGGAAACAAGACCCCGAAGTTGTGTCCGCCTAAGGTTTTTCGGCCTGCTGACTCGTGACCAATGCCAATGGCATGGTGCAAGCGATGAAACCTAGGGCTGACCCACAAGCGATCTCCCAGCCAGCCAAAACTGCATTTGATGTTGGCGTGTTGAAAGCTTTCACTCAATTGACTTAACACCACCAAGGCAATAAATTGCCCTGGGCCCACACCGATCAGTTTGGCCACCACAGACAATAAAAGCGCGGTGATCACATCGTCGAGCAAATGATTGCGGTTGTCTGTCCACAGAGTCATTTGCCTTTGCGAATGGTGCAAAGAATGCAGCGCCCACCAACGATTGAACTGATGCTGGCCTCGGTGAATCAGATAGTGAACAAAATCAAAGACAACAAGGTAGAGCATAAAACTGACCCAAGCAATGTCGGAGACGCCTGGCCAAAATGCGTCGATGTTGAAGGTTGGAAACCCATGCACGCGCAACATGCCAAACCCAGTTTCAACGGCATTTTCAAAAGTGAAAAACATGAACAGCTTGAACAAGCCCAAACGATGAATGAGGGTGTAGATGACATCAACTTTGACCCCTTTGGAATCCGTGACAGGTTCGAAAGGTCGCCATTTTTCCAAAGGCGCAATGAAGACCAGCAACAACAAAATTTGCAGCAAACCAATCAAGAGCCAACCTGTGCCTTCGTAGGCCACATCCAGCAAGTTACCGGCGCCCCAAGCAAAGGCGATGGGCTGAACCACACTTTCAAACAACAAGGTTTGCATTGCTGAGAAGGTGTCAATGAGCCACTCAATCATGGATGTCAACATGCGTTAAAAATAAAAAATGAGCTAGGTTCAAGGGGCTTTAGGGCACTGTAGCAAGGAGTTTCGAGTATTGCGGGTGTTGGCGCAAACTGACAAAACAAAACCCTTTGTCTTTCAAGCCCACAATGAGGGGTTCTAGCACCGCAGGAGCCCAAGGATCTTGGCGCGACCAAATGCCCAAATGAGCCATCAAAATATCGCCAGATTTAATGCTCTTAAGCGCAGTCTGAAGCAAAGCAGAGTTGCTGTAGGTTTGACTGGACAATTCGTCGCCTAAAAAACCAGCAGGCGCCCAAGCGACGTGGGTGTAGCCACATTGACTGGCCGCCTTCAACAAAGCGGGCGAGGTTTTGCCCCCAGGGGCTCTGAAAAGCGGCAAACTTGCGCGGCCGGTCATGGCTTCCAAACGCTCAGAGGCTTTTTTTAAATTGGCACAATAGTTTTCTGCACTCCAAATTAAGTTTTGGTCCTTTTGCTCACCTGAACTGGGCCGAATTTTGAAAGTTCGGGCGTCGATATCCGATCGCCAATAAGCATGGTCATAGGTATGGCTTGCAAAATCGTGACCTTCAGTGGCCCGCGCCTTCCACCATGCAGACCAGTGTTGGCCCAGGCTGCCGTCACCCTCTTGCGTTTTTTCATGGGCGCCAAAAAAGGTCACGCGAACTTGATGCTTGCGCAGTACGTCAGCAATCAAGGGAGCCGTGCCCATGTGGCCCGTGTCAAAGGTCAGGTAAATGGGCTTTAGGCATTGCAAGGGAGGTTTTTGAGGCTCGGCAGCCACTGCCAACGAAAGCGCATTGAACAAGATTGCGCCCAGAAAAATCCGGGTCAGGCGCTGGCTCAAAGTGTCATTGGCGTGGCGCATGGTCCAAGGTCCAAACACCATGCGGTGATTTGCCCACTTTGATTTGACGGACCACTTGGCGGGTGCTCATATCGATGACAGTTAACTTTTGAGCCCAACGCGAAGCCAGCAAAATGGTTTTGCCATCGGCCATGATGTCCATGCAATCTGGGCCACTGGGTCCTGGGTACTTGTCAACAACCGCAAGGCTTTTGTAATCGATTTTGCTGATGGAGTTGGCGACACGGTTGCTGACCAACACATGCAGCTTGTCGCCCAGGGCACGGAAAGCATGCGCACCTTTGCCAGTCTGAATCAATTTGATTTTTTTAGCGGGGTTTTTAGACACGTCATAAACCTCCACCCCATCACCGCCAGTGAGGCCAATCAACAAGGTTTGATCGTCAGGCGTGACAAACACATCAGCTGGCATGGGGCCCGTTTTCACGCGCCACTTGATGGTTTGGGTGTTCAAATCAATGGCGACCAATTCATTGCTGTCTTGCATGGTGGCCCACACCGTGGTGCTCTTGCTGTCAATCCACATGTGGCTGGGTGTTTTAGCCGATTGAAGGCGCTTGACCAAGGTGGGTGTTTGCCCATCCCATTTATAGATGTCAATGTGATTGAGTCGGTTGGCAACCGTGACGAACCACTTCATGTCGGGCGAAAAACGCAAGTGATAGGGATCCAAAATGCCTGGAATCACACGTTGAATTTCTGCGGTTCGGGGATCAATGAAGGTCAGAGAATCGGACAGGGCATTGGCCACAATGACCGATTTTTCATCCGGCGTCAGGTACAAATGGTGCGGCTCTTTGCCGGTAGGAATGCGCTTGGTTTCAGTCCAAGTCACAGGGTCAATGACACTGACATTCCCTTCAAGGGAATTTAAGACAAATATGGGGGCCGGCGCTTGCACTGCAGGCTCAGGGGGCGCAGGTTGAGGCCCTGAGGACATGGCCGAAGCAAGCCCGAATGTGGCCAAACCAAGTGTGAATGTCAGTGCTTGTAAGATCATCCCTCGAGTGTAATGGGGTATTGGCAGACGCCTCGATCGATCAAGCCCTATCTTTTTTCATTTTGAGGGTTTCTAATGTCAAAATTAACGGCATGACTGCCCCCTCTCAGATCTCCATCTTAGGTGTTGACTTGGAAGTCAAACACATTCCGCTGGACAAGCCATTGGCCCCAAAGAGCAGCGCTCCCATCTGCGTTTTTTTGCACGAAGGACTGGGCAGCGTGGCCCTTTGGAAAGATTGGCCAGCACAAATCTGCCAAGCTCTGGGCTGTGAAGCTTGGGTTTATTCACGACAAGGCTACGGGCAATCAGAGGGTATTTCTGATGTGCGTGGTACAGGCAGGCTGCAATCTAACTACATGCACCGTGAAGCCTTGGAAGTGCTTCCTGCTTTGTTGGCGCACTTGGGAATTGCCAATCCGCTCTTAATTGGCCACTCAGATGGCGGCACCATAGCACTCATTCATGCCAGTCAATTTCCAGTTGCAGGCTGTGTGGTCATGGCACCCCACGTCATGATGGAAGACATTTCTGTTCAAGCCATCTTGCATGCGCGAGATCATTTTGAAAAACTCAAACCCAAGTTAGCAGCCTTTCACAAAGATGTCGATGTGGCTTTCTGGCAGTGGAACGATGTGTGGTTGAGTGAAACCTTTAGAAGCTTTGACATTCGACCTTTGCTCTCAAAGATTCAATCGCCCTTGATGGCCATTCAAGGCGCCAATGATCCTTATGGAACCATGGCACAGATTGATGAAATTGCAGCACACGCACCTCAAACTCAGTTGGTGAAATTAGAGAACTGCGGGCACAGTCCTCACAAGGACCAGCCTTTGGAAGTGCTTCAGGCTTTGAAATATTTTTCGAGTTCACTGGGCAAGATCCAGCGCCATTGACCGGGCGCCAAATCTGCTGGCAATTGCAAATTGCCAATGGCACTGCGGTGCAGTCCTTCCACCCGGTTGCCAACAGCCGCCAACATGCGCTTGACTTGGTGGTACTTGCCTTCTGTCAGGGTCAGCTTCAAATGAGTGTCTGTCACTTTCTCACAGGCGGCAGCTTGCACGGGCTTTGGGCTGTCATCTAGCACCACGCCTGACAACAATTTTTCCACCTGCTGCGCCGTGATTTCGTGCTTGGTGGTGACCTCATACACCTTGGGCATGTGGTGCTTGGGTGAACTCATGCGGTGAATGAACTTGCCATCATCGGTAAGCAACAACAAGCCCGTGGTGTCTTGGTCTAAGCGCCCTACTGCTTGCACGCCTTGCACCGCAGCTTTTTGAGGCCGCAGTCTTAAGGGGGATGGAAGCAAGGTGTAGATGCTGGGCCAAGTTGAGGGCTTTTGTGAGCACTCTGTGCCTGTGGGTTTGTGCAGCATCAGGTAAGCGCGGTCAAAGTAAGGCCACTCCGTACCCTGTACTTTGAACTTGAGATTTTCTGGATCAAAGAAAACACCGGGGTCTTCTTGAACCTCACCGCTCACGCTCACATAGCCTTGTTGCACCAAACCTGCGCACACACGGCGTGTGCCGAAACCTTGGCTAAAGAGGACATCCTCTAAGCGCATGGGTTTCATGTCACAACTCGCTCTGAGTTCACTGAGCTCAGTGAATTATTTCAAGGCTTTGAAACGCACTCGCTTAGGCTTGGCACCCTCTTCGCCCAAACGCTTCTTCTTGTCGGCTTCGTACTCTTGGTAGTTGCCATCAAAGAACACCCACTGGCTGTCGCCTTCTGCGGCCAAGATGTGTGTGGCAATGCGGTCAAGAAACCAACGATCGTGGCTAATGACCATGACCGAGCCCGCAAATTCAAGCAAGGCATCTTCCAAGGCGCGCAATGTTTCCACGTCCAAGTCATTGGAGGGTTCGTCAAGTAGCAACACGTTGCCGCCTTCGATGAGGGTTTTGGCCAAGTGCAAACGACCGCGCTCACCACCCGACAACATGCCGACTTTCTTTTGCTGATCGCCGCCATTGAAGTTGAAGCGGCCGCAATAGGCACGGCTGGGCATTTGAAATTTGCCGACAGTCATGATGTCTAAACCACCAGAGACATCTTCCCAAACGGTTTTTTCATTGGAAAGATCGTCACGATTTTGATCGACGAAGGCCATCTTCACGGTTTGCCCGACTTTGATGGTGCCGCTGTCTGGTTGCTCTTTGCCAGAGATCAGTTTAAAGAGCGTTGATTTACCGGCGCCGTTAGGCCCGATGATGCCGACAATCGCGCCAGCGGGAACTTGAAAGCTTAGATTGTCAATTAACAAACGATCGCCAAAAGACTTGCTGACATTGGTGAATTCGAAAACTTCATTGCCCAAGCGCTCGGCCACAGGTATGAAAATTTCTTGTGTTTCATTGCGTTTTTGGTAGTCGTAATCGCTCAGTTCTTCAAAGCGTGCCAAACGCGCCTTGCTCTTGGCTTGACGACCTTTTGGATTGGAACGGGCCCATTCCAATTCTTTTTTCATGGCCTTGGTGCGTGCGTCTTCTGTGCGTTGTTCTTGACCCAAGCGAGCTTCTTTTTGCTCCAACCAATTGGAATAGTTGCCTTTGTAGGGAATGCCATGACCGCGGTCCAGCTCCAAAATCCATTCGGCCGCGTTGTCTAAGAAGTAACGATCGTGGGTGATGGCCACCACGGTGCCTGGAAAGCGTTGCAAAAACAATTCAAGCCAGTCAACGCTTTCTGCGTCCAAGTGGTTGGTGGGTTCGTCAAGCAGCAACATGTCGGGGCGGCTGAGCAACAAACGGCACAAGGCCACACGGCGTTTTTCACCGCCTGAGAGTTTGCCAATGATGGCGTCCCATGGGGGCAAGCGCAAAGCGTCGGCTGCAATTTCAAGTTGGTGGTCAGAGGCATCGCCTGCAGTGGCGATGATGGCCTCGAGTTTGGCTTGCTCTGCAGCCAGCGCATCAAAATCGGCGTCCTCTTCAGCGTAGGCTGCATAAACTTCTTCAAGGCGTGCTTGCGCCGCTTTCACTTCGCCCATGCCAC
>Ga0214921_10002763_pt1 | contig 27926 bp, 11 predicted proteins | sample LL1505_MetaG_FD_177992 | JGI IMG/M metagenome (GOLD analysis project Ga0214921, IMG submission 177992) | Freshwater microbial communities from Lake Lanier, Atlanta, Georgia, United States - LL-1505 | ecosystem: Environmental > Aquatic > Freshwater > Lake | place: USA: Georgia | collected... | reverse complement strand
TTGTGGAGCTTCTCCCGCGGGATCTCGGCGTCGATCATCCGCTCGGCCTGCATCTGGTCGATCGTGGCGAAGGCGACGTAGGGGTTGACCGCGCCGGCCCCGTAGCCGGTGAGGGTGGCGAAGTGGTGCACCTCGCGGGCCTCGCCCGTCTCCACGACCAGGCCGCAGCGGGTTCGCGTTCCCGCGCGGACGAGATGGTGATGCACGGCCGCCGTCGCCAGCAGGCTCGGCACGGCGGCCATCTCGGCCGACACGCCCCGGTCGGAGAGCACGACGATGGTCACGCCCGCGGCCACGGCCGCCGAGGCCTCGGCCCGCAGCTCGTCGAGCCGCTGCCGCAGGCCGGCGGCTCCGGCCGCGACTGGAAACAGGAGCGAGAGCGTGCAGGCCGCGAGCCCCGGATGGTCGGCGACCTTCCCTGAGCCCAGTGCCTTGATCCGGGCGCACTCGGCATTCGTGATCACCGGCGACTCGAGTCGCAGGAGCCGCGCCTGCTCGGGCGTGGCCGCCAGCAGGTTCCCCTCGCTGCCGATCGTGGTGATCATCGACGTGATGATCTCCTCGCGGATCGCGTCGAGCGGCGGATTGGTCACCTGGGCGAAGAGCTGCTTGAAGTAGTTGGCCAGCACCTGCGGGCGGTCGGAGAGCACGGCCAGCGGCGTGTCGTTGCCCATCGAACCGATCGGTTCGGCGCCGGCCGTCGCCATCGGGCCGACGATCACGCGCAGATCCTCGAGCGTGTAGCCGAAGGCCCGCTGGAGCTCGAGCAGGCTGCCCTGTTCGCCGGCCACGCCGGCGGCCCGCCAGGGGTCCGCGGCCGAGGGCAGCGCCGCTCCGTTGCCGTTTGGCGTGCCGTGACCATTCGAGGCCTTGGCGAGCTCCTCTGGCCGCACCGCCCGCGACGCGGTGACGGTCTCGAGGCCCGGCGGATCGGCGAGCTTCTCGACCGCTACCTGGTTGCCCGCCATCCACTCCCGCCACGGCTTGGCGGTGGCGAGCTTCCGCTTGATCTCGTCGTCCTCGATGATCCGCCCTTCCTTGGTGTCGACGAGGAACATCCGGCCCGGCTGCAGCCGACCCTTGCGGACCACCTCCGCCTGCGGGAGTTCGAGCACGCCCGCCTCGCTCGCCATCACGACGAGCCCGTCCTTGAGCTGCCACCAGCGGCCGGGCCGCAGCCCGTTGCGGTCGAGCGTGGCCCCGATCCGCACGCCGTCGGTGAAGGCCACCGCGGCCGGGCCGTCCCAGGGCTCCATCAGGCAGGCCTGATACTCGTAATAGGCCTTGAGGTCGTCGGGCATGCTCTCATGGCCGCTCCACGGCTCGGGAATGCACATGCTCACGGCCTCCTCGATCGGCCGGCCGGCCATCACGAGCAGTTCCAGCGCGTTGTCGAAGCAGGCCGAGTCGCTGCCCCCCTCGCGGATCACCGGCTTGATCTTCGCGAGATCGGGCCCGAACACGGGATGGGCGAGCATGCTCTCGCGGGCGTGCATCCAGTTGATGTTGCCGCGAACGGTGTTGATCTCGCCGTTGTGGGCCAGGTAGCGGAAGGGATGGGCGAGGTCCCAGGTCGGAAAAGTGTTGGTGCTGTACCGCTGATGGACGAGCGCCAGCGCGCTGGTCATCCGCTCGTCGGAAAGGTCGGGGTAGTACTTGTCGACCTGGTCGGCCAGCAGCAGGCCCTTGTAGACGATGGTCTTGCTCGACAGCGAGCAGACGTAGACGTAGCCATGCTCCGTCAGGCCGAGCGAGCCGATCTCGATCCCGAATCGCTTGCGAAGCACGAACAGCTTCCACTCGAAGTGCTCGCGGGAGACCTTCTTGCCGCGGCCGACGAAGGCCTGGCGGATGAAGGGCTCCACCTCGCGGGCGGTGCCGCCGATCGACTGGTTGTCGGTGGGCACGGTCCGCCAGCCGAGGAACTCGAGGCCCTCCTCGCGGCAGAGCTTCTCGAAGAAGGCCTCGGCCGCCTCGCGGTCGCCTTCCGACGGCGGCAGGAAGATGTTGCCGGCCGCCCAGTCGCCGGGGGTGGGCAGCTTGATCCCGGCCTGCGGCGCGGCCACCGCGAAAAACTCGAGCGGCAACTGCATCAGGATGCCGGCCCCGTCGCCGGTGAGCGGATCACAGCCGCAGGCGCCGCGGTGGGTGAGGTTCTCCAGGACCTCGAGCCCCTGCCGCACGATCCGGTGGCTCTTGCGGCCGTGCATGTTGACGACGAAACCCACGCCGCAGGCATCGTGCTCGGTGAGCGGGTCGTACAGGCCCTGGGCTGGCGGGAGGCCGGGCTGCCGGGCGCGGTCGCGGTCGCGGCGATCGTTCGGGCTGGTCTGGGGCGACTGCTGGGGCGACTGGTTGGTCATGGCGATTCGCTTGGTCACGAGGGTCTGGGGGCGGAAGCAGGGCTGCGGCTGTCAGCGGGCCGACGCCGGGGAGGTGGGCACAACATCGAGGTCGGCGGCATGCCCGCGGAGCAGGTCGAGGAATCGCTGCGCGGTCGGGGCCAGCGGCCGGTTGCGGCCGCGAATGATCCCCAGGGGGCGGACGAGCTCGTGGGCGGCCTCCTCGTCGGCGATCCGGACGCGGGCGAGCGTGCCGGCCGCCACCTCGCGGATCACGGTTGGCTCGGGCAGGATCGAAAAGCCGGCATCGATCTCGATCGCCCGCTTGATGGTCTCGATGTTGTCGAACTCGAGCACGACCTCGGGAGCGACGTCGTGGGCATGCAACACACGGTCGATCTCGTGCCGAATCACGAGATCGGGATCGAAAGCCACCATAGGCCGGCCCGCCAACGCGACCAGTGGAGCCTCGTCGGCGGCGGCGAGCGGGTGATCGGCGGCGCACACGATCACGAGCGGCTCCTCGCGCCAGGGCTCGGCCTCAACAAGCCGGGTGCTCCGCGGGTAACTCACGATCCCGAGGTCGCACTCGCCGTTCTCGACCGTCTCGAGCACCCGCTCGGGATGGAGGTATTCGAGCCGGATGTTGGCCTTGGGATGCTGGCCGCGAAACTCCTGCACGTAGCGGCTCATGTGATGGAGGCCGACGGAGTAGATGGCGGCCACGCGGACCCGGCCGGCCACCTCCTCGTGGAGCGTGCGGACCTGGTCCTCGAGCGCCGAGTACGCCACGAGGATCTTGCGGCATCCCTCGAAGAACACCTTGCCCTCGGCCGTGGGCCCGAGCGGTCGCTTCGACCGTTCGATGAGTTGCACGCCCAGCCGGCTCTCGAGTTGGCCCACGACCTGGCTGGCCCCCGATTGGGAGATGCCGTTGTCTTCGGCCGCGCGGGAAAAACTCCGGCGGCTGACGATGTCGCAGAAGATCTTGAGAGACTTGAGGTTCATCGCCTGCCTGCGCATGCGGCCGCGCGCCGCCCTCCAGGCCCCGAGTTTCCGCCTCGTCCTGGATGAGAAATCCGAATAAAACACAACGGCATCATTCGGAAAACGAATACAGCGTAGCCCTGATTTGGCGGCCGTCAACTGCGGCCTTCGCCACATCCCCGGCCGATGAACAGCCAGCTAGCCCAGCTTGCCCAGGCCTGAAAACCTGCAGAACCGGTGCAACACCACCCGATGGAGAGGGTGGGATTTTGCATGCGCGATCCGCCCTCACGCCGCCGCTTTGGCCCCGCCCTGCCGCTGTTCGCCGCAGTCGCCGTGGCGTGCTGCGCGGCCCGCGGCCGGGCCGACGAGGTGCCCCCGGCGCCCGATCCGGCCGCCGCGATCGCGGAGCATGCCGCGCCGGCCGAAGCCGAGGACGCACCCGTCGAACTGCCCGGCGAGCCCGACACCCCCGGGGAGATGCCGCTGACCGAGGATGACCTCGCGCACCTCGTCGACCAGGCAGTCGAGGCGCGGCTGGCCGGCATTCCCCGGCCTCGCTACATCCCGGCCACCGACCTCGTGCCACCCAAGGGGCTGTTGCTCCACGCCACTCGCCCCGCGAAGGGCGAGTTCCCGTTCGCGCTGGCCCTCAGCGGTTACATGCAGCTGCGCTGGTTCGAGTTCGCGCGCTCGGCCACGCAGTGGACCGACGCCGCCGGCCAGGTGCGGCAGATCAACAACATCAACACCTTCAACCTCAACCGCTATCTCATCAACTTCGCCGGCCACCTCGTGGATGAACGGCTGCTCTACAACTTCGCCCTGTTCGGCACCTCCGACCTCGGCTCCACCTTCGGCGTCGTACCGCTCGGCATGGCGGGCTGGAAGTTCAGCGAGGCGGCGATCGTCGGGGCAGGCGTGACCCCGGTGCCGGGCACCCGCGAGTGGCTCGAGCCGACGAGTTGGACGCTCGGCGCGGACCGCAGCATGGCCAACACCTTCTTTCGGCCCGGCTTCAGCCCCGGTGTCCTGGCGACCGGCGCGCTGGCCGAGGACACCGTGCACTACCAGGCTGGCATCTGGAACGCGATCGACGGCGGCACGGCGGGCGTCCTCCGCCGCGGCACCTCCATGGCCTTCGCCGGCAACACCTGGTGGGAACCATGGGCCCCGTTCGGCTTCGGGATGGGCGACATGGAACATCACGACGAGCCCGCCATCCGGCTCGGCACGAGCGGGGTCTACGCCCCGACCTATTCCCGGATCATTCCGGACCTCAATCCCGAAAACACGATCGTGCGGCTCTCCGACGGCACTCCGTTGGCGACCACGGGCGTGCTCGGCGCCGGCACGAAGGTCGACAGCTTCCTCTACAACCTCGCCACGGTGGACGCCGGCCTGAAGTACCAGGGCTGGGCGGTGAACTTCGAGTACTACTTCCGCCTGCTCGACAGCTTCAAGGGCACCGGCCCCTTCGATCGCTCGAGCATCTTCGACCAGGGAGGCATGGCCTATCTCTCCTGGTGCTTCGTGCCGCGAACCTACGAGGCCTACGCCCGCTCGAGCGTGGTGACCGGCCCGTTCGGCACGGGCCAGGAATACGGCGGCGGGCTCAACGCCTACATCCGCCGCTCGCGCCAGGCCCGGCTCACGCTCGAGGCCCTGCACATGAACCGCAACCCGGCCAACAACGTTCTCTATCCCTACCGGGCCGGCTACACGGGCACCGCGATCCAGACGCAGCTTGTGGTGTCTTTTTAGCCTCATGGCTTCGCGGTCACAGCTACCAAAACCGGGCTGCGAGGAGCATCGCGGTGGTGATCACCGCGATGCCCACAAGGTCGAGGAGGCTGCCGGCGGCCATCATGCACTTCAGCGGAATCCGCCCCGTGCCGTACACCAGCGCATTGCAGGGCGTGCTCACCGGCATCATGAAGCCGAGGCTCGCCGCGAACGTTGCTGCGAGCGCGGCCACCATCGGCTCGCCGCCGGTCGCCGTGCCGAGCGCGATCGCCACCGGCACCACGATGTTCGCGCTCGAGGTATTGCTCGTGAACTCGCTGGTCACCACGGCGACGATGGCCGCCAGCGCCACGAGCACCGTACCGCCCCAAGGCCCGCCCGGCACGAGCCAGCGGATCGACTCTCCCACGGCCGCCGCGAGGCCGGTCGAAAAGCAGAGCGTGCCCAGGGCCATGCCGCCGCCGTACAGCAGGATGATGCCCCAGTCGATCCGGGCCTCGCTCCATTCGAGCGCCGCCCGCCGCCGCCCCCCCGCCTCGCCGCCGGGGAGCACGAACAGCAGGCTCGCGCCGACGAGCGCCGCCACGCCCTCCGGCATGCGGTCCTTGAGCAGCCGGGCCCAGGGGTCGTTCGGCCCGCCGGCCACCGCGGCGATCCCGGGCAGGATCCACAGGGCCACCGTGATCGCGAACGCGGCGGCGGTGGACCATTGCCCCACGGTCCAGCGGCCGAGCCGCTCCCGCTCGGCGGTCACGAACGCCCGCACGCCCTCGAGCCGGCTCACACCCGCCGGAAACATCCAGCCCAGCAGCACGACGCTGACCGCCGTCAGCACCGCCGCGACCGGCAGGCCGATCAGGCACCAGCCGGGAAACGAGATTTCGACCCCGAGCTGTTTGCGGATGAAGCCCAGGCCGATCAGGTTCGTCGGCGTGCCGATCGGCGTCGCCAGTCCCCCCACCGACGCCGCGAAAGCGACGCAGAGCAGCAACCCCGTGGCGAACCCGGGCGCCGGAACACGCCCCGCCTTCCGGCCCGCCTCCTCGATCGCCACGATCATGCCCGACACGATCGCGAGCATCATCGCGGTCACGCAAGTGTTGGAGAGAACCGCACTCGCCGTCGCGCACACGGCCGCCACGGCCGCGAGCACCCGCCCGGGCCGCTCCGCCACGCCCGGCAGCGCGAGCACCGTGAAGGCGAGCCGCCTGTCGAGGCCGTGGAGCCGGATCGCCTCGGCCAGGAGAAACGAGCCGATCAGCAGGAAGATCAACGGGTCGGCGAACGGCGCGAACACCACCTGGGCCGGCGCCACGCCGGCCACCACACAGGCGACGGCCCCCACCAGCGCCGTCACCGCCAGGGGCAGGGCCTCGGTGATCCACAGGACCACGACGGCCAGCACGATCGCCGCCAGCGCCTGGGCCTCGGGAGTGAGCGGCATGTCGCTACCCGGCGGCCCTCACTTCACTCCCAGCAGTTCCACGAGCTTCGGCTCGATGCTCTCCGCCCAGATCTCGTAGCCCCGCGGGCTCAGGTGAAGCAGGTCGGGCATGATGGCCTTCTCGAGCGTGCCGTCGGCCGTGAGAAACTTTGGGCCGATGTCGAGGAAAAACACCCGCTCGCCGTCGTCGAGTTTCGCGATCGTCTCGTTGACCGCCGTGTTCTTCTCCCGCAACACGTCGTCGGGCGTGGCCCCGCGGGGAAACACGGCCAACAGCAGGATCTTCGTCTGCGGCAGCGTGTCCTGCAGTTTTTTCACGATCGCCGCGATTCCGGCGGCGGTGTCGGCAGGGTCGTTGGGCTTCGCGTTGTTGGTGCCGATCATCACCACGGCCACCTTGGGCGTGATGCCCTTCACGTTGCCGTTGTCCAGCCGCCAGAGCACGTGCTGCGTGCGGTCGCCTCCGATCCCGGCGTTCATCGCCTTTCGCGGGCCGTAGAACTTCTGCCAGGCGGCCTTGCCGGCCCCCTCCCAGCCCTGGGTGATCGAGTCGCCGATGAACAGCAGGTCGACCTCACCGGGCACGGCCCGGGCGTTGATCTGCTCGTGACGCTTCATCCAGTTGGCGTCCCGCGGCACCGGCGCGACCGTCGACTCAACGCCGGAGGCCGGCTTCGGGGGCGGGGCCACCGCCTGGGCCGCGGCCCAGGCGGGCAGCACGCACGGAATCACGCACGCGAGCAGGAGCGATCGACGGACGTGACGCATGGCCTTGGCCTCCGGAACGGATGACTGATCTCGAACCGGCCACGGCCCGCGCCCGCGCCGGGCCCACCTACTCCTTGAGCGCCGCCTGCGCCGCGGCCAGCCGGGCCACCGGCAGGCGGAACGGCGAGCAGCTCACGTAGTCGAGGCCCAACTGGTGGCAGAAGATCACCGAGTGGGGATCGCCGCCGTGCTCACCGCAGATCCCGAGCTTGATGTCGGGGCGGGTCTTCTTGCCCCGCTCGACGGCGATCTTCATCAACTGACCCACGCCCGAGACGTCGATCGAGGCGAAGGGGTTCGCCTTGAAGATGCCCTCCTCGGTGTAGGTCTGGAGGAACGAGCCCATGTCGTCGCGGCTCGTGCCGAGACAGGTCTGCGTCAGGTCGTTGGTGCCGAAGGAGAAGAACTCGGCGGTCTCCGCGATCTCGTCGGCCGTGAGCGCCCCGCGCGGGATCTCGATCATCGTGCCCACGAGATACTTGATCTTCTGGCCGGTCTCCTTCTGCACCTGCTCGGCGACCCGGTGCACGATCGCCACCTGGTTGTCGAGCTCCTTCTTGAAGCCCACCAGCGGGATCATGATCTCGGGCCGGACGCGGCCCCCTTCCTTCTGCACCTTGGCCGCGGCCTCGAACACGGCCCGGGCCTGCATCTCCGAGATCTCGGGGTAGCTGATCCCGAGCCGGCAGCCGCGGTGGCCGAGCATCGGATTGAACTCGTGCAGGGCCTCGACGCGGGCCTTCACCTTCTCGGCCGAGAGACCGAGCTTCCGGGCCAGGTCGGCCTGCGCCTGCTCGTCGTGGGGCACGAACTCGTGCAGCGGCGGGTCGAGGAACCGGATCGTGGCCGGCCGGCCGTCGAGGGCGCGGAAAATGCCCTCGAAATCCTCCCGCTGGTAGGGCAGGAGCTTGGCGAGCGCCTCGCGGCGGGCCTCCTCGTTCTCCGCGAGGATCATCTCCCGCATCGCGTCGATCCGGTCGCCCTCGAAGAACATGTGCTCCGTCCGTGTCAGGCCGATGCCCTCCGCTCCGAACGCGATCGCGTGGCGGACCTGCTCGGGGGTGTCGGCGTTGGTCCGCAGGCCGAGCTGCCGGTGCTTGTCGGCGAGCTTCATGATGAAGTCGTAGTACTGGAAGACCTCCGAGTCGGCGGGCTTCATCGTACCGGCGATCAGCACCTGCTTGAGCTCGCTGTCGGCCGTCGCGATGCCCCCGGCGAAGACCTCGCCGGTCGAGCCGTTGATCGAGATCGCGTCGCCCTCCTTGAGCGTCTTGCCGGCACACGACAGCGTGCCCTTCGCGTAGTCGATCTGGATCGCGCCCGCCCCCGCCACGCACACCTTGCCCATCTGCCGGGCCACGAGGGCCGCGTGGCTGGAGACGCCGCCGCGGCTCGTGAGAATGCCCTCGGCCGCGATCATGCCGCGGAGATCCTCGGGGCTCGTCTCGACCCGGGCCAAGACCACCTTCTTCCCCTTGTGGGCCAGTTCCTCGGCCTTGGCGGCCGTGAACACGAGTTCGCCCGTGGCGGCGCCGGGCCCGGCCGGGAGGCCCGTCGTCAGGAGCCGCCCCTCCTTCTTCGCCGCCTCGTAGGCCTTGCGGTCGAAAATCGGGGCCAGGAGCTGCGACAGCGCGTCGGGGTCGGCGGAGAGGATCGCGTGCCGCGGGGTCATCAGCTTCTGCTTGACCATGTCGTGGGCGATCTTCACGTAGGCCAGCGCCGTCCGCTTGCCGTTCCGCGTCTGCAGCATGTAGAGCTTCTTCTTCTCGACGGTGAACTCGAAGTCCTGGACGTCGCCGAACTTCTTCTCGAGCGTGGCCCGCACCTTCTCCAGCTGCTTGTAGGTGCCGGCGAACATCGGGTCGTGCTTCATTTCGGCGACCGGCAACGGCGTCCGCACGCCGGCGACCACGTCTTCGCCCTGGGCGTTGATGAGATACTCGCCGTAGAAGACGTCCTCGCCGGTGGCCGGGTCGCGGGTGAAGGCCACGCCGGTGGCGCAGTCGTCGCCCATGTTGCCGAACACCATGCTCTGGACGTTGACGGCCGTGCCCCACTCGTCGGGAATCTTGTACTTGCGGCGGTAGAGGATCGCCCGCTCGTTCATCCAGCTGCCGAACACGGCCCCGACGGAACCCATCAACTGCTCGAACGGATCCTGCGGGAAGGTCTTCCCCGTCCGCTCCTTGATCAGCCGCAGGTAGCGGGAGATCAGCTCGCGGAGATGCGACTCGGTGAGGTCGGTGTCGTTGTGGATTCCGAGCTGGTGCTTGAGCCCCTCCATCACCTCCTCGAACGGCTCGTGCTCGTTCTCGTGCCGCTTCTGCACGCCCATCACCACGTCGCCATACATCTGGATGAAGCGGCGGTAGGAGTCGTAGGCGAAGCGGGGATTGCCGGTGGCCTCGGCCAGGCCCTTCACGGTCTCGTCGTTGAGGCCGAGGTTCAGGATCGTGTCCATCATGCCCGGCATGCTGTCGCGGGCGCCGCTCCGCACGCTCACGAGCAGGGCGTTCTCCGGGTCGCCGAACTTCTTGCCCGTCTCCTTCTCGATCAGCTTCATCGCGGCGTGCACGGCCTCCTCGAGGCCCTTGGGAAACTTCTTCCCGTGCTTGTAGTAATCGATGCAGACGGCCGTCGTGATCGTGAAGCCGGGGGGCACCGGCAGGCCGATCTTCGTCATCTGGGCCAGGTTGGCCCCCTTGCCGCCCAGGAGCGACTTCATCGTGCCGTCGCCGTCGCACTTCTTCTCGCCGAAGGAATAGATCAGCCGCCCTCCCTTGGATCCCGACGAATCCTTGTCTGAGGACTTGCGGGAGGGAGACTTCTTGGTGGACGACTTGGACATGGGCTTGGTTGAAACCTTTCAGCGGGGAAGCGGCCGCCGGACGGCGGAAAAATCCGTGCAAACCGCAGCGAATCTACGTTCGCGGCCGGAGGGCGTCAACGAGCGAACCGTCGCGTGGCTCGGGCTGCGGGATGGGGCTATATTTCGGTTGGTTCAGCCACGGCGATGACGTTGCGAGGTGGTGCCGGGGTCGCCCGTGCCATCTCGCCGGACGTTCGCTGCGGCCATCCTGGCCTCCGCTCACTCCATGCCAGCCACGCTTCGCCATCCCTGGCTTCGCTCGCTGGCAAGGCCGGCTCGATCGGCACGGGCGACCCCTCCGCCGACCATGACGATGACGCCGGTCGCGGCCATCCTCGCGACTGCCAGCGTGCTTTTCTTTTCGGCCTTCGCGGCCGCGGCCGATGTTCCCGACTTCAACCGCGAGATCCGGCCGATCCTGTCGCGGAACTGCTTCGCCTGCCACGGGCCCGACGAGCACGACCGCCGGGGCGGCCTGCGGCTCGATGACCGGGCCGCGGCCACGAGCGAGCTGGAAAGCGGCCTGACGGCGATCGTGCCCGGCAAGCCTGCCGAGAGCGAGCTCGTCGCGCGGCTCCATGCGACCGACGCCGACGTCGTGATGCCGCCGCCCGAGAGCAACCATGTGCTCACGGCCGACCAGAAGGCGTCGCTCGAACAGTGGATCGCGGCGGGCGCCCCGTACGCGGCGCACTGGGCCTACGTGCCGCCGGCGGCCGCGGCCGATCCGGCCGTCAAGGATCCGGCCTGGGCCGGCAGTTGGATCGACCGGTTCGTACGCGACCGGCTCGAGGCGGAGGGGCTCACGCCTGCCCCCGACGCCGACAAGATCACGCTCCTCCGCCGCGTCACCTTCGACCTCACGGGCCTGCCGCCGACGCCGGCGGAAGTCGACGCCTACCTGGCCGACGCCCGGCCGGATGCATACGTGTTATTGATCGACCGGCTGCTCGCCTCGCCGCGGCATGCCGAGCGGATGGCCGCCTGGTGGCTCGACCTGGTCCGCTACGCCGACACGGTCGGCTACCACGGCGACCAGACCCACGCCGCCTCGCCCTATCGCGACTGGGTGATCGCGGCCTTCCTGGCCAACGTGCCCTTCGATCGGTTCACGATCCTGCAGCTGGCCGGCGACCTCGTCGAGCCACTACCCGGCGAGCACCCCGACGACCGCGTGCTGGCCGCGGCCTACAACCGGCTCTTGCAGACGACGCACGAGGGGGGCCTGCAGGTCAAGGAATACCGGGCGATCTACCAGGCCGATCGGATCCGGAACGTGTCGGGCGTCTGGATGGGCGGCACCGTCGGCTGCGCCCAATGCCACGACCATAAATACGATCCCTACACCGCCCGCGACTTTTACGCGCTCGGCGGTTTCTTCGCCGACATCGACGACGAGAAGCACATGGGCAACGCCGGCTTCGGCGGCGCCCCCAACGCGCTGCCGACCACGCGGCTGCCGGAACTCGCGATGGTGGGCCCCTTCGATCGCGACCGGGCCACCGCTCTCGACTCGGAGATCGCGGCGCTGCGGGCAAGCCTGCCGCCGAAGCCCGAGAAGAAGCCGCCCGTCAAGGCGGCGGCGGCTCGGGAGCGGAAGGAGCCGAAGGACGTCGAGAGCCCCGACGACGGCAGCCAGCCGGCCACGGAGACCGACCCACCGCCGGAGCCACCGGAAATCGTCCGCAGGCGAAGGCAGCTCGCCGACCTCGAGGCCGAGCGAAAGAAGCTGACCAGGTCGCTGATGGTCACGCAGGCGCTGAAGCAGCCCCGCACCGTCCGCGTCCTGGCCCGCGGCAACTGGATGGATGAGTCGGGTGAGGTCGTCGCCCCGGCGATTCCCGCCTTCCTGGGCACGCTCCCGACCGCTGGCCGGGCCACCCGGGCGGATCTCGCCCGCTGGCTCGTCCGGCCGGTTGCCGAGGGGGGCGTGGGCGAACTCACCGCCCGCGTCACGGCCAACCGGCTGTGGGCGCTGTTCTTCGGCGCCGGCCTGTGCCGCTCGGCTGGCGACTTCGGCGGCCAGGGGGAGCCCCCCGACCATCCCGCCCTGCTCGACCGCCTGGCGTTGGAACTGGCAGCCGGCTGGGACGTCCGCAAGCTGATCCGCACGATCGTGACGAGCCGCGCCTACCGGCAGTCGTCCGACGCGTCTCCGGAACTGCTCGCCCGCGATCCCGACAACCGGCTGCTCGCGCGGCAAGGCCGCTGGCGGTATCCGGCCGAGGGCGTCCGCGACGCGGCGCTGCTCGCCGGCGGCCTCCTGGTGGAACAGCTCGGCGGCGCGAGCGTGCACCCTTACCAGCCGGCCGGCTACTACCGGCACTTGAACTTCCCGCAGCGGGAATACAAAGCCGACGCCGACGCCCGCCAGTGGCGGCGGGGACTGTATGTGCACTGGCAGCGGATGTTTCTCCATCCGCAACTCCTGGCCTTCGACGCGCCCACCCGCGAGGAGTGCACCGCGGCCCGACCGCGGTCGAACACCCCCAAGGCCGCGCTCGTGCTCTTGAACGATCCCACCTTCGTCGAGGCGGCCCGGGCGCTCGCCGAGCGGGCCCTCACGGAGGCCGGCGACGACGCGGCCCGGATCGACGCCCTCTGGCGCCGCGCCGTCTCCCGCAAGCCGGACGCCGAGGAACGAAAACTCACGGCGGATCTCCTGGCCCGCCGCCGCGCCGAATACTCGGCCGACCATGCGGCCGCCCGCGAGCTGCTCGCCGTGGGCCTTGCGCGACGCGACACGTCGCTCGACGACGCCGAACTCGCCGCCTGGACGGCCACCGCCCGCGCCGTGCTCAACCTCCACGAAGCGATCGGGAGGTATTGATGGAGAGGAAGAGGATCGAGGAAGTGCCGCCGGGGTTCTGGGGTGGCGACCGGGATGGCCTCCAGGCCCGCCGTCCCCGGGCTCGCGCCCGGGGCTTGTATGGCCAGCAGCCGCGCATCCATCCGGGTTCCGCGAGGGGTTGCCCGTGCCAACTGGCTATACGGCTGCAGGGGCATCCCTGCAGCCTTGGCGGCCCTCCGGCCGCCGGCCGCACCTCCGAGCGGCCGTGCTTTGCGCGATTGGCGGTGTGGATCGTCAACCCCGCGAGTCTCGGAACCACGGGTCTCGCAACTCGCAAATGCGGGTCCCGCGAGGGGTTGCCCGTGCCAATCGAGACGGCCTTGCTGGCAAGCGCAGCCCGGAGGGCGAAAGCGCAGCCAGCATGGAGAGAGCGGAGGCCAGGGATGGCCGGAGCGAACGTCCGGCGAGATGGCACGGGCAACCCCGAGCCACTCGCAAGTCTCAAGGTGACCCATGCCTGACCTGACCCCGCTGCATCGCCGCACGTTCCTGGCCCGCTCGGGGCTGTCGCTGGGCGGGGCCGCGCTCGGCACGCTTCTGGCCCGCGACGGGCTGGCCGCGGCGAGCGGTGCCGTGGGAACGGCCGCCGGCCGCGGCGCGGTCTGGCCGCTCCACCATCCGCCAAAGGCCAAGTCGGTGATCTTCCTCTGCCTCGCCGGCGGCCCGAGCCACATCGAGACCTTCGACCACAAGCCCGTGCTCGCCAAGCTCGATGGCCAGCCGATGCCCGAGAGCGTCACGGCCGGCCAGCCGATCGCGCAGTTGCAGGGCAAGGAGCTGATCGTGCTCGGTCCCCGCAAGCCCTTTCGCCGTCACGGCGAGTGCGGGGCGGAGGTGAGCGATTATTTTCCCCGGCTCGGCGGCCTGGCCGACCGGCTCGCGATCGTGCGGAGCATGGTCACCGAACAGATCAACCACGATCCGGCCCACACCTTCATGAACTGCGGCACGGCCCTCTCCGGCCGGCCGAGCATGGGGGCCTGGGTGACCTACGGCCTGGGCAGCGCGGCCGACGACCTGCCCGGCTTCGTGGTGATGACGAGCAAGATGGGCCGTAACCCACAGCCGATCGCCGCCCGGCAGTGGCACTCCGGCTTCCTGCCGGGGCAGTTCCAGGGGGTCGAGTTCGCCACGAGCGGCGCGCCCGTCCACTACGTCGCGAATCCGCCCGGTGTCTCGGCGGCCCACCAGCGGGATCTGATCGACACCGTCGCCGCGCTGGAGAACCATCGCCTGGCCCGGATCGCCGATCCCGAGGTGGCCACCCGGATCAGGCAGTATGAACTCGCCTTCCGGATGCAAGCGAGCGTGCCGGCGCTCGCGGATCTCGCCGACGAGACACCCGAGACGCTCGCCCTGTACGGGGCGGAGCCCGGCAAGGCGACCGTGGGCACCAACTGCCTGATGGCGCGGCGGCTGGTGGAGCGGGGGGTGCGATTCGTGCACCTCTACCACAGCGACTGGGACCACCACGGCGGGATCGAGGGCTTCATGGACGAGATCTGCCCACCCACCGACCGGGCCGCGGCCGGCCTGCTCGTGGACCTCGACCGCCGCGGCCTGCTCGACGAGACGCTCGTCGTCATCGGCGGCGAGTTCGGCCGCACGCCGATGGGCCAGGGGAGCGGCAAGGGGATCGGCCGCGACCACCACATCAAGGGCTTCAGCATGGCGCTGGCCGGCGGCGGGATCCGCGGGGGCGTCACCCACGGGGCGACCGACGAGTTTGGCTACAACGCCGTCACGGATGTCGTGCACGTGCGCGATCTCCACGCCACGATGCTCCACCTCCTGGGCATCGATCACGCCCGGTTCACGGTCGAGTTTCAGGGGCTCGACACGAAGCTCACCGGCGTCGAGCCGGCCAAGCCCGTGAAGGCGATTCTGGCTTGAAAACCACAGGTCGCCGGCGCGTTGCGGGTGCCGTTCCGGGACGGTAGCCTGCCAAGAGGGTTCGGATCACAACGGTCGTGTCGTTCGGGCAGTCTGGCGAGGCTGTAGCACACGACTGGCGGACCTTCCGGCCGATGGAAGAGCGGCCGGGGTCTTGGCACCCCGGGCCGGGTTTTCGTGCGAGGAAACATGACGGTGGACAAACGACTTGGCGTGTTCGGTTCGAGGCGGGCGGCCGCCGGGCCCCGGCGGCGTTCCCCGGCGACGGTGCGGCGCCGCCTCCAGGCCGAGCAACTCGAGCACCGGCTCGCGCTCGCCGCGATCCCCACGGCCACGATCAACGGTCCCGACCTCTCCGCCCTGATCGGCCAGGAGATCCCGCTCACCGTCACCTTCGACAACACGGCGACCAACCCGGCCGACATCGGCTACTCGCCGTTCGTCGACATCGTGATGCCCGCCACGGGCGACGCGCCCCCGGCGCCCAACGACGGCATCTCGTTCAAGCCCAATAGCGCGAGCTACAACGGCTTGTCGCTCGCCACGACCGTGCTCACGTTCAACGCCCAGGGCAAGGCGACCCACCCCTTCGCCAAGAATCCCGACGGCACGGCCGTCGTCGTCACCGGCAAGCCGGGCGACCAGCTCGTGGTCGTGCAGTTGCCCTTCGGGAGCTACGGCCCGGAGCAGCCGGTCGCCGAGATCAACTTCACTGGCATCGTCAGCCCGCTGGCCCAGCCCAACAGTTCGTATCCCGTGACCGCCACGGGCGGCTTCCAGTTCAAGACCGACGCCTCGGGCAATCCCACGGTCAACATCGCCACGCTGGGCGCGACCACGACCGACCCGATCCAGCCGCAGCTGTTCCGGATCAGGAAGACGTCGAGCGCCCCCGAGGCCGAGACGGCCACCGGCCCCAACTTCCAGCACACCTACACCGTGAGCATGGCGGTGGCCCCGGGGCAGACGGTCACGAACCTCCGGCTCACCGACGTCCTGCCGAACAACGTGCAGTTCGTGTCGCTCGTCTCCGCCACGGCGAACGGTTCGACTCCCCCACCCGCGGCCATCGCCACGCCGAGCACGACCGTGCCCGGGGGCACGCTCACCCGGCAGTTCAACCAGGTCATCGGCACCGGCAGCCAGTCGGACGCGGTGATGACGTTCTCCTACTTCGTGCCGCAGGACGACAGCGCCGGCGTGGACGTGATCCCGCTCGGCACCGGCGGCACCGCGCTCGCCACCAACACGTCGAGCGCCACGGGCACCTGGACGAGCGCCAACCCGAACTATCCGGGCCCGCAGTCGATCGCGAGTGACCCCGACGACCCCAACGCCCAGCACACGCTCACGGTCCGCACCGTCGCCCTGCAAAAGAGCTATGCGGACCTGACCAACCCCGGCTCGCCCCGGGCCGGCGACCTGATCGAGTACACGCTCAACTTCCAGGTGAGCGACTATTTCGCGCTCGACAACTTCAACGTCGCCGACGTCCTCTCCGACGGGCAGGAGTTCGACGCGACGTTCACGCCCACGCTCACGTTCACCCAGAAATCGCAGACATTCACGTCGCAGCCCTTCGCCGGTGCGAATTTCTCGTCGGCGGTTCAGGCGAATGGCTCGACGAACGTGAACTTCGACGTCTCGGCCGAACTGCTGGCCCTCGGTCTGACCACGGGCGGCAAGCTCGTCGGCGCCGGCATTCCCAACACGGGCACCGGCTCCCCCACGACGCCGCCGAACCCGCTGCCCGGTGGCCCCGGTACGACGGGCACGATCACGTTCCGGGCGCGGGTGCTCGACGAATACCGGCAGACGCCGCGGCCGGGCGCCGACGTGGTGCAGGGCGACGTCATGACCGACGACGCGACCACGACGGCCGACGTGCTCGCGTTCTCCAACCTGAGCCCGACGTCGAGCACGGTGTCCGACGGCAGCTCGCAGTCGTTCACGCTCGTCAGCGGCCAGGCCACGAAGAGCATCTACGCGATCAACGGCGCGGCCGCATCCGGCACGCCTGTGGTCACGGCCGGCGACGCCGTCACGTTCCGGATCACCTACTCCCTGCCGTTTTCGAGCATCAAGGACTACCAGATCACCGACTTCCTGCCGCTGCCGATCTTCGCGGCGCAAAGCCTTGCCTTCGCCGGTGGCGGCCCGTCGGCGACCGCGCCGGCGACCGGGCAGTGGAGTTTCGGCCCCACCGACACCTTCACCACGATCTCGGGCCTCACGCCCACCGAGACGTTCAGCGCCGCGGCCAACAGCGTGACCTGGAGCTTCGGCACGTTTCAGGACACGCTCGACCGCTCCGCCGTCACCGACATCCTGTTCACGGTCACCGCCACCAACCGGCCGTTCGCCGACGGTCTCCTGCTGACCAACCAGGCGGAGCAGACGGAGCGAAATGAGACGGGCAACCTGCTCACGAGCAACACGGCCCTCGCCCAGGTGAAGATCTCCGAGCCGCTCCTCGACATCACCAAGGGCGTCGTCTCGACGAACAATCCCGCGGGCGTATTCCACCCCGGGGCGGGCGACCTCGATCCACCGGAGATCGCGCCCCCGGGCGTCACGTTCTCCCAGCCGGGGGTGCCCGGCGCGTCGTTCACCGGCACGATCACATCCACCGGCCTGGCCGATCAGCCGATCACGGCGACGCTCTCCAACGTGCTCGGCAACGACCTCGTCAAGTTCTGCATCATCGTGGAGAACACAGGCAGCGGCCTGCACGGCGCGTTCGATGTAACCGTCAAGGACGCGTTCAATGCCGCAAAGATGAAGATCCCCACGAACGCGACGGGGCTCAACCTGCGGATCACCGACGGCACGGGTGCCGCGCTCCCCTACACGGGTGACCTGTTTGGCAGTGGCATCACGCTCGTCGATCCGAGTGCCACGACGGGGTCGCTCTCCCCCGGCAAGCAGACCGACGGCACGGTGATCGACACCGGCCGCAACATCGCCGTCATCACCTACGACCTGCAGCTGCTGCCCACGGTCGTGCCGGCCGACGTGATCCCGAACACGGCCACGCTCACCAACTACGGCTCGACCGAGGGCGGTCCGAACTTCCTGCCCCCGAGCGGCATCTCCGATGAAACGACTGTGGCGGTAGCCGTACCGACAGCCACGAAGACGCTTGTCGGCACGTCGATCGTTGACTCCTTCAACACCAACACGCAGGCCGTGATCGGCGAACTGGCGACCTTCGAGCTGACGATCAAGGTGCCGGAGGGAACGACACCGGACGCCGTCGTCGTCGACACGCTGCCCGCCGGCCTGGCGTTCGTACAGATGGTGGGCACGCCCGTCGTGGATCCGGGCATCACGGTCAGCGGCTCGTCGAGCACGTCGAACCCGGCGTTCACGCCCGTCGTCACGAACAACGGCCAGAAACTCACGTTCAATCTGGGCGACATCGTCAACACCAATCCAGACCGGCAGTTGCACGGGTTCACGGTGCAATACAAGGCGGTCGTGCTCAACGTCTCGAGCAACGTCGCCGGCAAGACGCTGACGAACAATGCCAAGCTCACCTGGACGGGCAACACCGCGCTGCCGGCGGCAAAGTCGGGCCCTGTCACCGTCATTGAGCCCAAGCTCGCGATCGACAAGTCGGTGACGCCGACGACCGCCCAGGCGAGCGACACGGTGACGTTCACGATTCTGGTCACGGCGAGCCAGACGACCGCCCACAACGTGAGCCTGTCCGACATCTTCCCCGGCGGGATCGAGTATGTCGCCGGCTCGCTCCGGAACACCGCCGGCGTCGTGCCCACGGCGCTCGCCACGGCAGCCGGCGGCGACGCCTTCACGGCCACCTACACGCAGCTCACGCCCGGCCAGACGAGCACGCTCCAATTCCGGGCGAAGCTCAAACCAGACGTCATCGCCGGCCAGTCGATCAACAACGTCGCCACTCAGCAGTGGACGAGCCTGCCGGGCAACCCCGGCCAGATCACGCCCAACAATCCGAATGCCTACGAGCGGACGGGCTCCGAATCGACGAGCCAAGGCCAGCTCAACAACTACAAGACGAGCGACTCGGCGATTGTGACGGTCGCGCAGCCCACGGTATCGAAGGCGCTCGTCACGACGTCGATCGTGAACGCGTCGAACACGGCCACGCAGGCCGTGATCGGCGAAAAGGCCACCTACACCGTCACGATGAAGTTCCCGCAGGGCCGCACACCCGCCGCCCAACTCATCGACGCCATGGGATCGGGCATGGCCTATGTCCGGACGATCACGGCGGTCAACGACGATCCCACGAAGCTGACCGTGCCGGGGCTCAACACCGCCCCGGTGCTGACGAACTCCGGTTCCACGGCCACGTGGAACCTCGGCGACATCGTCAACACCGACACCGACAGCTCAACCGATGAGACGATCACGTTCACGATCGAGACGGTTGTTCTCAACGTGAACACGAACACCAGCGGCGTGCGGCTGGTCAACAAGGCTCAGGCCGGCTGGAACTTCGCCTCGTTCTCGCCGATCGTCGAAGCCGAGCCGGTCACGGTGATCGAGCCGAAGCTGCAGACGACGAAGGCCGTCTCCTTAGGCGGCCTCGGCGGCAACGTCGGCGACCCGGTCACCTACACGATCGTGGTGCGGCAGTCGTCGTCGAGCGACACCGACGCCTTCAACGTCACCCTGCGAGACGTGATCCCGGCGTCGATCGCGAGCCCCGCGCTCACGACCGTGGTCGACACGGGGGGCACCGTGACGGCAGCGAACTTCGCCCTCACGGGCAACACGCTCACCACGACCGGCACCGGCTTCGACCTGCCGAAGGAGCCGAGCGGCCGGACGATCACCCTCACGGTCACCGGCACGCTCGCCGGCCCGGTCACGGCCAACCAGCGGATCACGAACACCAACGAGATCAAGTGGTCGAGCCTCTCGGGATCGCCCGGCCAGATCACGCCCAACAACCCCAACGCGTACGAGCGGACAGGCTCGGGCTCGACCTCGCTCGGACAGCTCAACAACTACGTCACGACCGGCTCGGCCGCGTTCACCGTCAACACCGCCGACCTCGCCGTCACGAAGACGGTGAGCAACCCCACGCCGAACGTGGGCGACACGATCAGCTTCACGATCACGCTCTCGAACCTCGGGCCCAACACGGCTCATGACGTCGAGGTGACCGACCGGTTCCCGACCGCGGGTCTGCAGCTGCTCTCGGCCACGCCCAGCCAGGGCACCTACGACCAAGCCACGGGCATCTGGGACGTGGGCACGGTGCTCACCGGTGCGGGCAACGCCGAGACACTCACGATTACCGCGCTCGTCCGCACGCCTCCGGTCAACACGATCCCCCTCGCGCAGACCAACGTCGCCACGGTGACAAACTCCGCGGAACCCGACCCCACTCCGGGCAACAACACCGGCTCGGCCACCGAGACGCCGAAATACGCCGACCTGGGCGTCAAGAAGACCACGAACAACGTCCAGCCGAATGTCGGCCAAACGATCGTCTACACGGTCAGCCTGTACAACCTCGGCACGTCCAACGCCACGAACGTCGAACTCACCGACGATCTTCCTGACAATGTGTCGTTCGTGAGCGCCTCGCCGTCGGCCGGCACATTCGATCCGGTGACGGGCATCTGGTCGATCGCGACGGTGCCGACGACCGCGGGCGTGAACAACCCCCTGACGCTCACGATCACCGTCACGGCGACCGCCACGGGCCGCAGTTTCAACACGGTCACGATCACCGCCAGCGACCAGTGGGACCCGAACGACCGCAACAACACGGCGAAGACCCCGACCGACCCCCAGGAGGCTGACCTCGTCGTCTCGAAAACGGTCAACGATTCCACGCCCAACGTCGGCGACACCGTCACGTTCACCGTCACCCTCGACAACCTCGGGCCGAGTGCGGCGCAGAACGTCGCGGTGAACGATCTCCTGCCGACCGGGCTCGGGTACGTCAGCCACACGGCCTCCGCGGGCACCTATGTGCCGGGCACGGGCATTTGGACGGTCGGCAGCGCTGCGGCCGGCAGCACCAGCACGCTGACCGTCGTGGCCACGGTGCTCACGCCGGCCTCCGGCCCGGCCCTGCCGCAGACCAACGCGGCCACGGCCACGTCCACCACGCCCGACCCGAACCCCGACAACAACACCGACACCTCGACGGTGACGCCGCTGCAGGCCGATCTGGCCGTGTACAAGGTCGTGAGCGACTCGGCACCGAACGTCGGCGACACGATCGTGTTCGCGATCGGCGTCGCCAACTACGGCCCCGACACCGCGACGAACGTCGTGGTCAACGACCTCCTGCCGGCCGGCGTGACCTACGTCAGCCATTCGATCCAGGACGCTCCGGTGGGCTCGACGTACGTGCCTGGCACCGGCGTCTGGACGATCGGCACGGTGACGACGAACGACTTCCCGATCCTCCAGGTCGTGGCGACCGTCAATGCTCCCGCGAGCGGGATCCCGCCGGCGGTCACGAACACGGCCACGGTCAATGGCCACGAGTACGACCCCGATCCCTCCAACAACACCGACACCGCCACCGAGACGCCGCAGTACGCCGATCTGGCCGTCGACAAGGTGGTGAGCGACGCCAGGCCGAACGTGGGCGACACGATCACCTTCACGATCACGCTCACGAACCTGGGCCGCGACACGGCCACGAGCGTGACCGTGCTCGACCAGTTGCCCGCCGGCCTGCAGTTCGTGTCGGCGACGGCGAACGAAGGCACCTACGACCCGGGCACCGGGATCTGGACCGTCGGCACGGTCGACACCCTCTTCGCCCGCACGCTCCAGATCGACGCGCTCGTGCTGCCGCCGGTGTCCGGCGTGCCGCAGCCGAGTACCAACACGGCCAGCGTCAACTCGAGCGACCAATACGACCCCGATCCGTCGAACAACACCGACAGCGTCACCGAGACCCCGCAATACGCCGACCTCGCGGTCGAGAAGGTCGTGAGCAATCCGCGGCCGAACGTGGGCGGGCAGGTCACGTTCACCGTCACGGTGACGAACCTTGGCGTCGATGCGGCGACCGGCGTGACGATCGCCGACCTGCTGCCGTCGGGCCTGACCTTCGTGTCAGCGAGCCCCTCGGCGGGCACGAACTACACGCCTGCCACGGGCGTCTGGCAGATCGGCACGCTGGCCGCCGGTGGCGTGAAGACGCTGGACATCGTCGTGGCCGTCCCCGGGCCCGGCTCGTTCACGAACGTGGCCGCCGTCTCCACGAGCGACCAGTTCGACCCCGATCCCGACAACGACACCGACCGCTCGACGATCTCCACCCGCGAAGCGGACCTGGCGGTGACGAAGTCGGTGAGCGATCCGACGCCGAACGTCGGCGACACGATCACCTTCACCGTCACGGTCTCGAACCTCGGCCCCGACTCGGCCAACAACGTCGAGATCACCGACTATTTCCCGCAGGCCGGCCTGCAGCTGCTCTCAGCCGTACCCAGCCAGGGCACGTTCACCGCCGGCACCGGCGTCTGGGTCGTCGGGACGGTCAACGTGGGCCAGCCGGCGGCGCAGACGCTCGTCATCACGGCGCGGGTGCTCGCCCCGACCGTGAACACGATCCCACCCGCGCGGACGAACGTCGCCACGGTCACCAGGGCCGACGAATACGACCCGAATCCGGGCAACAACACCGGCACCGCCACCGAGACGCCGCTCTATGCCGACCTCGGCGTCAAGAAGACGACGAGCAACGTGCAGCCCAACGTGGGCGAGACGGTGACCTACACCGTGAGCCTCTTCAACCTCGGCACGGCCGTGGCCACGAACGTCGAGGTCACCGACGCCCTGCCGGCCAACGTGACCTTCCTGTTCGCCACGCCGGCCGCGGGCACGAGATTCGCCGAGACCGCGACCGGTGGCGTGTGGAGCGTGCCCTCGATCGCCCCGGGCCAGACGATCCTGCTCACGCTCACGGTCGAGGCCACGAACACGAGCGTGGCCTTCAACACCGTCACGATCACCCACAGCGACGTCTGGGATCCCAACAACCGCAACAACCAGGCCCGCACACCGACCGACCCGCAGCAGGCCGATCTGATCGTCTCCAAGACGGTCGACCAGACGACGCCGAACGTGGGCGACAACGTCACGTTCACCGTCACGCTCGAGAACCTCGGGCCGAGCACGGCCCAAACCGTCACGGTCAACGATCTCCTGCCGGCGGGCCTGCAGTTCGTGTCGGCGACAGCGTCGGCGGGCAGTTACTTGGCCGGCTCGGGCGTCTGGACGCTCGGGGCGGTCCCCTCGGGCACGACGAACACCCTCCTGATCGTGGCCACCGTACTCGCCCCGTCGTCAGGGCCCGCGCAGCAACTGACGAACACCGCCACGGCGATTTCGACCACGCCCGACCCGAACCCTGACAACAACACCGACGACTCGACCGTCACGCCGCGGTCGGCCGACCTCGCCGTGTTCAAGACGGTGGACGAGTCGGAGCCGTCGATCGGCGAACTCGTCACGTTCCAGATCGTGGTGGCAAACTACGGCCCCGACACGGCGACCAGCGTGGTGGTCAACGATCCGCTCCCGAGCGGGCTGGAGTTCGTGTCGGCCACGGCGAGCCAGGGTGCCTACGTCGCGGGCACCGGTGTCTGGACCGTGGGCACCGTGACGACGTCCGACACGCCGTCGCTCTTGATCACGGCCAAGGTGATCCGCCGCACCGGCGGCACGGAGACCAACACGGCGACCGTCTCGGGCCGCGAGTACGACCCCGATCCGTCCAACAACACCGACTCGGTGGACGTCGAGGTGCAGTCGAGCGGCGTGATCGTGGGCACCGACATCGGCTGCGTCACCGGCCCGTTCGTCCGCGTCGTCGATCCCGACACCGGTGCCGACCGGATCATCCCCTTCTTCGCCTACGAGCCGCGGTTCCGCGGCGGCTGCCGCGTCTACGGCGCCGACGTCACGGGCGACAACATCCCCGAGATCCTCACCGGTTCCGGCCCCGGTCGGCCCGGCGAGGTGCGAGTGTTCAGCGAGACGGGCGTGCCGCTGCCGCAGTACAACTTTTTCCCCTTCGGCCGCGGCTACACCGGCGGGATCGAGATCGCCGCCGGTTCGGTCACGGCCGCCGGAACGATCCAGATCGTCGCGGGTCAGAGCCGGGGCGGAACCGTCCGTGTCTTCAACGTGACGCCCGGCGCCGCCACGCCGGTCGCGAGTTCGCCGATCCGCCAGTTGCAGCCCTTCGGCGCGGCCTTCCGCGGCGGCGTGACGGTGGCCACGGCGGACATCGGCACCTTCAGCGGCCGCACCCGCGTGTCGCCGAACCGCGACGGCGTCACGGAACTCGTGCTCGGCAGCGGCCCCGGCATGCCGGCCACCGTGAAGGTCTACAACGGCGTGCCCAATCCGCCGGCGCTCATCAACGCCTTCCGCGCGATCGCGCCCAGCTACAGCCGCGGCGTGGCGGTGGCGCGGCTGCCCTCGAGCACGGGCGCGGCCGATAAGATCCTCGTCTCGTCCGGCAGCGGCGGCGGCGGGCGGGTGGAGACCTACACCGGTCTGTCCCGCACCCGCGAGGCGTCGTTCCAGGCCTTCGGCGGCACCCGCGCGGCGGTGTTCGCGGCGGCGGCCAGCGAAGTGGAGATCTTCACGGTCGAGGGAGAGTTTGGCCGCACCAACGGCGTGCGGCGGAACAGCTCACCCTCGGGCGCCGGCGGCAGGCTGCTGCCGCAATCGACCGTGGCCTATCCGCCGCTCCGGGTCGCGATGCTGCGGCGGTAGCCTTACGCCCGGCGGGCCATCCATGGCCCCGCCGGGCTTGGCGGCCCGCGGGCCTCCGGCCCCGGCCGCCGGCCGCACCTCCGGGCGGCCGTGTTCGTGCGCGAAGCGGCGATCAGCGTCGGCTTCGACGAATCTGGTCACCACATCATCAACTCTTGGGTCTGCTCGGGGCTGCCCGTGCCGTGGAGCCGGCCTTGCTGGCGAGCGGAGGCACGGCCGCTGAGAGCGAGCCAGCATGGAGCGAGCGAAGGGCAGGATGCCCGCAGCGAGCGTCCGGCGATACGGCACGGGCAGCCCTGAGCCGCGCGCGCGACAGGCCCCTACCAGCGGTACTCGGTGCCGATGTTGACACCCTGCAGGAACAAGCCGCCGTTGTCGTTGATCCCGGTGCCGGCACCGGTCGCCGTGGCGAAGTCCCACTGGGCCGGGGCCAGCGCGGCGCCGGTCAGCCAGTACAGGTTGTAGCCGGCCCGCAGACCCCAGCGGTCGGTGAGCCGGTAGATGAGCGTGCCGTTGAGGCCGCCGATGAAGCCCACGCCGGTGGCGTTGGCGGACACCGCGGGCCGATCCTGCCCCGAGATCGTGCCCACGATCGGGTCGGCCGACTGGTAGGCGTTGGTGCCGCAGAGGGCCGTCTTCCACCAGCCCTCGACCGCCCAGCGACGCCACTCACGGCGGCCCCGCATCCCGATCTGCCCGCCGAAGTAGTTGGTGCTCGTGCGAACCGTGTAGTTGGCCGGCTCCGGCGGCGAGCAGCAGATCGCGTTGAGGTTCGCGGTCTCGTCGAGCCCAGCCCAGATGAAACCGGCCAGCCAGTCGATGCAGTGGCAGTTCCGCTTGCAGCGGGTCAGGCCGCACCAGTCGGGGCCGCAGTCCTCGCAGCAGTCGTAGCAGAAGACGTTGGCTTCGGCGATGTTGAGCGTGGACGCGTAGGTGCCGCGGATCTGCTTGGCGTCATTGAAGTTGTTGACCGCCAGGCCGAGCGGCGGCGGTAGCTCGAGGTTGTCCGGGCCGTTGACGGCCGCGTCGCCGAACATCCCGTAGATGCCGGTGTAGCCCACCTCCCAGCCCATGCTGTCATTGATGAACTGTCCATAGAACAGCCGGAATCCGGTGCCGATGCCCGGCTGCAGGTCCTGGGCCGTCATCACGGGGAGGTTCGTGTCGGCGTTGTAGACGAGCGGCGCGTTGCCGATCTGGGCGTTTCGCTGGAGAAACAACACGTCGAAGATCGCGTAGTGGCTCCAGCCCGGGCAGCACGAGCAGCAGCGGCGGAGCTCCTCCATGCAGGCGTCGTCGGGCAGATCCTGGGTCAGGACCTCACCGGGCGTGAAGGCCGGCGGGCTCACCTCGGTGGGAACCCCTTCCTCCTGGGCCCGGGCCGTCGCCAGGAGCGAAACCGCCGCCATGACCGCGGTCGCCCACCCGTTCCGCCACCCGTTCGCCCGCATGCGAAAACCCATCACGCACCCCGTCGCGTCGCCTTCCGCCCGACCGGATCGGTCGAGTCCCCCGCTGGGCTATCGGCGCCGAGCCCCCCGCGCGCTCACGCGGGAGAAAGCCGCGTGGCGCCTGCGGAAAGCATGACCCAAGCCCCAGCGAACCAGTGCCGCTTGGGTCGAGTTTGCAGGCCTGCGGCGGCCGGGAACCGCCTATTTTCCGGCAGTCGCGGCCTCGAGGGCGTAGCCGGCCGCCGGGGCGCCGTCGTCGGCGAGTTTGCCGGCCGCCCAGAGGATGCCGCGGCAGACGAGGTCCAGATACCGGTCGTCGCCGACGGTGTCGTTGTTGTGGCCGAGCGACGTGCTGAAGATCCGGGTCTTGTTGGGGCCGTACTCGTTGGTCCAGGCGACCACGGCCTTGGCCTCGCCCGGCTGGGCGTCGGGCTTGTTCTTCGGGGCGGGCAGCGACTGCACGCCCACCGCGAGCGTCTTGGCCGAGGGCATCACCTGGATGTTGTTGTAGAGCTCCTCGTTGATCGTGGTCCAGTCGGCGAGCCCATTCGTGATCGGGTGGTCTTCGTAGGCCACCGCGATCGGAAACTGCGGGCCGTGGCCGGTCGACTGCAGCCCGATCATCTCGTACCAGCCGGCGTTGTCGGCCCCCGCCTCGACAGGCTTGCGGAACTCGCCCCAGCGATAGGAGTGCATCGCGCAGTGGATGTTGACGGCCGGCTTGCCGGCCCGGTGGGCGTCGAGGATCCGCTTCACGTACGGCCCGTCGGTGACGTCGGCCGAGCACTCGTCGTGCAGGATCACGTCGTAGCCGTCGGCCCAGCCGTCCTTCTCGTAGACCTCGAACCTGGCCTTCGTGGATCGGTCGGGGTTGTGGACCACCGTCACGTTGGCCCGGATCCGTTCCTCGATGCCCCCCTCGAGCAGCCTCGTCTGCGTGGCGTAGTCGTGGCAGCAGCCGCCGGCGACGAGCAGCACCTCGAGCGGCTTGGGATCGGCGGCCCGGGCGGCCGCGGCGGTGAGAGCGAGGACGAGGGTGAGACGGACGAGCGCTGGCATGGGAAAGTTCTCCGGGAAGGTGCCGGAAGCCTACCATCCGGGGCTCGGGGCTGCCCGTGCCATGTCGCCGGACGCTCGCTTCAGGCATCCTGCCTTCCGCTCGCTCGGAGGAAACCTCGCTTTCGCCGGGCACCGATCCGCCAGAGGCGGATTGGTCGTGGCTGCGCTCGGTTTCCTACGCCGGCTCCATTGGCACGGGCAGCCCCGAGCAGTCCTTTGGTTCGCCGTTCATCGCTGGGGCGGCCAGCGGGATCGCGAACCGATGCATGGGGTGTTCTCCGGGGAAAACCGTCGGGCGAATCTACTCGACCTCCACCTTCGACAGCATCTCGTCGAGGCCGCGGCGGGCCTGCTGCTCCTGGTCCTGAAGCGCCGCGATCTCCTTGCGGAGCGATTCAACCCGGTCCTCCTGCTCCGCGAACTTCGTCACGTAGCGGGTGTAGAGGTCGCTGGCCCGGTCGAGCTGGGCCATGTTCTGCCGGATCCGCTCCTGCTCCTGGGCCACGACCTGGATCTCCTGCTCGCGGCGGCCCCGCTCCTGGGCGAGCCGCTCGATCTCACGCTTCCGCCCGAGCACGTCGGTCAGCGCCTGCTTCACCGCGGGGCTCGTCACCGTGGCGTTGGAGTAGAAGAGAATCGCGCCGTCGTCGAGGTTCGTGAGCGCCACCTGCTGGGACACGACCTGTTCCTCGGCCACGGCGAGGCTGGCCGGCTTGCCGGGCTCGGCCTCGACGGCGAACCGGTAGCGGTCGCGGGTCTTCTC
>Ga0214921_10002762_pt1 | contig 27936 bp, 24 predicted proteins | sample LL1505_MetaG_FD_177992 | JGI IMG/M metagenome (GOLD analysis project Ga0214921, IMG submission 177992) | Freshwater microbial communities from Lake Lanier, Atlanta, Georgia, United States - LL-1505 | ecosystem: Environmental > Aquatic > Freshwater > Lake | place: USA: Georgia | collected... | reverse complement strand
GCACCACAACCACCGGGAGCAACAGCCATTCAACCATCAGCACCGGCGGGATCGGAGCCCCCACGTCGTGTCATTCGACGTCGTGTGATCTCCGGTCAGCCACCAACTGCCCAGCCAGTCCCAAATCAATGAAAAAAACGATCTTTATTGTCATACCTGCCCTACTTCTCTGCGCACTTCCACTGGTGGCGCAAACTCCCCAGATTTTACCACCCGGAGCACCTGTCACGCCGACGCTGCCTCCCCCATCCGAGCAGCGTTCTCAGGATTCGGTGAGCATCACATTTCCGCGCAACTCCGTGCTCGATGTCATTTCATTTTACGAAACGCTCACCGGCAAACGGATCATTCGTGATTCCAATCTCGCAGGCCAAGAGCTCTCGATTATGGTCGCCAAGCCGGTTAGCCGAGAGGATGCGATTGGGATTATTGAGAGTTCCCTTCTCATGAATAATTACAGCATCGTTCCGGTGGATGCTCAGACGATCAAAATTCTCGGCCCCAGCCGTGCTCCACGTACTGAAGGGCTGCCGCTTCTCAGTGAGATCGAATCGCTCCCGAAAGATGGCGACAAGGTAGTGAGCTTTTACAAGCCGCTCGCGTTCATTTCTCCAGAAGAGGCGATTGCCGTGATTCAGGGCGTCGTTCAGATCAACGCCTATGGGTCGGTCGTGCCAGTAGCAAACACCAACGCCATCATCATCACAGACAAAACCCCAGTCATTCGCAAGGCCCTCGGTATTCTCGAGCTGATAGACGTGGAACCGGCTCGCGTCATGACCGAGTTTGTCCAGCTTCAACGTGCCAATGCAGAGCGCGTCGTCGAAATGCTTGATGAGATGTTCGACAAGGACGATGCCGCAAAATCGAAGGGTACCAGCACTCAACCCCAAGCGCAGGCCAACCCTCAAAATCCCGAGGCTCCTCAGGCCGCTGGAGCAGCCTCCGGCGCACGATATGAAAACCGCCTGATTGCCGGTAAAGCAAAGTTCCTTGCCGACAAGCGTACCAACCGCATCCTCGTCGTGACGCGAGTCGAAAACTACCGCTACGTACGCGATGTGATCTCCCAACTCGATTCGGCAGGGAATTTTGAGCAACCCTTCACGCGAATCCTAAATTATGTCCCGGTAAACGACATCTTCCCCGTGCTTACTGACATGCTCAGCGACCCGGATTCCCAAAAAGAGGGTGGCACTGGACAATCATCGCAGAATTCCTCCAACAACAATGCGCTGAACCAAAACAACAATAATAATTCCAACGGAGGACTCGGCGGCAGCAGTGGCAGCGGCAGTGGCGGCCTCAACCGAGCCGATCGATTGAGTAATGAAACCCAGCAAGGCGCCCCGCAGTCCGCCACAATCGGCGAAATTCGCCTCATTGCAGACAACAACTCAAATAGCATCATTGTTTTTGGTCCGCCCGAGAGCAAGCAGCGCGCAAAACAAATTCTCGACATCCTAGATCAAAGACCAAAGCAGGTTTACCTCGCCGTCGTCATCGGCCAACTTCGCTTGAGCAAAGGAGTGGATTACGGTGTGAACTATCTCATCCGAAACAAGGGATTCCAACCCCTCAACAATCTGCTTGGCAACAGCGACTCAAGCGGAGCGGCCGCAACCTCACTCAGCCCCAGCCTCCTGCCAGGCGGCGTTTTTCCCAACGCTGCATCGATTGTGAATCCCGGTTCGCTCACGACAAACGGGCTCTCTTCCCTCGCCGGCCTCACCGTTTATGGAACGATTGCTGATTCGGTAGATGTCTTCGCGCGCTTTCTGGAAAATACAGACCGCTTCAGAACGCTCTCCAGACCTGTCATCTACACAACTAACAACCGCAAGGCAACGATCCTCTCGGGTCAGAAGGTTCCCGTCCCGACGCAATCGCTCACCACTGCCACTGGTGGAGGGATAGGCGGCAATGGCAGTGCGATCACCTCAAACATTCAATACCAAGACGTCGTGTTAAAACTCGAAGTCATTCCACTCATCAACTCCGACCGCGAGGTGAACCTCATTATTGCTCAAACAAACGATAATGTCATTGGCACCGACACAATCTCCGGAAACAAAGTCCCTATCATTGCCACACAGGAAATCACCACCAGCGTGCGAGTGCCGAACGGTGCCACCATCGTGCTCGGAGGCCTGATTTCCGAAGACAAGGAGCGTGGAGTGGAAGGCATGCCATATATCTCAGAAATCCCTGTAATCGGGTCACTCCTCGGCGGGCGCACTCAATCGAAAGTGAAAAAGAACGAGCTCATTGTGATGATCCAGCCCTTCGTAGTGGATTCCAACCACGAGATGATGAAAGCCAGCGCCTATGAGGGTGACCGCTCGCCTCTCGGCCGCGATGGGCAGGCCATGACAGCGCCAATCGCTGAACAAAAAGTTCCCCCAGCCGTCTGGACTCCCACACCCATCCCACCCGAGAAAAAGAAAAAATTCCGCTGGCCTTGGAGCAATGATCAATACAACTGACGACCTCCTTCGGCTCGCCGAACTCGCGGGTTCTGCTGATCGAGAAAAATGCCGCGATGTCATCGATCGCGCCGCTTTTTCTCAGCGTTCTCCAATTGCAGCTCTGCTGGATTCTCAGCTCGTTCAAGAACTGCCTTTTCTTAAAAGCCTTGCTCAAGAACTCGACATCCCTTGGCGAGAGGAAGCCGATGTCGCTCCGATCGAAAATGTGAGGGAAAAATTTCCCGCTCGATTGGCGCTCGGCCAAATCGTCCTTCCCGAGTCGGCCATCCCTGGCGGCGAACTGAGCCTCCTCACATTTGACCCCTTTGATTACGCGACTTGGCAGGCAGTGACTCAACACTGGCGCGGCCCGGTGGCACTCGTCATGACCTCCCGCACTCGACTGGTTGAAACGCTCAAGAAAACCTACGGCGTTGGTGCCGACACATTTGAAGAGTTGCTGGAGGGGCGTGAGGATGACCTGCCCGGCGGCGCGAAGGAAGAGATCAATATCATCGACGAAGACGACTCCGAAGCCTCCGTCATGAAATTTGTGAACCAAATCCTGCGCGAGGGGCTCCAACAAAGCGCTACCGATATCCATTTCGAACCGCTCGGCCACGATCTTCGTATCCGCTACCGCATCGACGGCGTCCTACAAGAAGTACCGGTCCCACAGCGGATCAAGATGCTTCAAGACTCTCTCATCTCCCGGCTTAAAATCATGTCGGGACTCGACATTGCCGAGCGCCGGCGCCCCCAAGACGGCCGTATCGCGCTCGAGATCGCCGGCCAACCGATCGATGTCCGTGTGGCCACGATTCCGAGCGTGAATGGCGAAAGCGTGAGCCTGCGTCTGCTCGGGCAACAACAATTTGATTTCTCCGGACTCGGGCTTGACCCCGAGAACGAAAAGCGCATCCGCACCCTCATTTCCATTCCGAACGGAATCGTGCTCGTGACAGGCCCCACAGGATCGGGAAAGAGCACCTCGCTGTACACGTTTCTCAGCGCCATCAACTCGATGGAGCGCCGCATCGTGACGATTGAAGACCCAGTCGAACACAAGCTCAATGGCGTCATTCAAATCGCCGTGAAACCTGAGATCGACCTGACCTTTGCAACCGCCCTTCGAAGCATCCTTCGCGGCGATCCCAACATCGTCATGGTGGGTGAAATGCGCGATCTGGAGACCACCGAGATCGCGATCCGAGCGGCACTCACTGGTCACTTAGTCTTCAGCACGCTCCACACGAACGACGCCGTAGGTGGGATAACACGTCTTCTAGACATGGGTGTTGAGCCATTCCTCGTGGGCTCAGCCGTGCGGGCGTTCATTGCCCAGCGACTCGTTCGCCGACTTTGCAAATACTGCTCAGAACCGGCCGAATACAAAATCGAAGATCTCACAGGATTCGGCTATCCCCTCGAGTGGGCGAACAAAATCCGTCGTCCCGTCGGCTGCCCCCATTGTCGAAATACGGGTTTCTCCGGCCGGACCGCCATTTTTGAAATCTGCCAGATGAGCCCACGCATGCAGGAACTCATCCAGCGCAGGGCCCCAGCAAATGAACTCCGCGAACTCGCCCTGCGTGAAGGCATGGTGCCACTCCGCAAAGCAGGCTGGGAAACCGTCTCGCACGGGGTCACCTCGGTAGAGGAAGTCTTACGCGTTACAGCGAGCGAACTCCAAGTTCTCGACGAGTAAAAATGGCTGATTTCTCCTATAAAGCGAGCGACGCCTCTGGAACCGTGACAACAGGGACCATGGCCGCAATTTCTCGAAGCGATGCCTACCGCCTTCTTCGCGCGAAGGGTCTCCAACCCATAAGCGTCACCGATGGTAATGGCTCCGCGTCTTCCAACAAAAAAGCAGCCACAGCTTCGGGCAACGATCCCCTTCCCCGCCTCAATACAACCCAATTGCTCTACTTCACCGAGGAACTGGCTGAACTCCTAGAGGCCGGACTCAAACTCGAGGGCGCTCTTAAAGTGATCGAACAGCGACAGGAAAAATCTGGCGTGCAACCCATCGCCGCTCACCTACGCCAACGCGTGCGCGACGGCTTCAGTTTCTCTGCGGCCCTCCATGACTGCGGGAAAACCTTTGACCCGCTCTATTGCAATCTCGTCGCAGCGGGCGAAGTTTCCGGTGCTCTCCCACAGATTCTCAAACGGCAGTGCGCCTATCTCACACTCATCAGCGACCTCCGCCGTCGAGTTGTTTCCTCCCTCCTCTACCCAGCCATCGTTTTTGCCTCTGCGATTGTACTCATGTTTGTTTTTCTGACATTCCTCGTTCCACAGCTCTCTGTGCTCCTTGGAAAAACTGGCCAAAAGCTGCCAATTATCACGCGCATCCTAATTGCCGTCAGTGAATTCTGCGCTCAGTGGTGGTGGGCGATTTTCGCGTTTGTTGGCTTTGTCATTATCTCTGCACGTGCAGCGGTGCACACCCCCGCCGGTCGGGAATGGTGGCACCGTACCATGCTCGATCTTCCCGTGGTTGGCCCAGTCCTGCGCGCAAAATTCTACGCGGAAATGCTGCAAACCCTCTCGACCCTCGTCTCAAATGGTGTCGCACTCCTCCAAGGGCTCAACCTCATGACTTCTGCCACGATGAATGTTTATCTCAAGGCCCTGCTGACAAAAACGGCGGCCATGGTCGGGGAAGGATCCAGCCTCGCTTCCGCTCTTCGACGCGTGGGTTTTTTTCCAGCAGTTCTCATGGATATCCTCGCAGTCGGCGAACAGACGGGTGATATCGCCACCGCCTTGGAACGTGCGGCGAAGAGGTTCGACCGCGATCTCACCACACGCATTTCCCATCTCACGACACTTGTGCAACCGGCAATCATCCTGCTTGTGGCCCTGTTTGTAGGCATCGTTGCCTATTCGATGATTGCCGGCATCCTCACCAGCGTGAGCTCGTTAAAATCCCGATAGCACCGGTTGCCATAGGCAATGAGAGCGGTGCGTTTCACTCCGGACTAGAAGGCAGCTGGAAAAGGAGACCGTCTCGCTTCTTCAATAAAGAGCCTGACCAAATCGCGATCCTTTTTGCGAGGACTGGATTCAACGCCGCCGGCCACATCCACAGCTGCCGGGACAACGACTCGGATGGCTTCTGCCACATTTCCAGGGGTGAGTCCACCAGCCAACACAAACTGCCTTGCGGAATGGATGGCGGAAAAGTCTCCAATCATTTCCCAATCCGCAGTCTGCCCCGTTCCACCAAATGCGAGGGGCGACCAGGCATCCAGGAGAAGGTGCGGAGTTTTGTACTTGAGTGACTCCGCTAAAGTCTCACGATCCTTCGCGCGGACAGCTCGCATCCACTGCCGAAAGCCACTTGATTCGCAATCCAAGGGGGTTTCTTCGCCATGAAATTGGATGAGATCGAAACACCCCGCACCCCGCAATCTGGCAAGCAAGGCCTCGTCCGCATTCACAACCACTGCAACACGGTCTACCCGCCCTTCCAAACGGCGAATCCACTCAATCGATTCGCCAAGCTCAATGAAACGTTTGGATCCCGGAAAAAAATTAAATCCTAGAGCGTCGGCACCCTCTTCGATGCACAATGAAGCATCGTCCTCACTCGTAATGCCACAAATCTTGACCCCCACACGGGCTGAATCAAAAAGCCTCACTTGATGGTCCGTGCGTCAGCTTTTTTCATCGATGGATGGTGCGTGATGGCGTGAATCCGCCCATCGGTAGTTCGAAAAAATGAACTCAAAATCCAGCTCACCATACTAATGATGATCGCGCCAAAAAATGCACTCCAGAAGCCATCTACCTGAAACGCAGGGATCATCTGGGATACAAAAAGCAGAAGAAGGGCATTTACGACAAAAATAAAAGCCCCCATCGTTATGATTATAAATGGAATACTTAGAAGCAAGAGCACAGGGCGCACAAATGCGTTGATGATTCCCAAAAGAAGCGATGCTCCGAGCAAGGCCCCAAGACTGGCACAATGGATACCGGGCAGCATCTTCTCAGCGACAAAAACCGCCACGGTTGTCACCATCCAGCGAATAAGAAAAGCACTCACATCTTAACACTAAACCCTGCCGAAGTTTTTTGAAGATTTATTTTGCAAATCACTGGAAGAGACTCAAAGATGAAAATCATGCCTGCAAAAAAAACAAGCACACCTGCGACACCGAAGACTTCGCTAGTTTCTAAAAAGGAGGTCAAAGCGCCTGCCAAGGCATCCGCAAAAATCGCATCCAAGCCTGCACCCAAAACGGTTGCAAAACTCAAGGTGATGACCGAGACCCCAGTAAAAAACCCAATCAAAACCTCGGTCAAAAAAACGCCCTCTAAATCAACAGTAAGCAGTGAACCGAAGCCGAGTGCAACTTGCGCACAGTCTCCCATTATCGCGCGCGAGGAGATCGAATTGAGGGCCTACTTTATTTCGGAACGCCGCCACACCATGGGCTGGCCAGGCAATTCCTCCACCGACTGGACTGAGGCCGAAGCCCAGTTGGTCGCAGAGGCGCGCCGCCGACTGAAGCAAGCCCTCTGACCCATCGCCGCTATTTCGTTAGGAAATGCGGCTCCTGAATGAATATCGAAGATCGGCTCGCAAGGTTTTTAAACAACAAACCTCAGGTCTCAGAGGCAGCATTTGTCGCCCATAACGCTTGCCTCATTGGCGACGTGAGATTGGGCAGGGACTCGAGTGTCTTCTACGGCGCCACTCTGCGTGCGGACATCGAATCAATTCAAATCGGCGAAGCAACCAATGTGCAGGATGGTTGCATTATTCACTTGGCAGATGATCTTGGCGTTACAATTGGCGCACACTGCACCATCGGGCACGCTGCCATCGTTCATGCCTGCACGATTGGGGATTTGTGCCTCATAGGCATGCAAGCCGTCATCCTCGACGCCGCAGAAATTGGTGACGAGTGCCTTATCGGAGCCGGCTCGTTAATTACATCGCGGACAAAGATTCCGGCTCGTTCCCTGGTGATGGGGTCGCCTGCTAAAGTGGTGCGCCAACTCAAAGACGAGGAACTCTCTTTCCTGCGGGTCAGCTCTGAAAAGTATGTCGCCGTAGCCCGTGCCCACGCTGGTCTTCAAGTAGCCTCTCGATGAATCTTCCCAATCGGCTCACCATCGCGCGGCTTGCACTCACCGTCATTTTCGTTCTCTGCTTCGCCCTTGATTTCAGATTCCGCTTCACGGCGGCATTCCTCGTGTTTTTATTGGCTGCGCTTACAGACCTTCTTGATGGCATTATCGCTAGGCGCTGGAATCTCATTACCGACTTCGGCAAGCTCATGGATCCGCTCGCCGATAAAATCCTAACAGCATCGGCTTTTATTTGCTTAATCGGATTTCACGACATTCCGGCTTGGGCGGTGATTCTCATCATCAGCCGGGAATTTTTGATCACAGGGCTTCGTTCCCTCGCCGCTACAAAGGGCACAATCATTCCCGCTGACAATTTGGGGAAACACAAGACGACCTGGCAAATGATCACGATCATCTATTTTCTTCTTCTTCTGTCGCTCTCTGAAATCCAGAGTCCGGCTTGGTTCTCGCTGGCTTGGTCGGCAGGAACTCATCTTCTCGTTCCCATTACCGTAGTCCTCTCGGTCTATTCTGGGCTCGCCTACCTTTTTAAAAACCGCGAGATCATAAAAACCGCCTGATTTTTTCCGCAGGCCGATTGACAGCCTGAAGAAACACCCTCATTTTCGCGCTGTGCATTCGTTTTCCTATGTTGATGGCATCCTGCGTTGCGAGGGTGTGGACCTTGATGAAGTTGCCAATCGTTTTGGCACACCGGCCTATGTTTATTCGTCCGCGACGATTCGCGATAACTACCAGCGCCTCGATGCAGCCCTGTCTCCACTCGACCACCTCGTGTGCTTCGCCGTCAAAGCGAATTCGAATCTCGCCGTCTTAAACGTACTTGCCAAACTGGGGTCCGGATTCGACATCGTCTCTGGTGGCGAGCTGTTTCGAATTTTAAAGGCTGGGGGGCGCGCTGACAGGTGCACATTTGCCGGAGTCGGAAAAACCCGCGAGGAGATCGCCTTCGCACTGCGTGAAGGAGTTTATTCCTTCAACGTCGAGAGCGAGGCTGAGCTTGCTCGCATCAATGAAATCGCTGGCGAGCTGGGACTGGTGGCTCCGATTGCCATTCGGGTGAATCCCGATGTCGATGCCAAGACCCACAAGTTCATTTCGACCGGCAAAAGTAAAAACAAGTTTGGCATCGGCCTCGATCGTGCCGCCGAGGTTTACGAGGTCGCCGCAAACCTGCCGCATCTCAGAATCCGAGGCGTTCAGACACACATCGGCTCCCAGATTCTTGAGTCGGGTCCCTTTGCTGAAGCAGCCGGAAAACTGGCTTCCCTGGTTGAGAAATTGAAAGCCACCTATGACTTGGAATTTTTTGACTTCGGGGGCGGTATCGGCATCGTTTATGATGAAGCCTTGGAGAGTGGAAGCCCCTCCTGGTGGAAACAGGACGACGCGCCACCACGGCATATCACCCCAGAGGATTATGCCGCCGCGATCATTCCCATCCTGAAGCCACTCGGATTGCGCATCCTTTTTGAACCAGGCCGCTTCCTCGTTGGCAATGCGGGAGCCCTGCTTTCAACCGTTCAATATGTGAAGCAAACTCCGGCAAAAACTTTTACGATCATAGACGCCGCCATGAACGACCTCATCCGTCCTGCACTCTACGAAGGCTGGCATGAAATCGTTCCGCTTCGACAATCCTCCGAGGAAAAAACTATCATGGACGTCGTTGGACCAGTCTGCGAAAGCGGTGACTTCTTTGCCCAAGACCGCGCCCTCCCCGCTCTAAAATCCGATGACCGCATCGCCGTACTTAGCTCGGGAGCTTATGGATTTGTTATGTCTTCAAATTACAATTCCCGACCGCTTCTTCCGGAAGTCCTCGTTGATGGGGATCGCTACAACCTCGTTCGTGAGCGGCAGTCTTACGTTGACCTTGTACAAGGTGAATCAATCCCGCAGTAGCCGTTTTAGTTTGCCTGCAGTCCCACAATGCGCCCTGCATAGCCTGTCATTTCAAGGTAACCTCGCCCCTTGCGCGTTCCTTGAACGGAGACAGCCCCCTCCCAATAAGAAAATGGCGAAGCTGAAAGTTCCTGATCGGAAAAGCGGGCGCGCACAACGAGATCCAAGTCGAATTTGGGGATCCTGATTTTCCAAGCCACTGGATACTTCGCCTTGCTATCTTGGCTCGTCCACCACTCGGTTGCCTCAAGATAAAAGTCCGAATTTTCGATTTTGTGGTCTTTCCCCTCCGCGTCCACGAATGTACCAGAGGAAAATTCATCCCGCCCTCCTGCGTTCGTTCGAATTTGAAAAAGCATGAGTTCCCCACCCTCTTCAAAATGCAGGCTGAACCAGTCCCAGCCACTTTGGTTCGCAGCGAGCTGATTTGTGGCCCATTCATGATCGAACCATGTCCACCCCTCGACGAAATAATCCACACCACCCAAGCGAATCGTTCCACTCGTCGACATGCGCGTGAGCGAGTAGTAGTGCGATGCACGCCCCTCGCCTGCCGATTTCTGGCTCACCCCATCCCGACCATGGATTACTGGAGCTTGAGAAGAATTGAGGTGCAAGTCCACCGACACTTCGCCTTGGGATGCCAAAAGGTGAAACGCATGCAGACCAGTGCGCTCGCAGGACCAGCCATCAATCCAAGCCGTGCGCAATCCCTCCTCAAAACCCGCTTCTCCAAAAGCTCCGCGTGAGAGTTTTTGAAAATGATAAAATTCTTTTCGAGAAATATCAGACACCGCGAAGTGGGCAAATTTCACATCCCGCTGAATGAATCGTGAGCCAGGAAGAGATCGGGAAGGATCAGCGACCCCTTGGCGAAAAAACGTCAACTGATAACCAAATTCCTCTTCCCCACGGGCGCGCAGGTTGCCAGTAAAATACCACCACTCGGTCTTAAAATCAGGATGCAAGCCATGATCTCCTGGAAATTCATAGTTCCAGCCAGGCAACGCGGTACGCCAGTCGGCGTTTGCGAGCATTGTAGTGAAAGCAAAAAACAGGAAAGTGCGCAGACGAAATTTAGCCATCGGTTGAAAGAGACTACGCTGCCAGGCCACCCTTCGTCTCGATTGAAATCGCCATCAAGCGAAGCTTGAAGAAGCTCAAATTAAGAACTAGGCTGGTCACCCCTTATGGCTGAAAAGACAGAAAAAGACCTCCCCGAATTCCATCGAACTAACTGGCTAAAAGCCATGAGTGCGATGCAGCTTAAGAATTTCGGTTACACCATCCAGCTCCTCCAGCCGATCCTCAAGAGCTGCCCGGATTTCCTGGCCGGGCGCCAACTCGCTCGCAAAGCAGCCATGGCAAAGACAGGCGGGAAAAAATCTATTTTTTCAACCGCCTCACTCAGCGCATTAAAAATTCAATCGCAAATTAAAAAAGACCCATTGGAGGCGATGGATGCCTTGGAGAAATGTTTTGAGTCGGAGCCAAATAATCCGCAGCTCAATCAAATCCTGAAAGAAGCCGCTCTGGCGGCAAACTTACCCGAGGTTGCCGCATTTGCACTTGAAACTATTCTCGAAAGCTCCCCCAAGGATATCAAAATCCTTCACGAACTGGCTAAGCACCACATGCAGTTTGGAAAGCCGGACAAAGCTGTATCGCTCTACCAGCGGATCATCGAAATATCCCCCAACGACCTCGCCGGGATTAAGGGTATGAAAGACGCCTCAGCTTCCGCCTCCATGCAAAGCGGAGGGTGGGAAAAAGAGGAAACAACCTACCGAGATTTAATTAAGAACAAGGACGAGGCAGTCGCACTCGAACAGCAATCCCGCGTGGTACGCAGCGACGAAATGATCGAGAACCTCCTTGCGGAATTGCACGTCAAAGCAGAGGAGAACCCGGGCAATATCGATACCTCGCGCCGCATTGCTGAACTTTATGAGCAGAAAGAGGATTGGGAGAATGCCGCAAGCTGGTTTAGCTACGCAGCCGCACTTTCCAACAATTCCGACATGGCCCTCGTGCGCAAAGCCTCCGACCTGCAAATCCGACAGTTCGATATCGCCATCAGCGCCCGCGAGGATTACATCGCTGCTCATCCAGACACTCCAGAATCCGAAGCCTACATCAGCGAACTCCCCAGCCTGCGCTCCCAAAAATGCGAGCTTGCTCTCCAGTTTGCCAAGACCCGCGTCGAACAAAATCCCACCGACCTCCAGTTCCGATTCGAACTCGGTGAGATCCTCGCAGAGCTCGAGCGCTGGCAGGACGCGATCCCGGAGCTTCAAAAAGCCCGCCAAAATCCAAGCGTCCGGATGCGGGCCATGTGCCTCCTCGGTCGTTGCTTCACAGCTCGAGGCATGCTAGATCTGGCTGCAAAAACGCTGTCTGATGCGGTCTCTGAACTTGTTGCGATGGATGCTGTAAAGAAGGATGTCATTTACAACCTTGGGCTCGTTTATGAAAAAATGAACGATAAGGAAAAGTCCATTGACTGCATGAAGCAGATCTATGAAGTGGACTATGGGTACCGCGACGTTGCAGCGCGCGTCGAAGGCTCCTACTGAGCTCACCTCAATCGAGCTCGCAAGCGCAGCCATCCGGGCAAGGTGTGAACTGTGTGGTTCGTCTTAAAAACTGATCTTTATAAAGTTCCATACCGCTGGAAACAAAGATTTTCTTTGCTCAATGGGATGCGCGCTCTATAGTGTCAAGGTAGGTTTTCCCAGCAGATACGACGCATGGCCACACATTCCATGGAAGCAAACGAGCGCGCCACCGACTTATTTTCACGGAGGCCGGCATCCCTATTTCCAGCGGGCCTCAAGGTAGCCAAAGGTTCATTTCGTGAAAGAGCGCTCATGCTCGTGCTTTTATTCCTCGATTGTGCATGCTGGACTGGAACCTACCTTGGGCTCTCTGAGTTATCGGGGCCATTTAACCAATACGGCTGGGCTGAAGTCGTTCTGCCAACTGCGATTTCTATTTTCTCCCTCAGCCTGATCGGAGCCTACAACTCCCGCTCCGACATGAAATCCCCAGGCTACACCAGCGAGCACATCATCGCCTGCATCGTGGCATTTTTAATCTCTGCCCTTGCTGTTTATCTCGTGGCATCATTTGGCGGGATTGCGGCCTCAAGCCGCTCGATTTTCGGTGTCACCTTTCTCTTTTTTGGCGTGGTTTCCGTGCTTCAACGCCGCCTCCTCTATTCGTCCCATCTGCTCCGAAGGAATCGGAGACTCTTGGTGATTAGCGACACAGAATCGGGAGAACGTTTTTACAAAAACTACACGACCAATGGCCAGAAGCAGGACCTACACTTCTTCGCAGTGGGAGATGCCGTAGTCGGATCGAACGTTGCAGGCCCAGACAGCCCGACTTACTTGGCACTCGGGAGCGAGGTTCTGAAAAGTCTGGAAGAAAACCTGGACACCGAACACGAGGCGATCGTCATAGCGGCACCTTCCTCACAGATCGACAACAATATCCTCACATCCCTGGTCGCAGTGCACTTTCAGGAATTGCCAGTTTACACGATGCACTCTTTCTTTGAGGCCTACTGGCAGAAAATGCCACCTGACCTCCTCAGTCGTACCTGGCCTTTGGACTCAGGGTTTCAACTGGTGCAACATTCGGCTTTTGCCTCGCTCAAACGCGTTTTTGATATTGTGCTGGCATCCTTCACCCTTCTCTTGATGTCCCCCGTGCTGGCTTTGGTGGCACTGCTTGTTAAGTTGGAAGGCCGTGGACCGGTCATCTTCAGCCAAACGCGAGTTGGTCAACACGGAGACCTCTTCACACTTTACAAGTTCCGAACGATGGAAGTCGGCAGTGAATTTAAGGGCATCTATACCGCACAAAATGATCCCCGAGTGACCCGTCTCGGCCATTGGTTAAGAATTTCGCGCCTCGATGAACTCCCTCAACTCTGGAATGTCCTGCGAGGCGAAATGAGCCTCATCGGACCGCGTGCTGAATGGATCAAATGCGTGGAGCAATACGAGGAAGTCATTCCTTACTACCACTTCCGCCACCTCGTGCGACCAGGAATTACAGGCTGGGCGCAGGTGAACTATCCTTACGGCGCAAATATCAAAGACACCGTGGAAAAACTTATGTACGACCTCTATTACATTCGCCATTTTTCCTTAGCGCTTGATGCCAGTGTGATACTGAAGACTCTTCACGTCATGCTGTTCGGAAAAGGACGTTGATGACCCCCATTTTAGCGCCTTGGAAAACCATCCCCCTCCCCGCCTTGCGAAGGACCAATCCGTAGGAATAACGGTGGCGGCCGCCGCGGCGATTTGGTGGCTCGCAATCCGAATGCTCTGGAACGAATGGGAATTGGACCCCCAATATAGTTATGGATTTTTGGTTCCGATTCTTTGCCTCGCCCTTTTTTTCCAACGCTGGCAAGACCGCCCCACCCCGAATCCCCCTCGAAATCTCCGGAGTCTTGCTGCCATTGCTTTCCCTGCATTCGTTTTTCTTGCAGCGGTGCAGCCTTTCTTTGAAGCCAATCCCGAGTGGCGCGTTTCCGGAATCTTGGGCGCTTTCAGCGCCGCGCTACTGACCATTTTGTTCATTTATGGGGTCGGAGGCTCACCTTGGATGCGACACTTTCTTTTCCCTGTTTGCTTTTTTCTTGTGGCAATCCCATGGCCACGCAACGCAGAAGAAGCGGTAATGGGCTTCCTCATGGAAAAAAATACCATGGCCGCACTCGAGATTCTTCATTGGTTCGGCCATGAAGCCGTTCGAAGAGGACACCTCATCACACTTCCCACCGGCACCCTCGGTGTTGAAGAGGCGTGCAGCGGAGTGAGATCCCTACAGAGCGGAATCATGTCAGCATTTTTCCTCGGCGAAATTTTTCGCTTCAGCATTTTCGTCCGTTGCGGGCTGGTTTTTTCCTCTGTGTTGCTCGCCCTATTTGGAAACTTCGCTCGAGCAACGACTCTTTCGCTCATCGCCTCGAGTGAGGGGGTGGCTGCCATTGAAAAATGGCATGACGTCGCTGGCTACGCCATCCTTCTTACAACCATCGGCTCGCTCTGGGTTATCTCGTATTGCCACTACCGATCCCGTTATTCCAAGTTGACGAAAAGCCAAGGCGGAAAAGAAATCCCGCATGAGCCACTCCACATTCCAAAGCCGATACGCTTCGCTTGCCTTGCAGTACTGGCCACAACGGCGATTTCCCTAGCAGGCACGGAAATCTGGTACCGATCCCATGAGAAGATCCAGACTTCGGAAAACCATTGGACCATTCAATCGGGGACGGCCGGAACAAGGCCTGTTCCCATATCCGACCGCACCCGCCGGATTTTATATTATCCAGAAGGCTTCTCCGAACGCTTCTTGGATACAGGAGGAAGAAATTGGCAGTTTTTTTATCTACGATGGCCAGCTGGACGTACCGCCATCCAAGCCCTGAATATTCACGACCCCCGCACCTGTCTTGCCAGTATCGGGATGCTCTTGGATAGACAACTCCCCTCGATCACGATCCCTGTTGGCGCCCAGACTTTTCGCTTTCGTGTTTTTTTATTCCGCGATGAAGGGCGACCAGTCCTCGTCTTCCACTCCATTATTGCAGGGGGCCTCGATGCGAGTAATGATTCTAGAAGTGCTGAAACCTTGGTTGATGAAAATTACACTCTGCAGGGCCGTTGGAATGTCGTGAGAAAGGGCATAAGAAATAGAGGCCAAAGCCTTATTGAAGCAGCAGTCTGGAACACGACCGATGTGTCTCTCGCTGCAAACGAACTCACGAAGTTTCTCAGTCACGTCATGGTTGTCCCGTCGTCTGCGCAGCAATGAACGATTCGAATCAGACAAAGCGCGCTCGCCCAAAAGCTGCTCGAAATTCCAAAAGAACCCCTTCTTCGAAGGGCCCAGCCAAGGAAGCCGAGCCACAAAATATTCCCGATCCCGACCGCATAGAAGAGACGCCAATCCCTGTTGAGCTACCCGATTATGAAATCGTTCTGTCAGAGAGTCATTCCCCGGCCCATTTTTTAGGCAATCTCGTACGCGATACAAGAGCCCGCATTCTTTTGGCCGTCCTTTTCGTAGGCATGCTGACATGGATGGCTGCTCCCCCACTCTATCAAAGGATCAAGGTCTACCGCGCCATGCAGTTTTTGCGACAATCCGAGGTGGCTATCAATGAAGAAAACGCTCCCAAAGCACTCAGCCTGATGCGCCGGGCAATTCTTATGGCTCCGAGTGAGGAAAATGTTTTTCGGAAAGTCCGCTTATTCAATGCATCACTTGGAGACCCTGCCGCTCTCAATTCCATCCAGCAATTGATGCTGGAAAAACAGGCCTCTTCTGAAGAACTCCTGACCCTCGCTAAGCAGGCTCTCAAGACAAACAATGTCCTGATTGCCAAATCAGCGCTGGAGGGGCTGCAAGAAGATCGCTCTACCGAGAAATTCATCCTTGAAATGCGACTTTTGGAGCTCGAGGGGAATCAAGCCGCCGCTCTCGATCTGGCACGAAAGGAGCTTCCCACTCTCCCTCCCGAAGGGGCCGAGAAACTCTTACTCGCCACGGCGGAGATGACGCTGAAGTCCGATCCTGCCGCGAGTCAGCAAATATTGGTTCAACTTGTGGATAAAGACTCCGCAACGGGAATAACCGCCCTCCGCATGCTCGCAGCGCAACAGCTTTTCCAACCAACCTCAAAATTCAAGCAAGCCCATAACCTTGCAGAAAAACTTCTCTCGCACCCGCTTCGCACACCTGACGATGAGCTTCTGGCATTGGACCTCCAAATCCTCCAAAGTCCAGCCAGCAAGCCTGCACTTCTGGCTCAAGCGGCTGCTGCAAAAACTGCAGCGCCTGCCAATGAAGGGCTCGCATTTGCCCGCTGGCTCAACCGCCGCCTGAGTTATAAAGAAACGGTGGACTTCATCGGTTTGGAGCGCGCGCGCTCGAATCCTGACTGGTTCCTTGTTTACCTTGATGCCCTAGCTGGTCTCGAGCGCTGGAACGATATTTTTGCGATGCTGGATGAGAACTCCATCATTGGCTTGTCCGATAGCATTCGCCTCCTGTTTTTAGCAAGAGCCGCTGAAAAATCTGGAGACCACGAGCGCGCCGATAACAGTTGGCGCGACATGCAGCTGGGATTGGCCTACGAGAAGCCCGAAGTGGTATCTTTTGTGGCTGCATATGCCTTGCGTATCGAGGAACGTGCTCAGGCCATCAAGGCCTACACAACACTCTCCAACCGCAAGGAAAGCGCGCTCGGGGGCTACCTTGGCCTCATCCGATGCTGGCCCTCAAATACCTCTGCAGCCAATCTCCTCCCACTGTATGAACAATTCACGGAGGCATTCCCTACGTTGGGGGAAGCGCAAAGCGATCTCACTTATCTGAGACTCCTAACCGGCGACAATCCTGTCGGAAACGCCGAAGCCGCACTGAAATTGCATGAAACCAGCCCAACATCACTGGCCACACTCAGTATCGCAGCGCTTGGCCAGTTAAAATGCGGTAACGCCGCCGCTGCAGATAGGCTCTACACGGGTAAAGCCATACCCTGGATTTCGGCACCAGCTCCATGGAAAGCCGTTCGGGCAGCTGTGTTGTATGGCATGGGAAAAAACAAGGAGGCCGACGATATTGTCAAGACCATTAAAAAGGAAAACCTTCGCCCTGAGGAATTAGCTCTTCTTCCGCGAAAATAGTTTTTTTTCCGAGAGTCCATCCCCATGCCTCCTCGCAACCAATCCCCGCCCACATGTCGACAGGATGAAGTTCTGCGTGAACTCAAAAAATCCGGCCCGCTCCAAGTGAGAGAGCTCGCAGCTAGACTCACCCTGAGCTACATGGGTACCAAGCAGCACTGCCTCACCCTTGAAAAAAGGGGCCTGCTCACCAGTCGCAATGCCCACCAATCGGCAGGACGCCCACTGCTCATCTACGCTCTCACGCGCAAAGGCCAAGCTTGGTTCGAGGACACGAACGACGCAGTGGCGATCTCCATCCTGCGCAATGCACAAAAACTCTTTGGCCCGAGTAGCGCTGCGAAATTGCTCCTACTTTACTTTCAGGAGGCAATTGAAAAATATCGCACTCAAATCCCGACCCAAGCCACGATTGAAGAAAAAATGAACCTCTTTGCGAGAATTCGTGACGAGGAGGGACGCATGACGGAACTCGTGCCTGGCCACCAAATCATCGAACGACACAATCCCAATCTCACCTTGCATAAGGCGTTCCCCGAAGCAGACGCGCTCGAGGAATCTCTTGTTCGTCAAATCCTCGGCTCTCCTGTTCGCCGCCGCGTAACGTCACTTGGAGATCAATACGAGATACACTTTGAACTCCACCGCACGTTCCAACCGGAGACATAAACCGGTTCCTCGGGGCAACACCCACACACGATCCCTATCGGAAGCCTTTGGTTTTTTTAGTTCGCAGACCTTTTGACCGCTTCCGCGAACTCGCGAACGGCTTGCTGAATAGCAGTAGCGACATCAGTTCGGGCGGTGGCAAATTTGGGACGAAACCACGGAAACAAACCAATGAGGTCGTGCAGAACGAGGATACTGCCATCGCACTCATTACCACTGCCAATCCCAACGGTCGGGCAGATCAGCTTTTTGGAGATCGCTTCGGCAAGAGGTGCGTGAACAAGTTCCAAGACAAGGGCACTGGCGCCAGCTTGGTCAATGGTGATGGCATCCGCTAAAAGCCGATCAGCTTCAGGGCCGGATTTCCCCTTAATGTGATACCCTCTTTCCTCGATGACTCTCTGCGGCAGCATTCCAAGATGTCCGATCAGCGGAATCCCATCACAGAGAATCGCCTCAATGGAAGGCAAGCATTCACGACCGCCCTCAAGTTTCACAAGATCAGCCCCAGCGCCGCGAAGGAGGCGAGCATTCTCAACAGCCAACTCAGGAGTCATGCAACTCCCGAATGGCAAATCAGCGGCGATAAGCGTTTTTGAGACTCCGCGCGAAACGGCCCGTGTATGGTGGAGCATATCAGCCATCGTGACTTGGGTCGTGTCAGGATGCCCGAGGACAACCATTCCTAACGAGTCGCCGACCAAGAGAAAATCCAGGCCACAGTCATCCAGCAACCGGGCCGTGGGGTAGTCGTAGGCAGTGAGAGTCGCCAAGCGGCGACCAGTGGCTTTGGCTTCTCGGAGAGAGATGGGTTCAGGTTTCACGATGGGGAGGGACTAAGAATAGCAAAACATACAGCGGTTCTTAAAAAACAGCGACCGCCTTCGGCAGCGCGTCGGAATTTAGCTCCCCAACAAGCATGGAGATGTTTTTTTCCAACCCGGGCAGAATGCGATCGGGGCAAATATCGGCAAGCGGGCTGAGAACAAAAGGTCGCTCATGCAAGCGAGGGTGCGGAAGAGTGAGCTCGGGAAGACTGAAATAAAGATTGTCGTAGTACAAGATATCGAGATCGATTGTGCGCGGCGCATGAAACCCATGAATGCGGGGACGACCCAATGATTCCTCAATGCGCTGCAGCCTCGTCAAGAGGTCCAGCGGCGGCATCGTGCAGGCGATTTCAATGACTGCATTCAAAAATCGTGGCGAACCGATTGGACACTCCATCGGCTCGGTCTCAAAAATTCGTGAGCTTAAAAAAGGCCCTCCATCCTCATGCAAAGAGCGGAGATGATCACGCCCAGTTCGCAAGCATTTCAAGCGCTCGTCAAGATTCGATCCGAGCGCAATGCCGACTCTCATTTCAAACCCAAAACATCCTCCATGTCATACAGACCGGGACATTGAGTTTGGGCCCAGCGCGCAGCGCGAAGTGACCCCCTTGCAAAAGTATCGCGACTCGAAGCCTTGTGGGTTAATTCCAGACGCTCCCCCAAATTTGCAAAAATGACTGTGTGGTCGCCAACGACGTCACCTCCACGAATAGCATGCATACCGATCTCGGACTTCGTGCGCTCGCCGACCATGCCCTCGCGACCGTGCATCACGTCCGTTCCATATTCGAGTTGACGCACTTCAGCAAGAATCTCGGCCAACCGGCGGGCCGTTCCGCTCGGGGAGTCTTTTTTCAGACGATGGTGCATTTCCACAACTTCAAGATCGAAGTCCGACCCAAGAATTTCAGCAGCCTTGCGGGTCAGCCAGAAAAGCGTATTCACACCAACACTGAAATTCGGAGCAAAGACGATTGGAATTGTTTTTGAGAGATCTGCAATAGATCGGCGGGTTTCCTCGTCGTGACCGGTAGTGCCAATGACAAGAACCTTGCCTGCAGCGGCGCACGTCTTGGCGATATCAACCGTGGAAGTGGCATGTGTAAAATCGATCAGCGCATCACACGCAGGCAAAGACGAAGCCAGATCATCCCCGAGGTCGGTACTGCCTGCCAAGACAAAGGACTCGTCCGCACTTACACAAGCAATGATCGCCTGCCCCATTCGCCCGCGGGCTCCATTCACAATGACACGGGTAGGATTCATAGGCCGAGATGAGTGAGGGTTGCCGTGAGGTGCTCGACGTTGGATGGAAGCATCTCACAGAGTGGCAGGCGAACTTCGGATGTCATTTTTCCAGCACGGGAGAGGGCGAATTTTACCGGCACGGGATTGGGTTCAATGAAAAGATCCTTGAAGAGTGGATAATATTTTTGATGCAGCACTCGAGCCTCGTGGCATTCCCCAGCCAACTGCCGCTGAACCAAGCTCACGACTTCTGCTGGGATGATATTCGAAGCCACGCTAATCACGCCAACAGCCCCTACTGACATGAACGGAAGCGTAAGAGAGTCGTCGCCAGAGAGGATTTCAAATGCCGAAGGAAGGCTTGCCCGGAGCTGATTAACTCGCTCGACCGAGCCCCCAGCCTCTTTGATCGCAACGATGTTTTTAAAATCTGCAGCAAGTCGAGCCGTTGTCTCCACGCCGATCTCGATGCCACAACGACCGGGTATACTGTAGAGAACAAGCGGGACTTTCACCGCATTGGCGATGGCCTGGAAATGCCGATAGAGCCCTTCCTGACTGGGCTTGTTGTAGTACGGGGCCACGAGGAGACAAGCATCAACGCCGCACTTTTCGGCTGCCTGACTGAGAGCAATCGCTTCGGATGTGGAGTTTGATCCAGTGCCAGCAATGACGAGACAACGCCCTTTGGCTGTTTGCACAGCGACCTCAATCACCTTCAGGTGTTCATCATGGTCCAGCGTGGGCGATTCCCCAGTGGTTCCCACGGGAACTATACCAGAGATACCGCCTGCAATCTGCTCCTCGATGAGCTGGCGGAATGCTGGGATGTCAATTTGGCCGTTACGGAATGGCGTAACGAGCGCGGTGTGTGCTCCTGCGAATTTCATAGCCACATTACTTACAAGGAAACGACTCCCTCGAAAACAAATTCCGCTGGCCCAGTCAGACGCACCCCGTCTAAAGCACCCTGCAGAGTTTTTTCAAAATCGACTCTCATCGTATCGCCACCACGCACCTGCACCAGAATCGGTGAGATCGCCCCAGTCTCAAGCGCGTGGAGAAGAGCGCTGGCACAAACCCCCGTACCACACGCCAGAGTTTCGCCTTCGACTCCCCTCTCATAAGTGCGGACGGTCAAGCTCCCCGATGGGAGAACTTGGACAAAGTTTGCATTTGTACCCTTCGGCGCAAAAGCCTCATGCCAGCGCAACTCAGAACCCAAAGACTGCACGTCCACAGCTTCAATGTCAGAAACAAAGACAACGGCATGCGGCACGCCCGTGTTGATGAAATGCACCCGGCATTGAGCACCCCCCAGTTCAAGAGACTGCGGAGTTTTATGATCCTGCGGGTACCCCATGTCAAGAGTCACAAGATCACTTTCAAAAGTTGCTGAAATAACCCCAACCTGAGTTTCAAAAGACAAAGAGGCTGGCATCTGGGGCATAAGACGAGCAGCAAACCTAGCGAAGCACCGAGCACCATTCCCACACATTTCCGCCTCTCCACCGTCGCTGTTGTAGTAGCGCATTCGGAAATCCGCCCTGCTCGATGACGCCTCGACCGAGAGCAAACCATCCGCTCCCACTCCTCTGTGCCGATCGCAAAGCTTGGCAATGGCACTGCCATCAAGTGAAAACCCACCAGATCGGTTATCAAGAACAACAAAGTCATTCCCCGCACCATTCATTTTTGTGAATCGAATATCCATCGAGGCCGATTCTAAATAAATACCGCGACGTTCGCAACTCAGCTTCCAAAAAACGATTCTTCAACTATCCGCAGTATGGAAATTTTTTGAAACACCCAGAGATAAGGGGGCCGAAGGAGAAGCAACTAGTTTCCAAATCTCAAATGGACTCGAAGACTTTTTATTTAAAAAATGAGGCGAGGGTCGGAATCGAACCGACGAGGCCATTCCGTAGAGGAAAAATATTGCAACCTGCTGATTTTCAGCATTAGCAAACTTCTAAAAACATCATTGACTTTAGGAGTCATTTTAGGAGTCTGGTTTTGTCATGGCCAGCCTTCATAGAAATCTTAAGAAATCGCAGAATTGGAATTGCAGCTTTTACGAGCCGGCAACTGGCAAGTGGTGTCAGCGTTCGACGGGAACCAGCGACAAGGCGTTGGCGATGGAGAGTTGCCTGAAATTTGAGTCAATGGCCAAGGCAGGCCGTCTAGATTCAGCGGTGACTATTCCGGCAGCGGATAGCGGGGAGTTATTGGAGGCTGGCATGAAGTTGCTGCAGGTGGCTCGTAAGGGGCAACTCGGAGAGGAGGCCGCAAGGGAGTTTGTAAACAGGGTTATGTTAGCGGCTCAGGTCGAGGCGCAGATTGAGGGGGCAACGGCAAAGGACTTTTTAACGAACTGGCTCGAGGGGCGGCGGCTCTCGAAGTCAGTTCACACTGCCAATCGCTACCGGACGACGATTGAAATGTTCATAAAGTTTTTAGGGGCGAGAGGCACAACTTCTGTTGCGGCTCTCGGGGCAAAGGATGTTGAAAAATACCGCAACCACAGGCTCAGGGAGGTTTCCGCAGGGACTGTTGCCGATGATCTCAAGATTCTACGAACGGCATTCAATACTGCAAAGCGCCAAGGGATCATTCGATCCAATCCGGTCGAAGCAGTAGATTTTCCAGCTAGCGAGACTCAGAGCCGCGAAGCATTCACTCCAGCGGAAGTCGGCTTGCTCATTAAAGCGGCAAAGGATGACCAGTGGCGAATCGCGATCATGTTTGGCGCTTATGCAGGATGCCGCCTCTCGGATGCGGTTAAGATGGATTGGTCGGCAGTAAATTTCGAGGCCAACCTACTCCGCTACCGCCAGCAAAAAACAAAGAAGCTGGTAGAGATGCCGCTTCACAAGGTGCTGCTGCGGCAACTTGAGAAAATGGCTGGCGATGCCGCTGGGCGCATCACTCCTAAACTGGCAGTCCAGAGCGTGCCGGGGCGTTCCGGCTTGAGCAGGCAGTTCCTTGATATCGTGAAGGCGGCAGGCGTTGATATGGACATTCGCGAGGTCGACAAAACCGATAAAGCCAAGCGTCGCCACTTTACTGGAAAATCTTTCCATTCGCTCCGAAGCAGCTTTGTCTCGGCTATGGCCAACGCAGGCGTGGCTCCAGAGATTCGACAGAAGCTATCGGGACACACAACCGAAGACGCCCACCAACGCTACACAAAACTCGAAATGGATCCGCTTAGGAAGGCGATCAACTCAATTCCGTCAAAGTAAAAAGGCCACGCCTTGGAGAAGGGGGGCATAAAACTCCGGCCTAATCCGCCATAATACAATGGAAAGCGGATTGCCTATTATTCAGGCACTCGTTTTTACGGCCAATTCCAGTGTGGAATGGGTCGATTTTGAAAATCCAACTAAGCAATCGCATGAAAAATGTCCGTAAGGGCTATTACTCACCGGTTCTGCGGAGGGATTTGGTTAGCCGTCTCTATTTCAGGGCCCGTGAACTCGGAGTTCCCATGACCGTTCTCAATGACCGGATCGTGGAAGAAGCACTGAAAATCGCAACGACTGTTCCATTCTCCCCTCAAACCCCACCAATACTGGCTGTGCAGACTGCAGCCTGAAACACAAACAGCCGAAAGCGCACCTCGATTCCTGAAAAAACCGGAGCCCACAAAGCTCCGGTTTTTTTTCGTGGGCGCTAAGGCACAACCCGAAAGGAAAAACCACAATGGCACTCAAACTCATTGCCAACTATTCGAAACGTCTGGGACTACCCGGATATTCGAGCCACCAGTTCTCGGTCTGCGTCGAGACAGAGATCAGCAACATCGACGATGTAGCGGGCGAAAGCTCCCGCCTCTACGACACGCTCCAGCAAAGCGTGGACGAGGAAATCCAACGCATGGGATTTGTCCCGGACCAAGGATATGGAATCAATGAGCAAACCCCTGCGAATACCGCACGGCCACTTCCTGCGGCCACGAACGGATCGAATGGTCACGGATCAAACGGCCACACCAACGGCGATGGCTGGCATTGCAGCGACAAGCAGCGGGAACTCATCCTAAAACTTGTCGAGCAGCACACACTCGAGAAGCAGGACATCGAGCACCTCAGTCGGGAAATGTTCGGATCCACGGTGAAGGACCTGAACAAACTCCAAGCAAGCGGTCTCATTGATCGCATCCTTGAGGAGCACGGCGGACGGAGCCACGCGCCCCGACGCAACGGAGGTCCTCCCCGCCAGCGCCAATACAGCAACGGAGGTTCACGATGACAGCAGCGTGTCCAGCCACGGAAAAAAGTCGTTTGGAGGTATTGCTCGAAACGATCTCGGCAAGCCGATTGAACTGCTTCCACTCCTGCCGCCTGAAGTTCTACTTCCGGTATGTGCTAGAACTGGCCAAGCCGACCTCGGCTGCTCAATTCCTGGGCCGTGCAGTCCACGGGGCGCTTCAGAGATGGAGCAATGCCCGTTGGCGCGCTCAGCCTCTGGATGGGGAAAACCTCAAAACCTCGTTCGTTCTGGATTGGGCATCAGCCCAAGCCGCAGAGCCTGTGAAGTGGGAATCTCCTATCGAGGAACACGAGCAGCAGGAAAAAGCATGGGGACTCGTTGAAATGTATCTGCGTGAAACGCCGATTGCTCCCAACGAGAAGCCCGAAGCTGTCGAAGCCAGAGTGGAAGCCGATCTCACCGGTCTTCCACGGCTTGTTGGTGTGATCGATTTGGTCAGGCCGGGTGGTCGGATTGTGGATTTCAAAACCACAGCCGCCACTCCCCAGCACGATCAAGCGATCCACCGCAACGAAACCCAACTCACCGCCTACGGCCTCCTGCACAGGGAAGCCACAGGGAAGGAAGCCTCAGGATTTGAGTTGCACCACTTGGTGAAAACCAAAACCCCGAAACTCGTCGTGAGCGAGCGAGGGCCTGTCACGGCAGACCAAGAGTTTCGCTTCCTGCGTCTCGTTGAATCCTACACGGACGGAATCCAGCGGGAGGACTTTGTTCCCTCGCCCGGACTCCAGTGTGCGGCCTGCGAGTTCTTCTCCGAGTGTGGAGTTTGGAATGGAGGTGCCCAGTGAAACAGGCACCGCAAGCCATCAGACATTTGAGAAGGATCGCACGAATCCTTGAAACCGTTGGACCCACAGGTGTGGAAATCCTACGGGTCGTGCTGCCTGTTGTCCGTTTGATCGCTGTGGCGGCAAAACGGATCAGGGGTATCTAAAAAACAAGAACAGCGACGAAAAGGGCTGGAGCCTCGGGGTTCCGGCCCTTCGTCGTTTTAGAAAGGAAACACCATGGAGAGCATCACGCTCTATTACCGCGATGGACGCTCGGACAAAGTCTACCAAGCCTCCATCGAACCCAAGGAGTCGGGATTCGTCGTGAACTTCGCCTATGGGCGCAGAGGTTCAACGATGAACACTGGCACCAAAACTCAATCACCCATCAGTTTTGAAGAGGCTCAAAACATCCACTCGAAGCTGATCCGGGAAAAACTTGCCAAGGGCTACACACCGGGCGCTGACGGGACTCCTTATTCGAGTCCTGAAAAACCCAACCCCACCGGCATCACTCCACAACTTCTCAACCCCGTTGATGAGGAGCATCTCGATGCCCTGCTCGACAGTCCTGATTACTATCTCCAGCAAAAGCACGACGGCCGCAGGCTGCTTGTGCAAAAGTCGGAGGATGGCATTCGGGGAATCAACCGCCGAGGGTTGGAGTGTGGGATTCCTGAAACAATTCGGGAAGCAGCTAAAACAATTGAAGGCTACTGGCTGATCGACGGAGAAGCCGTTGGAGAAACCCTCCACGCTTTCGACCTCCTCGAAATCGAAGGCGTTGACCTCCGGCAGGCAACCTACTTCAAGCGACTCGCAGTTTTGATGAATCTCCTCATGGGGGCTGAGCAAAACACGATTCGTTGGACAGACCCGTGGATCGATCCGTTTCAGAAAAGACGGCGCTTCAGCGAACTCCAGGAGGACCTAGCGGAAGGTGTCGTCTTCAAACACAAGGACGCCCCTTACAACGCAGGTCGCCCGGCCTCAGGTGGTGCCCAACTCAAATACAAGTTCGTCGATACCGCCTCAGTCCTCGTTACCGTGATCAATGCACAGAGGAGCGTGGGTATTGGGTTCATCGATAGGCCTGAGACGGTTGGTAATGTCACAATCCCAACCAATCACAAAGTTCCCAAAACCGGATCAGTCGTGGAGGTGCGATACCTCTACGCCATTCCGGGCAGCTTCGCGCTCTATCAACCCGTTTATCTTGGTGAGAGAGATGATATCGATCCCAACGATTGTCTGAGCGGCCAACTCAAATTCCGGAAAGATTCGGAAAGGGAGGCGGCATGAAGACAGTGGAACAATTCGGAGCGCGCGTTGCCGAAACCATCGGCCGCTGGCGTCCCACATGGCCTGATGCGATCCGCTGGGCTGGCTACGCAGGGTTCATCCTCTTCGTGGTCCTGCCTGCACTGCTCTTCGCCAAGATCGTTCTGAAAATTGTGATGCTGCTCGTGGCGTGGTGAACGCAACGAAGCCCATCACACATAAAAAAACCTGCCGAAAGGCTGTGGAGAGATATTTCCACGGCTTTCGGCGCATCTAGAGAAAACCAATGACAAACACCATCAGCATTTCAGCCGGCGAGCTGAAGCCTGCCCTTGCAGGACTCGCTAAAATCATCGATCCGCGCTCTCCCATCGAAGCCCTCCGTTGCGTGAGGGTGGAAGCAGGAAGCTCCGGAATTCAACTCAGCGGAACCGACTTGGAAACCTTTGCCAAGGTCACCCTTGGTGAGGATCCAGTAGGGATTGAACACCCGTTCCATATCCCCTTTGGCAAGCTTCAGGAACTCGCCCGTCGCGTGCCTGACCATACCCTTCTTCATTTGAGGGAATGCATGATCCAATGCGATCTAGGAACTGGCCGGATCGAGGAATCCTTCGATCTCATCGATCCGAAGACATTCCCCGAGGAACCAACTATCGAAGAGAGTTCAGTGGAACTGCCGGGTGCATTTCCGGCGAGGTTCCGCGAGGCACTGGCATGTGCATCTAAGGATTCCACAAGGCCCATCCTCAACGGCGTTCTTTTGGATGCCGGTGACTCGATGGGGCACTACCTTGTCGCAACCGATGGACGGCACCTCTTCAGCGCGAATTCGTTCACGCTTCCGATGTCGCGTTCGGTTGTGATTCCCAGTCTGCGAATCTTTTCCTGGAGTGGCTTGGGAGACGACTGGGCTATCGCCCTTGAAGATAAGGGAAGCTGGTTCCGCCTTCGCTCGGGCAAGTGGACCATCACCTCGAAGGTCTTGGAAGGAGGCTATCCGAACTGGCGGCAGGTCATTCCAGTGCCGTCGCAAACCGTGCTCGTGCTTCCGGAGAACCACTCGCTCCCGGAAGTCCTGAAACGGTTCCCAGCGAGCAGCGACCGCGACAAAGGCATTCTCCTCGTTCACGAGCGGGGAGTCGTGTCGTTGAGGGATCCTGAAGGGAATTCCTCGGCTTCCCTTCCTGGAGCCACAGCCACAGGACCAGACATCACGATCTGCCTGAACCGTGACTACCTCGCCAAAGCGCTCGACTACGGCCTGACCACTATCGGTCTCACCGACCCGACCTCCGCCCTGCATTTCAGGAACGAAGGTCGCCAGATGGTCGTCATGCCGATCCGGTCTGCAAACCCACCCCAAGAACAAAAACCCAATATGACAGCAGCAACAACCAACGGGGCAGCAGCCCCACACATCAACGGGAGCCGAGAGGTTCCAGTCAACGGAAGCAACCGCAACATCGGACCTGTTTCCACCACCACCAGCAAGCCAGCCATTGAAGCCGCCATCGACAACCTCGACAGCTTCAAGAGCAACTTGCGCGATGCGCTCGGTAGCATCTCCGAGATCACTGCCCTGCTCCGTCAGGCGATCCGTGATCAACGAGCCAACGAGCGTGAAATCCAAGCCGTGCGTCAGACCCTCCGC
>Ga0214921_10002761_pt1 | contig 27940 bp, 33 predicted proteins | sample LL1505_MetaG_FD_177992 | JGI IMG/M metagenome (GOLD analysis project Ga0214921, IMG submission 177992) | Freshwater microbial communities from Lake Lanier, Atlanta, Georgia, United States - LL-1505 | ecosystem: Environmental > Aquatic > Freshwater > Lake | place: USA: Georgia | collected... | reverse complement strand
ATAATTATATCAGAACAATTGAAAGCCCCACACAGGTGATTCAGGCACGTAGGCCACGGTCATTATAAATGGGTAACTAATCCATCACTAAGGTCCTGTGTGGGGACTATTCTATTATACTACTTTACTTTGATTGTTTTTGGCTTTTTCTCTTCTGGAATATCACGCTTTACAACAACATAAAGCATTCCATCATTAAGATCAGCACTATCAACATACATATACTCTGCAAGCGTAAATGTGCGAGTAAATTTTCTACCTGCAATTCCCTTGTGAATATATTCTTCAGCATCTTCTGGACGCTCACCCTTAATGGTAAGAACTCCATCATGCTCTGTAATTTCAATAGCCTGTTTATTAAAACCTGCTACTGCAAGTTCAACAACGAATGTATCTTCGTCTACCTTGCGAACATTATATGGAGGAAATCCAGATTGTTGATTTGTTGTGTTTGTTAATCGGTCAAACATTTTGTCAAAACCGATAAAAAATGGATCATTGAAAAAATTTCCAAAAGATCCGTTATATGTATATGATGTTACCATTTTATTCCCCTTTCAAGCGAATAAGTTAATTTATACCCCCTGACGGCAGGTACATAATAATTATATCATAAGTCTTACAACGTGCTCACAGGGATCTCCGCCATCTTCCCATTCTTGAATCTCTTCTTCACTCATATATTGAGTTCCACCATCATGGGTATGACAATAAGGTTCTGTAATCCAACCTCTTTCAATGCCGTTTGTAATCCAAATTCCAAACTCTTGCTCTTCTATTGATACTTCTTCATTCATATTATAAGTATACCCCTAAATACTTAATACGTCAACTGGTCCAATACAGGATGTTGAATATTTTATGGCTGCTTCTACTGCTAATTGTGCTCTTCTTTTACCATTTTTTTGATTTTGAGTTGTCCATAAAGAACCAAGTGCAAAATCAGATCCTGATCCCATTGCAAGATAATCTTCTTGGTATTCTGTTAAAGACATATCAACTACGTTATGTTCAAAGACTCTTCCTTTAATTGCAATAAGCATACCAAAATCAGATTCTTTTGATATATCTACCCACCAAGTTTCATAAAAATTTCTAAGTGCAACAAGAAATTCAGTATACATAAACTTATCTAAATTAGCATTTGGCTTTGGTACAGGTGGTTTAAAATTATGACGAATTCTTTCTCCATCCATTGTTCCTGCATAACCAAAAAGATAAGGACCAATTTTAAATACTTTTGGAGCCTTTAATACTAAGATAGAGTCTTCTGTTGATGCACCTCTGTCACCAGCCATATGAACTGTTTCATCTTGTCTTACGACAGCAATAATTGTCATGCAAAAACCCTCTCCAAATGGTAGATTTCAAGTATACCATTGACTGGAGAGGGCTGTCAAGCAAGGTTAAATATGACTAATTAGCCTTTTTATCTACCGTTTTAAAGGCATCATTTATTTCTGCTAATGATAGCCTTCCATCGTCCAAAAAAGCCCTTGCCAGTCTTTCAATAACTGTTGCTACTCCTAATAGTCCTGCAAGCATTACTGCCTGTACAGTTTCAATTCCTACTACGGCTCCTGCTCCTAAAACTGATAGACCAGATGCTGCAAATACAGCAAGAATTCTCATTAAGATATTTGTTATTGCTTTCTGTGGGTGCTCTTTCTTTGGGGGTTCTGCTACTTTTTTAGTTGTCATTTTATTTCTCCTTTCTAAGCGGGATTGTAATTAGCCAAATAACTGTTGTTGCAAGTACTGCAATTCCAACAATGTCTCTTGCTGATCCCGTTAAAGTTAGCCATGCGATAAAGAAGCCAAGGAGGGTAAATGCTTGTGCAATTAATTCCATTCCTGCATCTTTAAACCATTTAATTAATCCCTTGAGCATTTTGCCTACCAGGTTGATGGCTTTATTGATTATTTTCATTTGTTCCTCCTTATCATTGCCCCTGCAATTTGTGATGCAATGACCACTGGGACAATTACTTCTTGCGCTTTCTCTCTCTGATCGTCTGTCATATCCATACCTAACTCAAAGAAATTAGATAGAAGTTCTACTGGGTCCACCGCAAAAACTGCTCCAAGTGGGTCTGCTAAAAATGCTTCTGTTTGTACTTCTGTTGTTGCATCTGCTAATGTAAATGGCATTGGGGTATCTCCTGCATCCCCTGCTCTTTCTGCAAACTCAACAAACGCTGCTGCTACTGCAGGGTTTGACTTCATCGCCTCTGCAACCTTTGTAACTTCTGCTGGTGAAATACCAAGGTTTTCTGCTACTTCTGCCTTGGCTTCTTGAGTAAGAGATTTAAGAGTTTGACTTACTGCTGCTGTTTGCTCTACAGAAAGTTTAACTAATTTATTATCCTTGCTTGTAAGGTTTGCAATAACACCAGATAAATCTTCTGCATTTCCTGTACCCTTTTGTGGGATAAGTGCTGCTAATGCTGCATCCTTGATTACTGGATCAATGTTTTCTGCTGGCTTAAAGTCTGGTCTTGGAAGTGGTTTAGGTTCTTGGGAAGGCTCTACAGAAGGCTCTGGAGTAGGCCCTGGCTTTGGTTCAGGACTTGGGGCAGATGTAGGCTTAGGCTCTTCTGGCTTTGGCTTATCTGTAGGCTCTGGATTTGGCTTGTCTGTTGGTTCTGGCTTAGGTCCAGGCTCTGTAGGCTTTGGGCCTGGCTGTGTTGGCTTTGGACCTGGTTCTTCTGTGGCAGTATTATTAGTTGGTTTTGGCTCAGGTTTTTCTGTTGGTGGTGCAGAAGGCTTTGGTTTTTCTGGTTCAACAGTAGGCTTTGGCTCTGGTGTAGGTTGGTTTGCTACTGCGTTGGCTGCTGCTTGTGCAATTGCTCTTTGAATTTCTCGTTGTGATTGCTCATCATAGTAACGCCATGCGTCATTAATTGCACTATTGACATCAAGGATTGCGTTATTTAAATTAGATATAGAATTATTTTTTTCATATAAAGCATCTTCTGTATTATTAACAGCATTTTCATACTCAGATGTCTTATTAGTTAAGTCTTGGTTATATGAATTTAGTGTTGCAACTTCTTGATTATATACATTTAGTTTGTCATTATATTCTTGCTGTGCTGCATTCTTTGCACTTAATGCTGCTTGATAATCTGCAGTCTGTGTTGCACTTGCTCCAGATCCAGAAGAAAATGTATTTAGATTACAACTAAAGTTTTGTCCCCAGACCCTTGGATCTCCAGCGTAGTCACATCCTGCGCCAGTCCATCCTCCTGGAATAGCCCAGCCAAGATGGTAGGATCCAGGCCCTCCACCGTTGTACCACCATATCTCTACATTTAATGCTTTTTCTTCAGTTACATCGTATATTGGAGAATATGCACTCCATGTTGCTCCCTGCTCACGCCAGTTATTTATAGCAAGGTTTCCATTAACATACATTTTAAAACCATCATCTGTGTATCCTGCAAATTTTGTTGATGTAAACCATGACGGTACTGTTATTTTTCCAGTAAACTTAACTATAAAGTTTTCATATCTATTACCACAAACAGGTAAATTCATATAATTAGAATTCCATGTGCCACTACATAGTAGTTGATCTGTGGCTGCTTGTCCATTAACTCTAATCAAACTGTAGACATCATATCTTAAACCAGGGCCACTTGCGCCACTTAATGCTTGCTGAGCAGTTGATAGATTAATGTTGGCTAAATCAAGAGCATCTTTAGCATTATTCTTATTTGTTATGGCAGTGGCTACTGTTGCTGTTTGCCCATCTACATTAGACTGGGCAAGATCTTTTGCTTCCAGTGCTAGGGCTTCTACATCTACTGCATCATCATAATTTTTAATTGCTAGGTCTCTGACATCCCGTAGATTTTTAGCATACATAAACTTATTCTCTGCTATATCAATTAGGTTTATTAGACCATCTTTATAGTCTAATTTATCTACTGCGCTATTGAGGTTTTCAATTTGTTTTGCTGCTACTGTTAAGGGATCGTCAGAGTGAGCATCTTGTGGGGATATTAATAGCCATCCAAAAGCAAGTAAAATAACTGTAGATATACGCAAGAGTTTATTCAAGTGGTGGTCTCTCCTCATGCTTATTATATCAAATTATTCAGTTAAACATAATGATATAACAAAAAAGGGAGCCAAATTAATGACTCCCCTAATTGTTGGACTAATTACTTAAGGTAAGTAACCTTAGCCTTTGGATTCTTTGCATTCCACTTCTTTGCAAGTGCATTGAAAGCATCCTTAATTGACTTAAGTGCAGCAGTATTATCTGCTGTTAACTTAGCAATAGTTGCATCCTTATTAAGGATAACCTTATCTGAAGCAGCCTTTGCATCAGCAAGTGCCTTATCAGCAGCAGCCTTTGCATCAGCAAGTGCCTTTACAGAAGCAGCCTTTTCTGCTGCAAGAGCAGCATCTGAAGTAACCTTAGCAGCAGCAGCATCTGCAGCAGCCTTTACAACTGCAGCATCTGAAATTGCTTTAGCAGCAAGTGCTGCATCCTTAGCAGCAATTTGTGCTGCAAGTTCTGATACTAGATCACGAACTGTAATCTCTGCAAAAGGTGCTAGTGCACGAGCAGGAAGACCAACTACATCTGCTGTTGTTGCATCAGATGATGTTGTAGGTGAAAATGTGATTAGTGATCGCACTCCAGTTGCTGGAAGTGTTGCCTTAAATGTAGCAACTCCAAAGTCTGAAAGTGTAGCACCAGTTGTTGCTGTTGCTGTGTCTAGTGTTGCTGTTGCAGCAAATACTGTTGCAGTAATTGACTTACCAGATACCTTGTTTCCAAATGTGTCTGTTGCAGTTACTGTAATGTCTTGCTTTGTGCCAGCAGCACCTGTAGCAGGAGCAGATACTGTTAGAGTATTAATCTTACCAGCAGTTCCCTGTACGTAGTATGTAAGTTGTGTTCCACCGTTAGTAATTACAACTGTACCAATTGCTGTTGTCTTTGTATAGACATAAAATGTTGCTGTTGTTCCTGTACCAGTGGCAATTGTCAAAGATGAAGATCCTGAAGTTGCTCCTACTGGTGCAGCAGATGTGTGCAGTGCAGACACGATTGTTGCATTTGTTGCTACTACAGAAACGTTTGTTCCTGCATCAACTGTTGCTACAAACTTTAGTGCATCAGTAGAATCTACTGAATTGTCTGCAGGTACTGGCAATGAAGCGGGTGTTGCGATTGATGATGCTGTAGTATTTGCTACAGTATCAAGCGATACAGCGACTGTCATTACAGCAGCGTTTGCAGGCGTTGCTACGATTGTGCCGATAGTCATGGCTGCAACCATGGCTAGAGCGATTTTCTTGAATGAATTCATTCGTTATTTCTCCTTGTTATTGTTTATATCTGACTTTTTAGCCAGAATATTAGTTTACTATAGTAAATTAAATCTGTCAAGGTAGTTTTTCACCTCATCAGGTATTTCTTTACCTTTATAGTCTATCATACCCTCCCCATTGCTGTCAACAAAGAGGGGTGTATCTTTCTTAGTATTAGTCCATGTGTGAACTTCAATTTCAAGATTGTTATCTTTTTGAGTAAAACTAATCGCATCAAATACCGCCCCACATACAGCATCCGCTAAGTCCTTAGATTTTTTGCGTGGGTGATCTACTTTTTTACCATTATCTGTTATTTTTAATTCTGACATTTCATCAAGCAATAGTTGAATATGAGGCATAGCAACACGCTCTTCATAAATCATCATTGCTAAATCTTCATAATGTTTTTTAGCAACAGAAACAGTATCAGTTCTTATTCCAACAGCCTTTAATTCTTGCTGAATATCAAATGACTGCCAGCGGTCAAATGTAACCATTCCAATATTAAATCCAAGCCTTCTAAGATTTTGAATCCATTGTTTAACCTCTGAAAGATTAACTGGGCCTTCAACTTTTGGCTCCCAATATACTACTGCATCTACTACTACAATAGGTGCTACTTGTTCATAATTATTAATTACTTGTACATTTACCCACTTTTCTACGTGAGCAATTGCTACAGCACACTTGTCGTGCTTTTGTGCAAGGTCAGCATGAACAAAATAAATCTTTTCTGGATCTGGTTTAAATGATTCATCAAACCTTTTAAAATTATCAATAGGATTTCTAAGTGTCATACACTTTTCAAGTTTGTCTCTTTGTTTAAAGAATGCATCTGATGAATAAGTTGGCGTACAAAGAAAACGCATCATGGCATCGCCCATATCTTTAAAGAAAGCCATTTTAAAATCTTCAATGCTACGAGTAGGGTTTACTTCCCATGTTGGTCTTTTTAAAGCAAAAACTCCTGGATACTTATATGAAATTATATGATCTTCTTCCCAAGCAATATCCAATGAGTTCCCAATCTCATCTTCTGGTAAATCAGGATTAATAACATATGTATGCTTTCTATCAATAATATCTTTTTCAAGAATGACATCATCATAACGTTGAGATATGAAGTCTCCATTGTAGCGGGGGAATGAAAGCAAAACAACCTTGCCAAGATCAGGGAAACGAGAATCTACAGTACCGCTAAATGCTTTGTAAATATTATCAGCAGTTTTTCCTTGATCGTTTCCTGTTCCAACTTCATTTGCAAAGCCTGAAATTTCATCAAGAACAGCCATAAGCAAGTTTAAACCTTCATGAGATTCTCTTTCTGAGTGACCAGAGTAAACAGTAATAGACTTATCAAATCCAATTGAGTCTACTTTTGGATCATACTTTCCAGCAAACCAGGGTGAGCGTTCAATCTTACTTTTAAAACCTTTAAAGAAAACATTCTTAGCCTGTTGAGCGTTAATAGCAACGTTAATAATATCAATAGCATCTCCTGCAGGCTTGCCAAAATATCTAGCAGGATCTTTAAGACACAATAGTTTATATACTACGTATGCACAGGCTACTGTTGATACGAAGTCTTTTCCAGATCCCTTGCCAAGTTGCAGGATAATTTCATTCTTTGTATATTTTTTAAAATACTGAGCACCTTTGTCATGCCCCATAATTAATTTTAAATCTTCTTCTTTATATATTTGGCTCATTGCTTCAACTATGTCGTATTGGATAGTTGATAGTGATGGTTGACCTAAGTAATCTGGGTGTTCAACAAATGTTTTTGCATCTACTGGAGTTTCTTCAAAATTATTATCTTGAAGTGCCTCAAAAAAATCATTGAACTTCGTGGACAATTGTAATCACTTCGCCTTCTTTGGCTACTTGAGACAACTTCTGCATAATCAAGTCACGAACTTCTGGATGAGTTGTAGCAACATCTCTTAAAATTCCAACCAGTACTTCTTGTCGCTTTTCAATTTCAAGCATTTCTTCTGCAAGTTCTTTATTTTCAAGAAGTCCAGCCTTTTGTAGCATATCAATACGCTTTGCCTCAATATCCATAACAAGTTTAATTGCTTGAGTCTTTGCACCAAGATTATTAGTCATAGATGCTTCATCAATAACTTCATAAGATTTAGCAATAAGTTTTCCATAGTGTGCATCCATTGATGCAAGTGCTTCTTTTGCACGAGCACGGATAGCATCATTAGCAGAAGCCATGACCTTCCACTCATTGATAAGTTCTACAACTTTAACTCTTGGGATAGAAAGTTCTTTAGAAATTCTTGTTGGGTCATTGCCCTTTAAATATTCTGAAACAACTGTATTTACTTGATCAAGATGTTTTACTAACTCTTCTTCAGTTGTCATATTTTCCTTCTAACCTATTAATTTCATCTTTAATATAAAAAATAGCCTTTTCAAGATCTTGAATAGTCTTTGACTCATCTTTAAGTCCTGCTCTCCAAAGATACTTAAATGCATTGCCAACATTAAAATTGCGGTGACGAGTAATCTGAATGCACTCAATACCAGATGGGTCACTTATATAATGTTGCGGATGATTCACTTGATCAACCGTAATTTTTAAATTATCACTCATCTTCATTATCCCAGTCAAAAGCATCAGGAATGCCTCTTAGTGTTGATATTGCATATATAATGCCAACTGAGCAAGCAATGCCTGCAAAGATTATAAATTTTTTCATCGTCTAGACTTCCTTAATCCAAATTTTGCAAGGTATACATATACAGTTTCTACTGTGCATCCACACTCCTTAGCAATGTCTTCAGGAGTCTTTTTATCCATAACATAACGTTTACGAAGCCAAGACTCACTTGTATATAGTTTAGCAGCCATAGTGTTATTTGTCAACCCCAATCGCTTTACCCCAATTTTTCATAGCCCAGTGTCCAATACCACAAGCATCTGCTACATCATTATCAGTAATAGTCCTATTGTATTGAATATTAATAAACTTAATTGTTCTTTCTTTTCTTAGGTTTCTTTCATATGTCTTTAGCCATGACTCAGACTTTCCTGGGTTCTGCGCTTTGATATAAAACTTTTCATCTTTTGAGATCTTCTTATTTCCAATAAAGTTTTGCCAAGTAATTGGAGATACCTTACCAATAACCTTTGTTCCAGTCTGACCTGCAGAACCAAGAATTGCTCCTTGCACAAGAGCAAGGTCAGCAGCAGTCTTAGGACTATTCATGAATACTGTATGCTCAATTACTATTGCTTCAAAACCATTATAAATATCTAGGAAAGCCTTTACTTTTTTACCAGCATCCATAACTTTATCGTATATGTCATTGCCTTCAAAGTTAATTTTCCCAACACTAATAAGATCTTTTGTAAAGGTATCAAAAATAGCAAAGGCAAGACTATTGGTACTAGCGTCAATAGCACATATTCTTTTTGGAATAAGTTCTAGTCCCCATTTATTCTTGCTCATACTCTATAATTCCTAATCTCTTAAGTTCTTTTAATGCCTTGTCTACGTCTTTAGGATTAATATTACAATTAGCACAAAATCCAGCATCATTGTAGACAGTTAAAGAAGTTCCACATCCGCCAAGACATTTTCTTTCTTTACCAAATCTTTTCTTTCTTTTTAAAACTTTATGGCGTTCAGCAATTTTTTCTTTAGTTGCAGATTCCCTACATTGTTCAGAACAATATATTTGATAAGAGACTGCAGGCTTAAATGATGCGTCACACCAACTACATAGTTTCACTCAGTTCCTCCAGAGATGCGATCTTCACAGATCCTACCCCTGCATTACCACACGCTTCTTTTACTGGACAACCTTTACAAATCTTTGAATTAGATCTGTAGTTTTTTGTAGGAAGTTCTTTTGACTCCCAAGATTTGCGAACATCTCGCATCCAGTTAAACGCATAGTCTACCCAATTTCTATACTGATCATTAACACCAATCTCAAAGATTAGTAGTTCATGATTATTTTTATTCTCATAGATAAGCATCCCCTTTGCTTTCTTAAGAATTTTCATGTAAATAAGCAATTGAATAACGTGACCAGACTTAGGCGTACCTGAGTTTTTACGGTATTCAAAGGCTTCATTCATCATTGTTTTAATTTCACCAACAATTTCTTCACCTTCCCAATTGAGCATGACATCGCCATACCCAAAGATTGGAGGATCAGCGTTAAAAACTTTAAACTCTGTTGTATCGTTACCCTCATCATCTTTAAATATTTTAGCAACTCCAGCCTTCATCATTGCGCCTTGGATTCTGTCATGACCCATAGTTCCAGATGACATATTGGCTGCACTATATGGAGTTGTATCATCTGCAAAAGTATTGCCTTCAAATGCTAAATACCAATAACGTGGACATTCCCCATGGCTCCAAGCAATTGTAGAAGGAGCAAAAGTTTTCTTTTGCGTATGCTTTGGCCCACGACCTTCAATATATCCAGACTGTATCTTTGCGATCAGTGCCTGATTATCTATTGTCATTTTCTTTTCTGCTGTTTTTATCATTACACTTTTTAGTAAATTTTTTGTCAATTTAAAACTCTTTTCTATTCTATTAAGTATATCAGACTATCGTGTTGTGTACTTTAATGCTGATACCAAGTTATTAATTGACTCCGCAGCAGTATAATATAAATTTTTCTTTCCTCTATCAGACTTATCAACATTAGCCATCCAAGTAGCCTTAAATGCCATCTTTGCTGCAATAGCCTGAAGTCTAACAATCTCAATTGTTGCTACCTGAGTTGGAATATCAGGCTTGATTATAACTTTGGCAATAAATGTTAAAGCCTGTGTTAGTTCTTCATCTTGCATATAATCAGCAATTTCTGCTAATCCATTTACCATATCTAGTGTTGTTTCATTATTATTCATTTTATTCCTCCGTTAACTGTTCTAGCATATCCATCTCAATTATAGCAAGTCTAACCTTTGTATTTCCTTCTCCAAGGATTACTACTATTGCTGGTGCCTTATCTGTACCCGCTTTGATTGCATCTGTGGTAACTTTTGCCCATACATCCTGATTTAGATTAAAGGACTTAGAGGCTTCTTTAAAATCAACCACAAAGCCTTTCCAAGTGGCATCTCCTTTTTGAGTATTACGACCAGAGTTTTTATGCTGCTTAGCCCCAATTCTTTTAGCCTCATTCTTTTCGCTCACGATGCATCCCCTTAATATAAATTAATTGAATTTCACTTAAGTGTTTATCTTTGCACATCCAACTTGCTTTACCAGTTTCTCGCCAGTATCTCATTGAATAAACTTCTTCTTTACATTCTTTGCAAAGAAATGTTCCTTTGTAAACAGTAAAAGGTTTATGAGACATTGATCAGTTGGCTCTTCAATGAATCTTGAAGGTCCAAATCTTCCTTTACTCTATTTACAAATCCTTCACGACCCTGGACTTTTGTTCCATCTGGAAGAAGATACCAAGCACCAGTTCTAGTTACTAGCCCTGCTAGTTCAGCCGTATCAACAAGATCACCAATGCTATCAAGACCAATATCATTTCCCCTGAAATAAAAGTCATACTCACCAGACTGAAAACCAGGAGAAGTTTTTGAAAATTGCAGTTCCCAACGAACCTTGCGACCAATCTTTTCTTCAATAAGTTTATCTCCGACTTGGATCTTTCCTTTAATTGCTTGGTTGTCGGATTCAGAAGAAAATAACTTAATAACAGTTGAGGAATAAAACTTAGTAGCCTGACCACCAGTAGGCTGCTGGCTAGTATACATAGCACTGATATTGTTACGAGACTGAGAAATAAGAACAAGCATAGTTGGCTTAACTTTATTGTTTGCATAGTTAAGCATTTTCCACGCATTGCTAAAGTCTCTAGACTCTGCTCCGATTTGTTTTGTATTTTCAAGTTGTTTAAGTTCATCTGAATCCTTTTCAAAATAGATTGCTGGAAGAAGAGAAGTAATACTATCAACAACAATCATATCAACTCCAGCGTTCATAAGATTGGTACCAATATCAACCATTTCATTAATAGTGCGACATTGTGAAACAATTAACTGTGAAGTATTCACTCCAAGTTTTTCTGCCCAGTTTTTATCGTATGACATTTCAGCATCAATCCATGCACAGATCTTTCCCTCTTTCTGTGCTAGACCTATCATCTGAAGGCATAGAGATGACTTTGCAGAGGATTTAGAACCCCATATGAGGATCTGACGACCATAAGGAAGTCCACCATTTAAAGCCTTATTAAGTCCAAAACTAGGGGTTGAAGCATATTCTGTGGCAGGTAATGAATCCCCAGCCATAATAGTTTTACGTAACTTTGGATTAAGTTGTGCTAGTACATCTTCTACTGTCATTACCATTAGAATCTTACCCCATGCTTTTCTGGTCTACTTTTATTGTATTGTGTTTTTTCTTCAAACATTTCATCTAGTGAATGATCAACATATCCGTGAACATACATTCCCTGATAAAGATCTAGTGTACGAATTAAAATATCTGCAATCTCTTTAGTTACTTCTTCGCTACCTTTTGATTTTCTAACTGCTTCCATTACCTCTGTAACTTCTGAAACAATCATCATGCACTGCTTTGCAATAAAGATATCGTCAACCTTTTCAGGCCAAAATCTTTTTGCTTGTGCTGTTTCATGCAACCTTAATGACAAACTATCAAACATTTACATCCTCCAATGTTACGGTTCCATCTTTTGTTTTACCAAAAGAAAATTTATAGGGATTTCCTTCTTCAATCTTCATGTATGCCTTTGCAAATGCTGTCGGAAATACTGTAACAGAATGCAATTCTCTTGATGAATCTGCTAAGGTAAGTGAAGCCATTTTCTTTCCAGCCTTGGTAATTCTTGGCTTAAAAGAAACAACAAACATCTCTTCTTCAGTATAGGGCAATTGCTTGTAATTTAAAAACTTAATCAAACCTGATTTTGAATCTTTAATCTCATCAACAGGTATTGCAGAAAGAATTCTATTATCGCTTGCAAGAATAATATAAGAACTTCCAGCCTCAATAGTTGTTTGCTCATCATCAAATATTCCAATACTGCCAGTCTTATCTAGAATTTCAACTCTTGACCAACCAGTACCTCTTTTAATTGATTTAACCATACCCATTAATATAAAGGAACCCTTCTCTTCAAACTCTTCAATATCTTGAATAAATGCGTAGTAATGAGAAGGAACTGTAAGATTAAACTCTGGAAGATTCAAAAACTCATAAAGATTTTCTTTAACTTCTTTATCATTAATTGGCTGATCTGCAAAAGTTGCTGCCCCAATAAGTCTCAAAGCATTTAATGCACGACTATTGACCCCATTACCTTTTGTAAAAGTAAACTCTTCTAGTTCTTTATATGATTTAAAAGGGCGACCCTTCATATACTTTGAGGCAATGTTATCTGAAATAAACTTAATACCAGTTAATCCAAATCTAATTCCTTTGCCTTCAATCTTAAAATCATTATCTGATTCATTAATGTGTGGCAGTTTAATAGGAATATTCATACGTTTTGCCTCAATAAGATATTCTGTGCGAGCATCTTTATCTTTTTCATTCTTAAGCAATGAATACATAAACTCTAATGGATAATGATATTTTAACCATGCTGTCCAATAAGATAGTGTTGAATATGCTACTGCGTGTGACTTATTAAATGAATACCCTGCGTGGGCCTCAAAGTCATGCCAAAGATCTAATGCTTGATTAGGACTAATATACGCTGAAGCACCTTTAACAAATTGATCTTGGTAGGCATCAAATTCTTTAGCATCTTTTTTCTTTCCAATGATCTTTCTAACTTTATCTGCTTCCGACATGGACATTTGTCCAAGGTGTACGCATGCTTGCATAACTTGTTCTTGGTAAAGAATACAGCCATAAGTGTCCTCCGTAAATTCTTTCATAATTTGATGTATATAAGAAACATTTTGTTTCCCATGCTTGCGAGCAATATAGTCTTTTCCAATAGTATTTGCAGCACCTGGACGAACTAGTGCATTTGATGCAGCAAGTTCATCTAAATTTTTTACTCCCATTTTAATTAAGAGATTTGTGTATGGTGTTGCTTCACATTGAAAAACTCCCTTGGTATAACCATCAGAAAGCATTTGATAAACATTTTTATCATCCATATTAATAGATAATAAATCTATTTCTTTGTCATGTCTTTCTTTAATAATATCAAGAGTATTCTTTAATACACTAAGAGTTTTAAGTCCTAATGCATCAATTTTAATAAGTCCAATCTTTTCAGCCTCTGCCATATCAACAGCAACTACTGGAATTCTTTCATCTTGACCAGTTACTGAACGTGTTTCCATTGGAGCAAATCTAAATATTGGATCTTTGCTAGTTACAACTCCAGCAGCATGAATGCCAGTTCCTCTAATACGACCACGAAGTTGTTCTCCATACATTTCAACCTCTGGATACTTATCTCTAAACCATTGAGTTGATTTTGAATAGCAATACTCTTCCCAAGTATCAACAAGTTTTAACACCTTGTTTACATCAGTTAGTGGAATATTTAATGAACGTGCTACATCTCGCACAACCCCTTTATCTTTAAACTGCAAGAATGTTGTAATAGACGCAACATGGCGATATTGTCTAACTAAATAATCTTTAACTTCATCACGACGTGAATCTTGAATATCTGTATCAATATCAGGAAAGTCATTACGTTCTGGATTAATAAAACGAAAGAATAAAAGTCCATGTTTAATTGGATCAATATCCGTAATTCCAAGTGCATAGCAAAGCAATGAGCCTGCTGCAGATCCACGACCTGGGCCAACCATAATTCCTTCTTTCTTAGCCCAGTTAATCATATTGCGTACTACAAGAAAATATGGTTCAAAATTCTTTTGAGCAATAATATTTAACTCTTCATCAAGACGATCTAAGTATTCTTTAGAATCAACTTTGCGTTGAGTTAATCCCTCTAAAGCAAGTTTCTTTAACTCTTCTCCTGGATTTCTATACTGTGCAGGAAGAAGGTTCAATCCTTCTTGAATACCATAATCTCCAATCTTATCTGCAATTTCATTTGTAGAAACAAACATATCTTCACGATCAATGCCTTGCTTTAACATTGCATTCTTCATTTCTTCATATGATAGAAGATGAATATCAAACTTATTAAAACTCATCATGCGGTCTGCACCATAAAGATAATCTAGACGCTCCATAAAGTTGTCCTTCTTTTTGGACTTATCGTATGTTACATCCTTTTCTAACTTTGCATGAGTATTTAGAATGAGCATAAGTTCTTGAATTTCTTTTTGACTTGTATCTGAGTGATGACAATCTGGTGTTACAACTATCTTAATATTCATTGCATCAGCAAGTTCAATAATTCCTTTATTTACTTCTGAAGGATTATGTGGCATTACTTCAACATAATAATCATCGCCAAATTCTTCTTTAAACCACTTCATGTGCTTTTTTGCTGTTGCAAGTTCTCCTAGTTCAACAGCCTTTGCAATCCATCCACTAAGACAAGCAGATGTTACAATAATTCCTTCTTTATATTTAGCAAGAGTTTCAAAATCAAAACGTGGTTTGCTAAAAAATCCATCAGTCCAAGCAATCTCATTAATTTTATTAAGATTCTCTAGACCTATTTGGTTCTTGGCGAGAAGAACTATATGATGATAATTTTGGTCAAGAGGATCAGTACGATCTGCCTTTGCTCTCTTATCCGCCATATTCGTAGTCATATAGCCTTCTACGCCAAGTATTGGTTTAATGCCCTTTGCTTTTGCAATACGGTGCAGTTCCCTATGCCCAGATAAAGTACCGTGGTCAGTAATAGCAATTGCTTGCATTCCTAACTCAACTGCACGGTCAACGTATTCTTCTGGAGTAGCAACACCATCCATAAGGGAGTAGTGTGTATGGACATGTAAACCAACGTAGTTCAATTAATTACCACTCAACATTTGAAGAGGTAACAGATGGAGTATCAAACCCAAAGTAGAATGCTTCCTGCTCTGCGTATGGTACTTCACGAACAACCTTTTCTAGGTTGAATCCTTCAACAGTCCATACATATGGTTCTGCATCTGGAGCAGTTGGAAGAAGTGTGTAATTAGTTTCAGTTCCCTGACCATTACGCTTTAACTTCCAACTAAGATTTGTGATACTTCCTGTTTCTAGGGCATACTCACGAATATTATTAAATGCTGATTGCTTGCTGATACCCTGAGACCATACGGCTACGTAAGGCTCTTCAGTGCCATCATCTACAAGAACATTGCAGTAGAAGCGCAAACGTGCTCTCCAACCACTCTTAGGCTCTTTACGGGCCATCTCACAGCCAAAGCAGCGACCTAGAGAATCCTGTGTACAAGCAGCCTTACGCTTATAATCCTTTGGGTTTGTGTGTTCTGAAATTACTACAGCAAGTCCACGATCTTCAGTGAAGTGTGCTGAATCTGAATCCAACTCTTCAACAAAACGAATCTTTGCTGATTGTCCGTCCGCTAGTTTAACCCAGCGAACTTTGATACCTGATGATTCCATCTTTGGCTTGTCAAGCAGGGCATTAATGTTTTTGAGTCCCTTTACTACGCTCATATTTTCTCCTTTTATTTGTTGTATGTTTTAGTTTAGCATAGACATGATTGAATTGTCAAACTTAAACTCTAAAGTTTTAATTGCTTCATCAGTCATATCGCCTATGTCTTTATATTGTTTGTCTAACTGTATAACGGAAACACGAGATCCAAGTTTTTCAATTATCCTGTCTTTCATATTTCCTCCTGCTTCATCATTATCTGCAATAACAATTATGTTGTTAAAGTATTTTTGAAGCAATTCTGTTTGTGTATTAGATACGTTTGCACCAAGGGTTGCAACTGCTGGAAACCCTACTTGGTCAAGTCTAATAGCATCAAATGATGATTCAACTATATAAACCTTATCAGAGGATTTTACTCTGTGCAAGTTAAATAAAACTTTGCTTTTAGGTAATCCTGGTGTATTTTTAAATTCTTTGCCTTCAATAGAACGACCAACAAATCCAAGTGGTAATCCATCTGGTGAGTGTACTGGAACAGTAACCATATCTTGTTTTTCTGAATACCCAAGTCCAAACTTTGCAAAAGAAGATGTATCAATTTTACGATAAATAAAATAATCTTTTGCTCTATCAGATGTATTAAGATTGTTATAAAGTCTTTTAAGAATTAGTTCATCAAATTGAACATAATCTGGTTTTGCATAAAGTGCTTTGTTAATTACAGACTCAATATTATTTTCTTGTTCTTTACTTTTAATAAAACGAGCAGCCTCAAAATAGGATCTGCCAGAAGAATGCATAACAACTTCAATAAGTGTTTTTGTTATTTGACAAGAGAAACAAAAGAATGTTCCTTTGTTCTTAGATATTTCTGCAGCAGGGGTGCGGTAGTTGTTGTGATAAACACAAAATACAATATAGTCATTGTCTAACTCATTAGCAATGTCTATACCTGAGCCGTTGAGGACTCTTTTAACTTGTTCGGCGGTGTATATATCACCTTGTTGCCGTCTATCCCTTGTATACATTCTGTTTGCTTCTTTCCTATATATATTCCATACACTGAGAGTTTAAACTCAAAGTATTGCTTTCTTTCATTATAGTCTACCGTAAAATCAGGGCTTATGTCAAATCTTGGCACATACCCTAAAAGTTTCATTTGCGATAAAACTAATCTTATATATTCATCTTTTAGTCTTGGTGTGGCTGCTTCATCATGGATTAATCCATTTAGATTAAACTTTTTAATTGTTTTATGATGATAATTGTGCACATTATATTATACCTGCTTATCTTCATAATCTTTGTAACGATAGTATCCTCTATCAAAATCACACTGAACTAAAAAGTCTCCCATAAATCCATTACGGTTCTTACGAAAAGCACATTCAATGATATCACTGTTTGTAGCACGACCAAGAGCCATTACCCAATCAGCATCATAAGCAATCTGTCTTGACCATGCAGTTTGTCCAAGCGTTGGAACACTACTTAAATCATTAACATCATCAGGTGTTGCAGATGAAATAGCAATGATAGGAACTTCTTCACCAATTGCCATTAGTTTAAGTTCTCGTGAAAGATTTTTCATTCTTACTGTTTCATTATCTGACTTTTGATTTGGACTCATAAGTTGTAAATAATCTACAATAACAAAGTCTGGTTTGTATTGATCAATCTTTCCACGTAATACAGATGGAGTTACTTCTCCACCTTGGTTACTTGAAATAATATGAAACTCTGGCTTTCCTTCAAGTTTATCAGCATGCCACTTCTTTAGCATATCTAATTCAACTTCACCATTTGAAAGTTTTCTATGTGACCAAAGGCCTTCACCCATAATAGTAAATACACGATTACGAACTTCTGTCTCAGACATTTCAAGAGAAATAATTAAGGGAGACTTTCCTTGTTTCCAAGCCTGTACAGCAAAGTATAAAGCCAACCATGATTTTCCAATTCCTGGATAAGCAAGAAATACTCCCAACTGTCCTGGCATAATTCCAGCAGGAAGATAGTTATCAAATCCTGGAAGACCAGTTTTAATTCCACGATGACCTAATGCTTGTTGCTCTTTTACATTTTCATAATAAGCAAGAGCAGATTCAAGATCTGTTACATCAATATCACGAATCATTGATGTATTCTTTTTTAACTCAGATGTTTTTTGAATTAAAGATTCAAGTGCTTGACTACCTTGACCTAGTTGAATATCAGATGCTGCGCTTCTAATAATATCCTTAAGGCTATCATTTAAATATTCTGTTTGCAATTCTTCAAGGTGATGTTTAGTTGAACCTACATCTTTTACTGGCTCAAAGTCTCTAAATTTTTCAACTACCAAGGAAGTTGGAGGAAGCGCTGCATTGTGTTCTGAATAATTACGAATGAATTGCCAAATATCACTATGCGTTCTAAGAAGATTATCTACATTTGCCTGAAGCAAAACGTGGATCTGCTTATCTTCTAGTACTGCTGAAAGTAATCTTGCCTCTGTATTATTCACTCTTTAACCATTCCTTTGCCATAAGTCTGCGTTGTGCTCTTTCTTCATCATCTTGTTTTTTATCTTTAATTGCCTGTAATATTTTTTCTGCACTATATGCAAAATAGTTCCATGTTGGTGAAGGTGCCACGCTAAAGTAATATTCTAAAAGATCGTAGCACTGACTAATGCCATATGACTCAATAAGGGCATCAGCAGACCATTGCTCTACGTTTAAATTTAAAGATGGCTTTTGCTCATACCTTGCAGTATGAAACTTGCTGTAGCGACTAAGCAAAGCCATTCGGTCTTTGCGGTCTGCCATTATTCTTCAGCAGCCTCTGACTGTGCTTCTTGAATTTTTGTAGTTAGTTTTTCTTCAACAAACTTGTATACACGATCAAAAGCCTGATCTGTATTTTCTCCATCACGCTTAGAATCAACAACGCCAAGATCAAGTCTTAGTGATTGAAAGTTTCCAAGGTTAAGTGTGTATCCAAGTGTTACAGATACTTTAGTTGAATCGTTTTCCATTTTCCACCCATTCTGTTAAATAGACTCATTCCACACTGGAATAAATCGTCCATCTTCTGTCTTCGTATATGTAAGTATACCTTCTCCCATACGCCTTGTCAACTCTTGCGTATTAGGAGTAATATTATTTGTTACCAATCCATCTTTTCTTGGCTGTCCAATATGTATACTTGCAAGTATATCACGTATGTCCTTTACATGCGATTCTGAGTAATATGATCTTACTTGCCAACCAGTTGCTCCACCTTTTTGAGAACCTACTGGTGGAGGAATAACTCCTCGTTTAATTAATGATGGCATATATTTTTTATGACGATTAATTAATTTAGCAGTCTCTCCTACTGTATAAGCCTTCTCACGATTGCGTTTAAAATCACTAATTAAACAAGTTTCAATTCTATCTTGATTAATATTATAAACAGATATTAAGCCATTAGATTTATTATAATGATGTACTCTAACTAAATCCCCATTTAAAAACCAAACTTTTTGATTTCCTTTAATTATAGGGGAGTTATTGTACTCTTCACTAGTAACTTTTCCTGTTGAAGTATCCATAATCCTACTCTATTGATTGATGGTGGATTAAAAAATTTTCTTGATCCACAAGTTAGACAAAAAATTTCAACATGATCAATAGTTGTATATTGTCTGTCAACAAACATTCTGCTTTTACATTTTTCACACTTTGGCATTAATTAGGAATTCCAATGATGATTAGGTTTACAACTGTTGAAACACTACCATTGGCATTATATCTAACAAATCCAGTTACGCTTGATCTACTAACATCTGTTAAAACTACTGTAACATTTTCACCTACAGAGTTTTTACCTGTATTAATTGGTGTTGCTGTAACAATTGGAACATATTTAAAATCACCTGAAAATGTATATGTAAATGATTTTGTTTGAGATGAGGTAACTACACTATCACTAGATACCACTACGTATCCACCAACAACCCTGGTCTCTGAAGTTTTAATACTTTGCTTGCCTGAGTCTATAGTATCAATTGTTGTATAGTTATAAGTTGCTGAAGATACCTGTCCAGCAATATCATTTACTGCTTCTGAAAGTTGAGAGATATACGCAACATCTAATGGTTGCCCTCTTTGTGGTATTGGTACTCTTGACATTTTTGCCTCCTATTAAATTATACCATTATGGTACTGTTATTGCTGCCGTTTCAAATAATTTTGCACCAGCAGTTACTGCTTTTGGATATGTGGGTGTTTGAACTAATATAGTTATTGATGTTTCAAGTGAAGTAGATCTAGTAACTACGTATGTATTTGTATATGATGTTCCATAATATAAATAAGATCCAGAATTTTTTTTAACAAAAATATCAAAAGTATTAGTTCCTAAAGTTATAGGAATTTCCCAGTTTATTCTTAATGCTGTATTAGTGCCAGTAGATGTTGTTACTGTTTCTTTTACATATGAATATCCAAGATTTACAGTTGGCACTTGATCTTTTCCATTAATATTATAAATTTTTGACCAATGTGAGGTTCTATTTTTGTCTTCAGAAATTATTCTATATCTAACATTATATCCATATGTTGTATTGTGTGTTGGTAATGCATTCCCAGAAGTTGTTGAATCAAACATAGGAGTTAAAAGAAGTGAAGGTAGTTGTGCTTTTGGTATTACAACTTTTTTAATATTTGCATCTGCCATTATGTTACATCCACAATAAGTCTGTATTCAATATAATTATTAGAGTTTGAAGATTTTACTATTGTTTCTGCTGGAGTGTTTGTAATATCTTGAATAATAGAATATCCAGTCATTCCGTATAATGGATTAATTGTTCCAACATTCTCAAAACGTATTGCATCAAGAGCAATAAAGTATTTAGAAGATGCTGCTTCAATTGTTTGTGGTAGTGAAAGTGCTCCAGTGCCAGCAGGGGTTGTTGCAACATAATATCTAAATGTAGTACCTGTTGGAGTGTCAAAAACTGTAAATTGACCATCATATCCAGTTCCAAGATTTGAAACTTTAACAATATCGCCTGCTTGTAAATTATGAGTTGAACTTGTTGTTAATGTTACATATGGAGATGAGTAAGCCTTTGTTGTAATAGTATAATTATTAATTGCACTTACATATATTTTAACAACACTAACTGCATTCCATGAAAAAGTTGTTGAATAAGTTAAAGCATCTAGTCTTTTTGAAACAACCATATATCTATTAGTAGAAAAGTTTGATTCAGTATGTGTTGATTCAGCATTCATTCTTGCATATTGTGTTCCATCGCTACTTGCAAACTCAACTAAAACTCTTACTTTGTCAGGATATGTTGATGCAGCACCATAAACATTTACTATTGAGAATGCTATTTTTATTAAATCTGAAGTTGAGTTTCTTGTAAAGTCAACTGTTTGTCCAGTTAATTGTAAAAATTTAGGAGTTGTTCCAACTGATAAAACTCCTGCAGCATTGCTTAAGTAAGAATTATTTCCTCTTAGCATAATAATATTATTAAAATATCTACATCTTTCATATCTTGCTTCACGAGTTGGATCTAAGAATCCAGCATTATTTGATAAAGTTTGAATTGCATTTGCTGTTGAAGTAATAACGTTTGATCCATCAATAATAGAACTTGTTATAGATACTGGGCTACTCAATGTAGAACTTGCAGAATCATTTAGTTGCCAGTTTTCTGCATCAGTAAAAGCATAAAGAGTTTTGCTATCATAAGATCCTGCACTTGGATTTGATCCTGCAGAATATAGTCCAATTTCAGAAATTTCATATCTTTCTTCTGTTGGAAGTTCTGCTGTAAAAACTATTTTGTCATATGTGCCATCATTTATATATCCTCTTGAGGAAATCGGAACTCTAAACATTTCAAAGTCAAGTGATTGTTTATCTTTATCAATTTCAATAGTAATAGTTGCTCCAGATAATGCGACTGTAGGTGCTATACTTAATGTAAATTGTGTAGAATTAATAATTGAAGTAACTACAGCCGTAGCGGGAATTGATCCAGTTCCTGCAGTCACATTATAAACTGCTGCTCCAACCCATAGTCCAGCAGTTGACGCTGTTGTAACGGTTGTTCCTGAAGAAGAACAAGAAGTCAAAACATTTATATTTAATCTTGGTTTTGGCCCACAGCCAACAGCAATGTATGAGGCATATGCTGGAGCAATACCCATTAAATATTTAGCAAGAATCTCTTTACCTGTATTAGTTATCATTATATACCTACCTCATTTATTATACCACTAGAAGTGATTTCAATTTCAGCCTGTTCTTCATCCAATAAATTAATAAACTCAATCACAAGATTGCCACTAGAATCAAGATAAACATTAGTTCCATTTGGACCATTTCCAACATTAGGTATTTTATCTGTTAATTTAATGCTAAAATTACTAAAAAATTTATCAGATGTATTTTGAAGTCTAATAACATTGTTTGGATTATATTGTTCTTTTAAAATATTAAGATTTTTGATAGGTTGATAAAGCACTTTTTGTCCATTAACAGTATCCGATCTTCCAATGCTTAATAACTCTTGTCCACCAATATTTTCAAATAATAAATCAACTATTGCATCAACGGGAACTTCATCATCATTAAATAAAATATATTGTGGTGTGCCCGTTTTTATTGCGGGAGTAGCAGGTGGTGTTGATGGGGCATAGTAAGTTGGAGTTGAGTCAAAAAAAACTGTAGACCCTTGATTAACTGTTGATGCCGTTGACCCAGTAATTGTTTCTTCAGTATCTGAACCTTGTCCATAATCTGTATTATTTTCACCTAAAAATTTACCATCACCTTGAATTGAACCAGTATCAAAGTTTGATGGATCTATATTTACAAATCCTGCCCAATCAAAACCTGGATCTGCCATAGCAGACAGTGCTTCATAATCTATATTTGCTAAAGATGCTCCAAAATCAAAATTGCTAAAATCCATTCCAGAAAAATCTAATAAACCAGAAAAATCTATTGCACTAAAATCCCCATATGAGTCATCAGGAGCACGCATTATTATACCTCACTTGCATAAACAACCATTGACGGTCCTCCTATGCCCTTTCCATACTCAATTTGGTAAACAACTAAGTTAACATCATTTTTAACAACAAGATCTATTCCATCTTCTGTTTTATAATTAATATTAATTATATCACCCAACTGCAATATTGGTGTTGAAAAAATTTCCATGCCAATTGCTTTTCTTGGTCTAGACATTTTACTTGAAATCCAGCCAACAAGTTCTGCTGCAGAGTCTTGATCTTGAATATAATCCGCCTGTAGTGCAAACTCATTTTTGCCATATTTCATTCTACTAACACGAATCTTATCATATTCTTCTATATATTTATATGGCGATGTTATAAGTTGATTTCCCTTTAATTCTGGATCTGACAAATTACCACGTTTTTTATAATAATCATCTACTGTAAGTTTATGAGTTGTGTCTTGAGTAAATGTTACCCCTTGAATTCTTAAATAGTTTCCAGTAGTTTCATCAAGGCTAAGGGCTTTATCTGTTGCATTAAAAACTAAAAATTCAGCACCGTAAGAATCAGCAGCAAACCCAGAGATAGTATATCCCTTTACTCTATTAAATGTATTAGATATTTTTGCATATAAAGCAGGATATGCTTTATCATATCTAATATTAAAATAAGAAGCCTCTCTCATTATTGAACCAAATTCTTCATAGTATAAATTATATTGTGGAATACTTGATGGCCTTATTCCTTTGAGGAATGTTTTTTGTATAACACCAGACAATGCATACTTGTTCATTGCTTGATTTGCATTAATAAATTTATCACTATCTGCAAAAACTGAAGAAATTGGAACGCCTGTTGTAAAAGTTGAGTTAGTTGCATAGTTTTGAGATAAAGCATAAAGATTTTCAAACATTGCTCTTGTTGACCCACGAACAAACAATCCCATTGTATTACCTTCAATTGCCAATGGATTTGTATCTGTTATTGTTGTAATTAATTTTTCATTAATATATAAATAAAAAGTTCTAGTCGTAGCATTTACATCTACATATTCAATTGCTAGGTCATATACCGTTGGATTTTCTTCATTTGTTACTCTATATTGACCTACAAAATTTCCATCATCAACAATAATGTTTCCAATTCCACCCCACAACTTTACTGGAACTGCTCTTGTGCTAGATGCATTTTTTTGTATTTTATAAAAAATAATATTATCAAGATTCATTGTTGTTGCGCCAGCATTATCAGTTTTTAAATAACTATTAATATTTGAATCAGTCAGTGCTGCAATTTCAAAATAATATCCTTGATTTGTTGTTGGGTTAGCAATACAAATTCCACCTGAACCACCACCTAAAGTTACACTCTTTGTTGGATCAGTATTTGGAACAGTGTAATAACTTGTTGATCCAACTGGTGTTTGTTTTGTTTCTCCAGAAGACTCTATTTTTCCAATAATCCTCATGCGTGTTCCAAAATGCTTGTATGGCTTATCTAAAGTTTTCCAAACATAAGAAATGAAATCTCTTGGCTTTGCTGTTGCTTTAAAGATAGGTCCATCAAAAACCAATGCCGAAGATTGAATTGTTCCAGTTTGTGGAGTTTTTAATGTTATTGTTGAGTTTTCACTTTCATATCCTGAAGCAAAATAGTTTTTAATAATTCCATTTCTATTAGATTTTTTTGCTTGACCAGTATCAACGCCTGCTGCTCCAGTTGTTACTGTAGGAAATTCTGGGTCGTTTAATATATCAACTTTTGTAGTATATAAAAATTCAGATTGCATGTCACATCCCTGAATATAATCATTATTTGACCAGTAAGAAGATAGACCTGCAGAATGTTCTTGAATCTCTGTTCCAAACTGTGCTCTTCCATGCTTTACTACAGCACCATTTTTTAATTTAGTTATGCCGTTGACATTTTCATAATAAGGTTCGGCATAAATTCTTACATTGCCAGTAGGATAAAGTTTTCCATTAAAAGTAATTTTTGAAAAATAATTTTGATATTCTAGATTACTTGTTATCCAAGTATTTCCTACGCCTGGAACATTATATTCAACAGCATCATATCTTATTATTTCTCCATTTGAATAAAAATATCCATTATATCTTGCTAACCAATAAATATTTTCTCCAAAATCTATTACGTTGTTTTTTAAAACTCCATTAACAACTTGTGGAACTTCTGCAGTTAAATCAGAATTTAATGGCATAGCACTTAATACATATTTTGACTGCATTGTATTATTGGCTGTCTTGGTTGCTTCTGTTCCAGAAACTTCCCATAATAATACTGGTTTATATATCCAAGTTTTATCTTGATCAACCATTTGAGATTGTCTAATAGTTCCATAAGATCGTTGAATATATCTTTCAGTATATGTAATATTACCGTCATTAAATACTTTTTGATCTGAAGAAGATATTCCAATGATGTTTGGCAATGGTGTTGATGTTATATTTTCAATAACTCCTGAATCAGTTATTGTTTGTGATCCATACATAGTCATATCTGATTTTCTTTCACCACTATCATCTAGCAAATAATTTTTAGTCATTACTATAAAATTATTATACTCATCAAAAAACATTGCTGATTGTGTTGAAACTGCAAGACTTTGAAGAACTTGTGCAATATTTTGATCTGGAGAGATAAAAAAATAAGGAATTATAGGATCATTTTCTGTTGATAGTCTTTTAAAGACATAGTTAGAAAATCCAACTGAGTCTAATAAAACAGCAACGGCCTGACTTAGAGAAACATTTGTTAATAAAATTTGTGGGGCTTGCAAATATTCAAAATAAAAATAAAAATCTCTCAATTGAATGGTTATTGTTCCAGCATTTTGATCAACTTGAGGAACACTATCTGCATATAATGTTTTTATTGGAACATAATAGTTTGATTTATTAACATTTTTAATAATTTCATAAAAATTAAATTTAATATTTTTTTGCATATAGTTAGCAATAATGCTTCCACTTGTTCCATTCCATGCATTGTTAATATTAAAACTTTGATCATCATCAAATAAGCCTATGCTTCCATTAGATGCCATTAATTGTCCTACTGGCATCCCTGCATTTCCTAAATCTGATAACATTTTTGTTACACTAAACTCTATCATTTTATTTGAAATATCTGCAACTAACCTTGTAGAAAATTCAATAAGTTCAAATGGCACATCTGGAACATTCATTGTTTCAACTACAATTCTAATTCCTTTTATAAAAACAAACTCTCTATAAATTTTTGAATTATCATTATTTTGTACAAAATATGAAGGGTTTGTAAAGTCTGTTACAAATTGAGTATTTTCATAAACACCATCTGTTCCAATTTTCCAATTATATTTTGGTGTATATGTTTGATAGGCTGTACCATTCCAAATATACAATATCCCTCTAGTGTTTAAATCAGTTTGTAATAAATAAGAATACCCTACAATATTTTTTTCTGGTAAAACATTTGTTGATGTTATTGATCCAACAAGTACAAAATTATTTTTAAAATCTGAAGGTATATCTAAACCATACTGCAAACTTAAATATCCATCACTTGCAAAAATTGGCGTGTTATCTTCTCTTGTTGAATTTTGATTAAAAGAATAAGCATCTATCCACTTATCATTTGAATCTAAATATTGAACCTTAAAAGTTTTTGGAGTTGTTTGATTTGCAGTTCCATAAAATGGATCAGTAATTGTATTGCCATCTTTTTTAAATGATCCTAAATTTATATCTCCAACATTTGTTTGAACCTTTAAGACAATTCTATTTGCTGGAACTTCTTCTTTATATACAACAAATGGAACAGCATCATCAATTGAGTATACAGAGTTTGCATTATTTTGAGAAATACCATATTCAATATTTTGATTAGGTAAACTAATTGATTCATTTAATGTACAAATGTCAATAAGTCCATTTTCTAATGCCAAACTTTCTGTTCTATAAGATCTCCAATATTTAAACATATCGTCTCTGTGTGGCATATAATATCTTGGGCGAAGGTACATATCTTTATTGGGATGAGTAAAAAATCTATTTTTAAAAAATGTTGCCTTATTGATACCAGATCTTGGTCTAAAGGGTTTGATACAGTCTTCTAAAGAAAAATAAAGTTTTTCTAATTCATTTCTAGAAGTAAATAAAATTGGTGTTATTCCATCTGTTTCTAATCCATTCTGAATTACTGTATCTGCATAGGTAGCATTAGTATAAAAATTTAAAGAATCATTTCTATCAAAAAAATTAGGTAAAGCACTATAGGTTGCACTGTTTTTTCTATATCTATAGTTACCTAATTTAAAAATATTACCTGGAACATTCATATTCCATTCAGCAATTACAGCACTTTGAGATTCAATAGTTGGAGAAGTTTGTAAATGATTTTTTAATTCTGTGCTTTCCCACACATTAAACCTCTTCCAAGGATACGCTTACATTCCACATGTCATGTCCGCCTGATCTTATTGGCAGGCCATTTGCATCATAACCAGTAACAAAAGGTTGTCCTCTTTTTACAATAGAATAATCAAAACTTGTAATATACATTTGAATAATTTGATTATATTGTGCTAAGTGTGCTCGTGCTGCATTATCATTTCCAAAATTATTATATTTGTCATATGCAAGGAATACCCAAAATGGACCTTTATGATTTTCATACCAATCTAACATTTCTACTCCACCTGCACCACCATCTGCTGTATATTCTGTTGCATTTATTGATTCTCCAGAACTAGGATTATTAAATATAGAAACTCCAGTAGATTGATTAAAATTAGGGTATAAAGTATGAGATCTTGATGGAAGCATTTGCCAACTTACTGACATTTTTAATTTATCTGCAATATGATAAGAACGCATAGTTCCATTAGCCATTCTTTTGCGTTGTTCAATTCTTTCAGTATTTACCGAAATTTCTCCACGATTATGATCTGAGAGAATAAGGAAATCATCAGTTGAGGTTATACCAGTTTTGTTTGAATTAATTTCATATCCCGTTGGAACATACTTTCCATCACTCAATGTTCCAGAATTTTCAGACCA
>Ga0214921_10002760_pt1 | contig 27942 bp, 25 predicted proteins | sample LL1505_MetaG_FD_177992 | JGI IMG/M metagenome (GOLD analysis project Ga0214921, IMG submission 177992) | Freshwater microbial communities from Lake Lanier, Atlanta, Georgia, United States - LL-1505 | ecosystem: Environmental > Aquatic > Freshwater > Lake | place: USA: Georgia | collected... | reverse complement strand
TGCGCCCCCAAGCCTTTCGAGCCGCCAGTGATTAATGCCACTCTATTCATTTTTCACGTGCCTCAAACACCCACTCATTGGCTCGAAGATAGTCCAAAGTCTTGACTACTCCATCTCGTATGCCGCACTTAGGCTTCCAACCCAAAGACTGAATTTTCTGTGTATCAAGATAAATGAAGGGGTTATCGCCAATCCAGCCTCGATCACCACCCGAATACTCAATTTTCGGCTGTACACCTAGTTCGCTGCAGATCCAACCAATCGAATCATTCACTTCGCAATAACCGTCTATTCCAAGATTGAAAATGTTTACCTTATCGCTTGCCTTATCAATCGCTAAAAAGATGGCATCAATACAGTCTTGAACATAAAGATAGGATTTACGCTGCTTTCCATTACCCAAAACAGTAAGACGGGTCGGATCGGCCTTCAACTTTTGATAGAAATCAAATACATGTCCGTGGGTGTAGCGCTCACCTAATATAGAGACAAAGCGAAAAATCCAGGACTGAAATCCAAAGCCCTCACAATAAGCAGCAATCAAACCTTCTCCGGCGGCTTTGGATGCCCCATAAAGCGAGGTCTGAATTGGAAACGGCCCATTCTCCGGTGTTGGAACAAAAGGTGCTTCACCGTAGACTGATCCTGTAGATGAAAATACAATTTTCTTTATACCGTTGCTACGCATCGACTCCAGCACATTGTAAGTGGCAATCGTATTCTGCTCTAAATCTCTGCGAGTGTGATCTATACCAAAACGGACATCGGCGTTCGCAGCAAGGTGATAAACCGCATCACAATCAGCTAAAGCATTTTTAAGACCGTTAATGTCCAGAAGATCTAACTTAATTAGACTAAAGTTTGGCTGTAAGTAGGCGTCCTTAAGAAATCGATTTTGACCAGAAGAGAAGTTATCTAATCCAACCACTTTATGCCCAGCACTCAATAGGCGATCAGTTAGATTACTACCAATAAATCCAGCGCATCCGGTTACACAAATTTTCATAAAACAACTCCTTTAATAGAAGAGAACAAACAGTTTCTCATATTGAATTAATAGGCCAAAAAAATATTAATCATTTTTTTTACCATAAAAAATATCAGCATAAGAGTTATTTGAGAGTGAATTTAAAGGCTCTAGAGAAATATTTAATCTTTTATAGGCTGAGAAAGTTCAATCACACAAATCCAGCAAAATTTTCCAAACCATTTGAACTTGCCGATTAAAAAACCATCAATTTCATTCATGCGAAATAAAATTTTATTAAATACTTTTGTGTTTCTGAAAAATAAAGAAAATAAGCTAAAAAAATAAAAATATTTAATATTTACCTTGTGGAAATATTCTGACATAAGTTTAAAGTCTGAATCCCTCAAAGGATGCTCATCTAAGGACCTTTGATTAGGAGTTATAAATCTAAAAAAGTTAATTAATGGATTGTGACCTAAGGGCTCGAAGAAAACACAAGAACCATTAAGGCCAGAGATTCTGCGCAACTCATCTAATGAAGATTTAATATTCAAATGATGCAGAATTCCAGAGCCATAAATTAATTCAAAAAAAGAATCTTCAAAAGGTGTCTTTTCAGCATCACATTGAATAAATTTAACTTTAAATCCCCTCTCAATAGCTTTAGCCTCAGAACTTACAATGGCCTCCAAAGAAATATCAATTGCATAATAGTTTAAGGTATCATTATTTTGGAAATCACTATCCTCATTGGAACCACAGCCATATTCAAGAATATTGGTATGCTCGGCAGTATGAGATCTAATCACTGATCGGTAATGTGACTTTGCAGACTGAGCTATTGAGTAGTATTTATTAAAATCTGCTCTTGAATCTGCTTCGTTCGCAAATCTTCTATCATGGAACAGTTTCTCTCTATCTTTAATTTCACTTGACATTTTTAACCTTCCAATATAAACGTGATATAATTTTTTTGACATTTAAATAAGCAATATCGAGATTTCTAGCGAAAATGGTGGCGCATGATAAAAATCCACCATTTAACCCAACATCCCGAAAATTTATATTTTTTCTGATGGCAATTGAAAGCAAGTTATGCTCTAAAAAAATGGTGTTTCTTTTTCTAAGTAAAGTTTCATTACTTATTTTTTTATAAAATAAGGATTTTGGCCAGCCTCTAAATAAACTCACTGGATTTAACCATCCATCCACAAATTTCTTGTATTCATTAGATAAAAAAATCCAACACTTATCATTAAAATTATAATACTTATTATCAGCTTTATAAAAACAAAAATCAACAATTGACGTGTCTTGAAATATGATTCCAAAAGCATACGTATGCAGGAAAGACTTAACTTCGAATTCACAGAAAGGGGCAAGTACTTTATTATCCACGACTCCCAAAAAAATACTGTTCATAGTTGATTCATATTTGAAATTTTGAAATGAAAAAATCAAAAATAGAATATATAAAAATAAATGACCATCAAAGATAGTATCATTTAAGAAGATAACCTTATTGATAGAATCTATTTTCTCTTTGATGTAAAAATTTAAACCCGCCTGATATCCAGAAAATTCAAAAGCATCATTTACTCCATTCCCATTTTCAATATCTAGAACATCAGTTCTGATAATTATAAATTGATCTCTGAAAAATAAGTAATTTAGTGCTTTAAATTTTAAATTGTTGACAAATGATAAATCACCATATTGAACTATAACATAAAATATTTTCATTTGAAAAATTCCCTAAATTTTTCATCAGCCTTAACATTATCTTTAAACTCAATCATTAAGGTTAAAGCGGAAAAATAAATTACATTCACAAAATACATTTCACTAATATTTGTTCCTAATAACTGAATGGAAAGTCCCAAAAATAAAAGCCCATAAAACTTATGATCGCTGTCTAAATTAGACTTTTTATTAAAAATAAAATATACAAACAAGATGTTTATCCAAAGAATTATGAAAACAAAATAGAGCCCAAAGAAACCAAATTCCGAAATAATTCTAAAATAATCTCCATCAACTATGTATTTGAAATTAGTGGGAGCCGAGTCCAAAGCTGATCGTGCAGATTGTCCGATCTGACCTATACCCGAACCGAAAGGAAAATTATAAAGATTCAAAAAAACGTTGTACCACTGCCCAGTCCTTTCACCAATGGCACTTAATCCCTCGGATGATGAATAAATCGAAATAAGTCGATCTAATATGAGCTCACTCATCACTTCATTATTTATAGACATAAGAATAAAAATTATAGTCAATAGCAAAGCAATCAAATAAAAAAATGATTTAACTCTAGACGCTTTATCAAAAAATATAACCAGAAAAAACAACAATAAACAACTAACCCAAACAGCACGCTGTAATGAAAATACACAACCAAGAGCAAAAAAAACAAAAAGTAATTTATCTCTGGTCAATGAAGAATTTTTATTATATATCGTTGAAGCTGATAAAGCCAAGCAGCCAAACATTAAAGCAGAAAACGCTAGTGATCCAGAAACAGAGGCTAATCTATATGCAGCCGCAGATTCAACAAGTTTTTCACTTAGGAAGACTAATAATGGATTATCTAGTAAAGTTATTGGAAAAATTAATCCAGCCAAGATTAAGTGAAATAAACCTACTAATGGCACTTGCTTTAAAAAAGATTTAATTCGATCAGTCTCGCTAATTAAGATTAATAAAAATGGATAAAAAAATTGAAAAAAACCAAAAGTAAATGATTCGAAATTTGATATATCAAAGTAAATTAAAATGAGAGACATACCCAAAGAGTAAATCAAAACAAGATATAAATAAATAAAATCAATAGACTTTCTGATTTTTAATGTAGGTAAGAAATACATTGTTAAAAACAAAATGCCAATAATGAAGAAATTTTTCTCGTCGAATATCTTCGCCAATCCTGGCGATAATGAATAAAAGAATATAATAAATAAGCCAAATAAATTCGATGACTTCATGTTGAAAGATATAAATATTAAATGAGTAAGTTATTCAAACAAACCACTAATTTTGCATATTGATATTCCCGACTAAAGTCCTGATACACTTTTTCAATATTACTCACGATTAAATTATGATTTCTTTTGTCAATAATGAATTTTAAGTTCATTAAATCCGAATGCGTATTTTCTGTTGTAATGAATCTACCAATGTTGTATTCTGTAACAATCTTACCACACTCCATATTGGGCGGCCCATAAACCAGCAATGGTCTTCTTGCGTAAATGTACTCATAAAACTTACCAGGCACCACCTCTTCTGAACCACTTTTCGCTGCATGAAAGGTAAGAAGAATATCAAAATTTGTCATTTTGTCTTGAGCCACATCAAAATCTACAGCTTGACATTTTATAATACTTATATTTCTAAAAGTAAATGTAAAGCCTGGATCAATGTACGAACCGTATATGTGAAATTCAGTTTTAACATCAAGTTCATCTAAAAAGTAAAGCAATTGAAGCGGATTTCTATAGCTATCAGGCTCGAAATCAATAGTGCCAAAATAACCGATGCGCAATACTTCCTGATTGAAATGCTTCAATCCTTGCAAATCATTTAATTTATTTTTTTTATCACTTAAAGTGTACCCATTTCTAATAAGTAAAGATTTTATATGTAAGTCGGCATTAATAGTAGGATACTTATTTGTTAATTGATAAAGCACAACAGGTGATTGATACAATACTACGTCAGCGCTCTGAAGCACTATATTTTCAATAAAACAAGATAATTTGTTTTTAAATTTATTCTTATGTTTGAATATATCAAACGTATTCCACCCATCTCGATAATCAACAATTAACTTTATTTTTTTTCTAAAATATAATTTAATTATAAGACCCAATATTTGGCTGGAATGCGGCGGAGATGTTACTAATAGCACGTTAATTTTTTCGGAATGTATAATTTTAAAAGAATGATAGATAAACTTATACAGAAAGTGAATGGCTATATCAGGTAAAGATATTATTCTCAATATTAATTGAATTATATACTTGAAAAAATTAGAATATATGTTTTTTTTCGTATCAACATTATTTTCAAATGATGTATTTTTAGCCTTAAGTGAATAATACCTCTGGAGCATATCATCGATATACAAAATATTGAGATTTTTTACTTCAGTTTCAAATCCGAAATATGAGACCTCATACCCCTTTGCGCCCAGTAATTTAACGTTGAAACCATTGTTTGCAAGATGTGATGCCATTGTAATTACTCTAAGCGAACTACCAATTGAGTTACAATAAGGCAATAACTCACGTGCAAATATTAATATATTTTTATTATTATTCATTTATAAAAAATTATAAAATGCTTTTGAAAATAAATTTACGAAATTGTATTATTTTTTAAGGCTTGAAAATTGAAAAAATTAATAGTTCAACGTGATTTTTCCTATTAATTCGCATTATCACCAAAAGTAGATTCGATAATAGAAATTGAATTAAGATAAAAACTTCGTATTAGAGACGTTAATCGATCCATCTGCTCTGGTGTTCCGATCGAAACTCTTGCGCAGTCATCCATTAAGTACATTCCACGTCGATCTCGGATAAGTATTTTGTGATTCTCCAAATTTCGAAGCAACTCGCTCAACATTGGAGTTTTAATAAGTACAAAATTTGCATTAGAATGAAAGGCGCAAATACGTGGATCCATATGATTAATATTTCCAATAAAAGTATCTCTTATACTGACAATCTCGCTGATCCGCTCTCTGTATAAATCGATGTTATTCAATGCTTCAACAACTGCAATCTGTGCAAAGGCATTTATCTCTTTACTATTTCTATTTTTCCTGAGTATGTTTATGTTTTCACAATTAGAAAGAACATAGCCTAAACGAAGCCCAGCCAAACCAAAAGCTTTAGAAAATGTACGGAACACAAAGAGATTACTATAGGTCAGGACTAAATCTGCACAACTTTCAGGTGCAAACTCGACATATGCTTCATCAAGTAAAATACAAATACCTGTATCAAGCAGCTTTTTTATTACACTCTTTGAAATGTAGCGTCCCGTCGGGTTGGACGGATTAGAAAGATATATAATTTTTTTACCAACCACTGTAGCGATCAATTCTTCAATGTCTAATTCAAATGGATTCGTAAATTTGATTCGATCTAATTTGGATGCCGCCATCTGAACATAGGTATTGATTTGACTATATTCAGGCTCTACCACCAAAATTTCATCACCCGGATCCAATAAGCATTCAATGCAGTCCTTCAATGCGGAGTCTGAACCATTGAAGACAAGGATATTTTGAGTAGGAACCCCAGTAAATTTTTGCAAAGCATCAAGGACATCACTCTGATCACCATCGGGATAGAAAACACCAAGTCCTCTGTCGATAGCATCTTTCAATTTGGCTTTTACACTACCAGGTAACTCATATGTTGTTTCGTTCCAATCTAAAAATAGCCATTCTCCATCGTGTCTACCTTCAAACCGTTTACTTACAACGTAGGGTTGAAGCTGAATTGCTCGTTGATTGAATTTGGTCATTATTGTCACTCAAGAAATGGTGCCTCGTTGCTAAAGACGCCGATACTTTGAAGATAGGCACTATCAAAGTATGGTACACGAGCAGGATGCCGTAAAAGCTTGAAGAATTTGCGCTCGGCTACTCTCAACCAATTAGGATGGGTAAAGTAGCTCATCGTTGATTGATGAATAAATTTGCGTAGCTCCGGACGCATATGACGGCTGACAAGATCTTGGTATAATCGTGGCGCTTTAATATTACTAGCTACCACTATGACCTGCGGATCTACAAAAGGTGTTACAAAGTCGAATTCTGAGCTGATCGGGAAGCTTTGGCGTGTTAGTTTTTGACAGCGCAAAGCCATACGTTGAAGCTTGGGTAGTGCAGGCAAACCTTCATACGCTTGAACTATTTGGTTGTCAAAATAGTTATACTGCTTGAAACCCTCACTCTCATAATAAGTAGAGTAACAGGTGATATCCGGCGGATTGTCCGCAAATATAACGTCACCGTATAAACCCGAGAGCACCACAGATTTTTTGAAAAAGTTATCAAGCGGCTTTGTGAGTATTCGATCCAGAGGTAACAAATAATCACAAGCTTGGTAGTTATGCAACAGATCGCTCCGGGTTACATCCTCGAGGTACAAGATCTTATGCTTTTCTGCAAGTCCTAAATTCCTGGATATAGATTGAGCCACTTTAACATCACCGCTTCGGTGGGTGCCGACAGTGAATAGCTGGAGGTCTATGTCTTTGTGTTCCAAGGCCAGGCTGAGTAACATGCGACTGTCCATCCCTCCTGAGAGAGGTAAAAGCCAAGTGTCCCGATTTACTCTTTCCAACTGTTTGCGGAATGCATCGCGGAAGACTTCCATCAAGTCGTCAACCGAATATTTTTCAGTACTGCAGCGATAAGGAAAGCAGGGTGTTACCGTGATTCCATCAGCTCCGAGAGTATAAGTCAGGTAGCTACAAACAATTCCAACGTCCTTCAGTTGCGTGCGGGCATGCGGAAGAAAGCCATGTTGGCGAAGTAAGACGTTTGCGCCTGCGTCGAATTCTGTAAAGCCTCTAAACTGGTCAAGATGCCGACCAAAATAAACCTTGCGATCTTCTTGAAAATGGAAAATGTTATCAACCAGGAAAAATGGTACCTCCCACCTCAGTCCATCGGGTGTGCGTTCGAATATTAAGCGCTCACCAGAACAGGTGCGATGTTCAAAACGGTCAATTGCAGCGCCTTTATGCGTAAGAGTTCGATTTTCGACATCGTATATCAGTAAAAAGTTGTTTTCCATATTTAATGCAATGCATAGCGCATGGCGGACTTAATGTAACGAAGCACGGCTCTGACTGTTAGTGAAATATGGACCTCCTCCATCTCGATTTTTTGCGAGAAAAATCGAGAGATAAGAGGATCGGTGGATTGCAGACCATCTTTGGGACAGCCCTTATCATAAATGTCATCTTCGTAATGAGAGTCCGAAGCCAACGTCAAGCATGTTTTTTGTAGCAAGCGCCCGATGGCCGGGTCAACTTTCACTTTGTCTTTGATGGTATCTCTGGGATTCCATACTTCAACATATTTAACGTGCGACACAAACCACAAAATGTACCAGGTTGGAATTTCATTTTTGACGTACTCAATTAACAACCCTGTACCTTTTCTGCAAGGATGTGGAACATAAATTTCGGAACAGAATATCTTGCTCCATAGGACAAGAAAGAACAAAGAGTTAATCCACGGTTTTCTTTTACAGTTTAATAGTATAACGTGTCCAACATGTGTGCTGACCTCTATTGCTGGAATCACGCGAAGTTTCGTACCGTGTGTCGCAATGAGTGCATGATCTTTTTTACTCAACACCGCGTCATGGTCAGTGATGGCCAAGTGCGTAAAGCCTAGTGTCGCATAACGATCCAATCGCAATGAAAGCGGCACTTCGCAATCAAAAGAATTGGCAGTGTGGCAGTGGAATTCTACTTTGGTCGTCATTACATTCATGAATTCCCAATTTTTGGGAAAATCAACCCAAAGGTGGTAGTGATAATCTTTCGGTCCATCGCGTAGAAGTATGCCAAGTACGCACACAAGGAAAATGCGCCAGCGATGACTGACCACCAGTTGTTCGGCGGCTCTAATCCAAGGCTGTAAGCGATCGCAAAAAATATTAAAGGTATACCAGACGCTATGGAATGAGGTTTCAGCGCAATTAAATATTCTTTAATGCTCATTTTCACCAGCTTAAAGCGCAAATAAAATTCCATTGGAAATAATATCAACCATGAGGTTAGAACAACAATAGTCGCCAACCAATAAATTCCAAATAATCCGCCTATATAGCATGCTAATAAATTCATAAATACTACAAAAGCATTAAAATAAAGCGCAAGATCAACTCGCCCTTTAGCGACCACTAGGACTCCTATTGGATTTCCGGCTGCGAACAAAAAACCAAGCAATGCAAGTATTGAAGTAAGCGTGGAGGCGCCTTCCCATTTGTCACCTAATAGCAAGTTTATTATTGCTGGGGCGCTAATACATAAAAATAAATATATTGGAAAAGTAACAAAACAAATTACTCGAAGCATTTCAATGTAGCCTCGAATCAAACGAGGGTTGTCATGCTTTACCTTGGCGAAAATTGGCATTGCGACGCGGTTGAAGATGGGGTTAATAACAACTATCGGACGCAGTATCAATTGAAATGCAACTGAGTAAATACCTAAAGCTTGATCCCCCAGTAACTTTCCTATAATTAATTTGTCAAGGTTTGCACTTGCAAAATTTAATGCGCGTTCCCCAATCTGAAATGCTCCAAAACTAAGGGCATGCTTTATTTTTTGTGCAAATTCAGCAGGAAATTGATTTATTAAAGGAAGAGCAGCAACCAATGAAATAGCAGCTTTAGAAAATGCCATGCCGAGCTGGCCTACAACCAAGGCCCAAAGTCCAAACCCATTGGTAGCCAACAATACTGAAATAATGAGTCCAACGCTAGCCGATGTGATATCAATGATTGCAATGGGTTGAAATTTGAAACTACGTTGTAAAACTGCTGTATACAGCTGAGCGGTTGTGATAAAAACCGTAACTAAGCCAAACCACGGCAAAGTGTCGGAAAGGGGGGGCATATCGTAGTAATTCGCGACTATGGGGGAAATGAGCGCAATTAACCCCCATAGTAACAACGATGAGGTTAAGCCTAACAAAACCAATCGTCGAAAAAGTGTTCTACTGAGGCCATCAATCTGTACAAGGTAATTAGCAAGCCCGAAATCGGCAATTGAGTTGGCTAATCCGACTACCACCATCATAATCGCCATCATTCCAAATTCCGCCGGCCCAAGCAGTCGTCCAAGCGCTGCAAGTTGTATGATCTGGATAGCAACGCCAATGATCGCTGAACTGGCAGTCCACTTGCCACCCGCAATTGCGCTCTTCTTTAAGGATTCAGGCGCTTCTTCCTTATGCATTTTTAGGTGGTTTTCTGGCCGTCACAATAAACCCTGTTGACTCAGCTGCCCAATTACGATCAAGTTTGTCTAAAAAGGGAGCCACGGTTTGATCGATCATCCATATGGGAGTCAGCAAGGCTTTGATCAAAGTTCGAACCAAGCGCGGACCACGAATCAGGCGAAGGCTAAAGTAATTTAGCTTGATGAACCACATGGTGAAGAATCCAGATTGTGGTTTGATTACAATTTCCTCAAATCCAGCCTTTGCCAACATGTATTTAAGTCCGAATGGGGTGTAACGGAAAAAGTCGTAAGGCTCCTCATGGATACGCCATTGCCACGGAACCTGCAGCAATAAGTATCCCAAGGGCTTGAGAATTCGATATGTCTCATTGAGCATCATTTGGGGCTCACACAAATGCTCCATCACAGATAAAGACACGACGCTGTCTGCGGCTTCGCTGTCGATTGGTAGAGGCATGTTGAGGTCGGCGATGATGTCTGCTTTTGAGTTGTGGAAAGTTCCAGCCCAGTCTACTGCCACATATTGATTAGCATGTTCAAGAAAAAAGTCGCGATACGGGGATTCTCCAGCACCAAGATCAAAAAGGCGGCCCTTTAAAAAATGCTGATGAGCAATAAGGCTACGATCGTTGATTCGGTAAATAAGCCAGTTATGGTTCCCTCTATTGGAGTGCTTTAGCTTGCGGCTCACTCGAAGAATTTCCGAATTGAGGCAGCGACCTGGCGAGCCAAATCAGGGTTCATGCCGTACCACAGCGGTAGTCGAATGAGGCGGTCACTATCGCGGGTAGTGAATTTATCCTCGCCGTGAAACCGTGAATACTTCTGCCCCGCCTTAGCTGAATGTAGTGCCACGTAGTGGAACACCGCAAGCACGTCATTTCGCTTAAGGTGGGAAAGCATGGCTGTTCGCTGTTCTAAGTCTGCAACCTTGATGTAAAATATGTGCCCGTTATGCGCGCAGTCTTTTGGGATTACGGGTAGTTCGACATACTGCTTGTTCTGAAGTTCAAATAGATCATTCCAATAAATTTTCCAAGTAGCGAGCCTGTTATTAGTGATTTCGTCGTGGCGCTGAAGTTGCGCCCAGAGAAAAGCAGCTTGAATATCACTGGGCAAATAGCTGCTACCAACGTCAACCCAAGAGTATTTGTCCACCATGCCGCGAAAGAAAAGGCTGCGATTAGTGCCTTTCTCACGGATTATTTCTGCGCGGGTAGTAAATCGTTCGTCATTGATTATTAAGAGCCCACCTTCTCCGCCGCTGGTGAAATTTTTCGTTTCATGAAAACTGTAAGCAGCTAGGTGGCCGAGCGTTCCAACCGCGCGTCCCTTGTAAGTTGACATCATGCCTTGAGCTGCGTCTTCAATTACAAACAATCCGTGGCGTGCAGCTATGTCCATAATCGTATCCATTTCGCAAGCTACACCCGCGTAGTGAACTGGAACAACAGCTTTGGTTTGGGGCGTGATGGCAGCTTCGATTAAAGACTCGTCGATATTCATCGTATCGGGTCGAATATCAACGAATACGATTTTTGCTCCGCGCAGAGCAAATGCGTTGGCGGTACTCACAAAGGTGTAGCTTGGCATGATCACTTCGTCACCTGGTTGGATGTCGATCAGTAAAGCCGCCATTTCCAATGCTTGGGTACACGAGGGTGTGAGCAAAGCTTTTGCGCAACCGAGTTTCTCTTGGAACCAGCTTTGACACTTCAAGCTATATGGACCATCGCCTGAGATTTTCGAACCACGCATGCTGGCCAGCACATGATGGTCTTCATCGCCGGTATAAGGAGGGACGTTGAAGGGAATTATGGTGGATGTTTTCGTCATGAAATAAAACGTGAGTGATATTTTTACGTATTTTCAAAATGTTCGAATGTGATTAATTCGCCTTCATCAAGGTCGACTTTAAGTCGCTTGCCAATGACTAACTCCACGTCTGAAGGGGGAATGCCGTTACCGGGACGCTTGGCATCGAGATCGACTTCGCAAAGGACGTGGCCAGCTTTGAGAGGTAAAGCCGTAACCAAACTACGGCGCATTTTTGGGGCCTGGGCCCGTTCCGTCTCATCAAGTATCCGGCCCGCCCCTCCAAGGGCCACCTGAACAACTCTGCACTTGTCGATCATGTCCTTCATTTCAGCAGGCTCGGAAGCCATTTGGTTGTCCATGCCAATTCTGTTGCTGTCAAGCGTAAAGTGCTTTTCAATCAAGCAAGCGCCAAGTGCTACCGCGGCAGTCGGAATCTCACTTCCAATTGTATGATCGGAATATCCGATGGGGTACTGAGGAAATTCGGTCCTCAGACCAATAATGTTGTGCAGACGTGCCGCCGCAGAAGGTAGCGGGTATGTCGAATTGCAATGAAGGATAATTATTTGCTTGTTTCCGGCGTCATCGATCGTACGCACCGCACGCACGATCTCCTCCAGTGTTCCCATGCCGGTCGACAGAACGAGTGGTACGCTGAGCCGACCTAAGAAGCCTAGGTAAGGAAGGTTGTTGAGCTCCATCGAAGCAATTTTTACAAATGGAACTTGGCATTCATTTATGAGGAACTCAGCTTCTTCGCGAGCGTAGGGTGTAGACGAGAAATCGATCCCAATATCCTTCGAATAGTCTGCAAGAGTTTTAAGGGCAATTTGATCAAGTGAAAATTTATTAATGATTCGCTTTGTGATCTTATTTTCTTTGTAGAAGCTCTTAGCATAAAGAGAGTCAGTGCTCCACGATTGAAATTTGACGCAATCACAACCCACCTCTTTGGCTTTTGCAATCATCAACTTCGCTAACTTAAGGTCGCCAAAGTGGCTTGTGTTCAGTTCAGCAACGACGTAAGGATTGGTGTAATCGGCAACTTTTCGGCCGTTTCGGAGGGTTATGCTTGCCATTTTAATTAGACCTTTACTGGTAGATAGGTTCAATGATCATTTCTGAGCGAAAGACTTTTCTTTCAAGGAATGGTGCCTGGTCTTCAAGAGCTCGGCGAACCAATCGGCGATCAATTTCGCTGCGGGTCTGTCCAATTTCGATGTAACCCTGGTCTGGTCGGCCCATAATTTCGCACAGGGTTGGCCCGCTGCTTTCTAGCACGTCAATCAAACCGCTACTGAGTTGGTCTGGCCCTTCGATACGCACATATTTCAGGTCAAAACAAGTTGCTACTTTTGAAAAATCGGGGCAACTTACTCCGTTGTCGGAGTCCGTTCCGATAATGCGTTTACGAAAGAGATCTCGCTGGCGACGACGGATGATGGAGTATGCATTGTTATTGATAACTAATATTTTCACAGGAATTTGATGGTAACGTATCGTTTCTAGCTCTTGCAAATTCATCATGATCGAACCGTCGCCAATTACAGCGAGAGTAGGTTTACCGCTAGCGAAGAAGGCACCGATTGCAGCAGGTAGCGCATATCCCATGGCACCCTGGGAGGCAGGGTGTATGCATTTCATGCCGTCGGCGAAGCGAATGTTGGTAGGCAATATCACCTCAACCAAGCCGGAATCAGTAACTATATTGACCTCATGTGGTAGTATTTCAGAAAGGCAATTTGCCAGCTCATAAAGATCAACCTTATCGTCACACTGAAAAACAGGCTCAACATTGCCAAATGTTGCTTTCCAATGCTGACATTTACGCAACCAACTCTCTGAAATGGGTTTGGGATGAATCTGACCTATTTCTTCCAGGAAGTGCTTTAAGTCACCGATCACGAGTTGGTCGATATCCACAGTTTCTTTGCTATGCTCAATTGGATCAATATCTACAACAATTATCTCAGCGGCTCGGGCAAAACTGCAAAAGTCTATTCCTGTGGTTAGGGACGTGAGACGCGAACCAAGGACAAGTAGGAGGTCGGCATTTTGAACCGTGAAGTTGCCAGCACGAGAACACCCCATCGAGCCTACTGATCCGATAGACAGAGGATTGGCGCTACCAAAGGTATCTGTAGCAGATGCCGCGTAAGTGACTGGGATGTTCCACTTTTGTACAAACGATCGAAAAGCTTGCTCTGCACCTGCAGACCGAACGCCATTGCCGATCAAGATTGCCGGCCGTTCAGCACTCGCAAGCGCCTCGGCTACTTTATCTATCATTTGCGGCGAAGCCTGGGGCAGCACTGGTTCAGTGACCCGAGAAGTCAGCACCTTTTCAGGTTCAATGGTTGCACTTTGCAAATCTAGTGGAATATCAAGCCAAACAGGCCCTTTCCTTCCAGAGTTAGCCATCATAAGAGCCATGTCCATCGCCTCAACGATCTGTTCGGGTGAGGTAATCATCCGCGAATACTTGGTGATAGGCTGAACCAAGGCGATGATGTCAGCCTCCTGTTGGCCATAAGTCCTTAGCGGAATTCCAGAATTTCTACTAGTTTCCTTAAGGATGTTTTGCCCCGAGATGAAGATACAAGGAATTCCATCTTGCCAAGCCGACAATACTCCAGTAATTGCATTGGTGGATGCACACCCCGTTGAGACCATACACGCTCCCATTCCGCCTGTTTGCTGAGCGTAGGCGACCGCGGCATAAGAAGCAGATTGTTCGTGATGGACGCAAATCGGTTCAAGCGAAGGGTGTTTAGCCAGCGCATCCGTTAGGAATAACGCACCTCTACCTGTCACAAGGAACACGTGCCCAATTCCGGCTTCGTGGAGTCGGTTCATGATGTAGTCGGCGACTCTCAAGTTCAGAACTCCTCAGGTGCAGATTTCGGTTTAAAGCGCGAAAACACGTCAGGTACCGCTATCACGAAATCCGCTGAACAAGCGGCCTCGCCATTTACTGAGCTGGTGACCGATCCAATCGCGAGTCCACGCTTAAAAGATAGCAATGTGGCCTCGACTGTCAGAACTTCACCCGGTACGATTTTGCGCTTGAACTTCACATTGTTGGCTGACACGAAGTTGGTTTTCATGCCTTTGTAGTCGTCCATACACAAGAAGGTCATGATGAAAGTTTGAACCAAGCACTCTATCTGGATAAAGCCTGGAACGTTTGGTTCATCGTCAAAGTGTCCAGGGAAAAACCATTCGTTGTATGTAAAACATTTAACACCGGTAGCGAACTTACCCGGTTCGAAGGCGATGATTTGGTCGATCAATAGAACCGGATAACGATTGCGCTGATGTTTCAGTATTCCATTGATATCTAAGCTGGTCATGATAGGGCTCTCCTTCATTTTGGTGGGTCAATTTCAATGTTGTACTTACTGAAAATGGCTATGCCTACCTCATAGCTAGAAAATTCGATGATGTCGTCAATGTCGAGTTCAATCCCGAAGCTTTCTTCTAAGGCCGCCATTAACTGCATGTGTCCGACGCTATCCCAGGCGGGCGCGTCTTGGTACTTCAGTCCAGTCAAGTCCTTAACTTCTAACATGAATGTTTCAATAAAGGCTGCATCGTATTTTTCGCGGTGGTTCATGATTTTTCTTTCTACAGTTTGAAATGGATAGAGAAGAGTGCAAAACTCGACTTTTGGGTGATCAGGGGCTGTGAACTATTCTCGACAGAGTGCCAATTAGGTCATAGCCGTCCCAAATAACACCGATATCGAGTGCCTGACCAACAGGAACAATGCGGTCGACACCGGTGAGGCCCCAATCGACCACACGTTGTGCTAATTCTTGCCGATTAAGGCCGAAACAGGTAACCGTTTGGTAACGAGCACCGACGATTATTTTTAGACAGTTAAGGTCGTTGGTTGTATATTCATAAAAAAATCCCGCGAATCCGCGGTGATGTTCGATGTCTGCGGGCAGATCCTTCAATCGCACTCGGTAGAGATTATTCTCATGCCAAACACAATCCTGCGCCTCTTTAAGCAGATCAGCTGTGCGGCATAAGTGAACGAACTTATCAACAGCGTATGAAGGTGCTATTTTATATTTTAGATGAAGCAGGGTTTGAAGCGTTAACCAAAATCGTGCCTTTGCCTGTTCGGTCTGCGATGTCGTGCCATGCCAGATTATCAGATGGGGTGATGAACAGGCATTTTGGTCTTGCAGATAAACATCGTTATAAAATCCGATTGCTAGTTTTTGGATACCTCGATCATCCTCATCGAGTACAGACTCCGCATCGATGACAGCCATCGAGTACCGGTCTGCGAAGGCAATGTCGACGCATCGCGGAGAAGTTGGCAATGCACGCAGATGCGCAATCGTTTGATCGCCGCCCCAAAGCACTCGTGCATTTGCGCATTTGGACAGCGCTGAGGTTATGCCGTCGTCTCGTGGGTATTGAATAATCCTGTTCATGCTGGCTATATAGGCATGTCCTGGGTCTTTAAGCAAACGACCCATGGCCTCCGTCAAAATTTGTTTCTGAGGTTGTGCAGCCTCAGGAACACGGACTATGTTGGCATTGCCTGAAAGGATCCCGAAGGCCAGCGAAAATGCAAAATTCACCGGTACATTACTTGGAGCAATGTGCAAGACCAAGCCACGTCCAATTCGTTTATGACATGAGTCAAAGTCACGTGCCAGTCGAGACAAATTCGCACTGCGGCACCAGTAGGCAAAAGAGGCAACGTCTGGATATTGGCGGCTATCTGACCGCATTAAAAGTGAACGTGAAAGGGCCGAAAGAAATGTAATAGCTTCCCGCGAATACGGTGCCGTAGGTCGACAGACCATTTCGCTCAGCGATCCACCGACACACATCTTTATGGGGAGGTTAGGATCGATTTTCATGAGTATCACTACAGCCTCGAACCTCTGCCTTGGGGAGGCGGCCCTCAACTGAAAAATATTTGCCTAGCCGACCGCAAGGGCAGTCATCCTCACCATGGATGCGACCTAAGTCTTCCGTCAACAAGGCGTGACCCGGATAGCTCTCTGGAATAAGAGAAAGTGTCTCTATTAGCCCCGTCTCGCCGATTTTCATTGAACTAAAGTCGTTCGGGTCGCGGATAACTATATCGGAGTAAATTGGCGCATGAAGCTTACCGTGTTCACATTGAATATAAATAGATCCTGTTTGTTCAACCATCCCATAGTAGTTGAGTACTTTTCTTATGCCTGCACATTCGGCGAGCACTCGTGAAAAATGGTCATTGGTGACCGACTGGTCTTGGAGTTTCTTCCAACCACCGCCGTGCAGCAATAATCCGCGATCAATTGGTAATTTAATTTTTTGAGATTTCAACTCTTGGCAAAAGTACTGCCAAATCATAAATGTGAATCCAAATAAAAAAATATCTTGACCGCTATGCCTCGCGAGAAAAGATTGAATGCCTTGAACATCGATATTCATTGCATCATCGAGTGCATAGGTAACATCTTGTCCGAACAAGGAAAATCCTAAAATACCAGCTCCTCTGGCCGAAAAGGCTTGGCGATCCCGAAGTACTGCTGGGGAGTCGATGATCAGCATGGGCATTCTTTTCTTGCCCAATACGTCTGACATGAGCCTTGTCAGCACCTTAGTCTGAAATGAAGCGGTTTCGCGATCAAGGTAGATTCGTGAAAGTTGTTGGCCACTAGTGCCTGAAGAAGTCATGGTCTTGAAGATTTTGCTTTTATTGACACTAATTAATTCAATTTCCTTGAAAAGTCTTACGGGAATGAATGGGACGTCTTCAAGCCCAATGATCGGTTTCTCAGATTGACCTGTGAGATTGAGAATTCGCTGGTATCGCGGACACTGAGACTGGTGCCATCGCGTTAGCTCTGCCAATACTGCACCAAGCTCTCTGGATTTGGTTTTCGCATCCAATGAATAGGGTGCGCTGCTTAACCACGCACTGTGATCTGGCCTATTCATACAAGCGACTCCGCTGGCATTTGCTGTAAAACTGAGTACTGAATTTTCCCTGCTTCATTTCGCGGCAAGTCGCTCACTGTAAGTATGCGGATGCTGCTGGGCGGTAACTTAAGCTTACCAATAATTTCCATCTTTATTAGTTTTGCATGTTCATTTGTGGCATTGCATAGATAGACATCTAGTTGGTCATCTTTACCAGAACATGCAGCTGAAAAGCCTATTTTTTGGAGATCGTCTTCAATATCTTGGAGATTAACACGGTGACCAAAAAACTTAAGAAAGCGCTTAAGTCTGCCAACAATGTAATAGTCGCCATCGGCATCTCGGCGTGCAAGATCTCCAGTCTTTAAATTGAAGCCAAATTCATTACCCCTTGAAAGATCCAGCAAATTTTCTGCATAACCCATACATACATTCTTCCCTTGGTACACCAATTGGCCGAATTGCGTCTCATCTTGCAGAATGTTCCCCATTTCGTCCTCTAGCCAGAGTCGACCACCAGGTATCGCTTGTCCAATACTATCGGGCTTAAACAACGCTTTTTCTGGAGCGAGAAACGACATTCGCGCCGTTGCCTCAGCCTGGCCATACATGACAAAAAAGCGCATATTTCGACCGGCACAGAGTGAGGCATACTCACTTACCAAACTAGGGTCCAAACGTCCCCCAGCTTGGGTCAATGTACGCAATTCTGGCAAATCCATTCCTGCAAATTTCAGCTTGCGCATCATCTCATAGTGGTATGGGACGCCTCCCATACTGGTTACTTTCGAATCCCTTAAAAAATCCCAGAATTTTCGATCGAACATGGTTCGATTTGTTAATGCAATTTCACACCCATGCAACAAATGACTGTGAAGAATAGACAATCCGTATGTATAGCTCGGCGGCAATGTGGTAATTGGCCTTTCACAACTTGTCAGCCCGAGATAGTCTGAAATGGCCTGAGCGTTGCTAACAATATTTTCGCCCGATATTCGCACCATTTTTGGACTACCCGTACTACCTGATGTGCTTAGCAATAAGGCCAACGAGCTGTGGAGGGGATAGGAATCGGAATGTTCAAAAGCTAGAAGGCAATGACTCGATTCTGAAAAAACATGGACGGTTCCATTTATTTCTCTGGCTCGCGTCTCAGGCAACCACATATAAGCTGGACGATAGCGCTCCAAAAGCCCAGTAAGTTGACCCGGACTAATGGTGGCACTCAGCATGACTGGAATGGCACCAGCCGAAATGAGCCCGAGGTAGCCCAAAAGTGCACCGGGTACATTGGCACAAAGACAAAAAACAAGCCGACCACGAGCGTCTTGTATGGCAGGAAGGAGACTCAAATTGAATACCGAACTATACGTAAAGTGCGTCCCATCATCACATTTGAAAAGAGTCCGATCTGCATAGCGTTGAAAGATGTCGGCAAACATATTATCGAAGTTAAGCGTCAATTATTTAAATTCTAACGATTGTCGGTAGCTAAGATGGCGAATTAATATATATTGCTGCTGAATTAGCCTGTAGCCGAGAACAAAGTGGATAGCAGAGATCGCCGGATTATTTGACGAAAAAGATGTAAAAATCCTTTTAGCACCCTGTGCTACGGCTGTTGTTACCTCCAGATAGTTCATGAAATAACCAAATCCGCTACGTTGATATTGAGGAAACACTCCACCTAATGTTGCGTGCCACTCATGGGGTGTGCGAGGTTCCATTACAAAAAAACCCACGTGCAAATTTTTATGGGTAAGTCTATAAACATGTGAGCCACGCTCCAGTCCATCGGACAGCCAGCCTGCATAACGTCGGCCAGCGGACTCAATACCGAACTTAGGATCTACGGCAACACGATCCGTCGTAAACATACCGTTTTTTAATTCAGAATATATTGTCTCGAGGTCGTGAGGTGAGGCGCGCGTACAAGAAAGGCTTTCGAGGATCTTCTGCTGCACCCGAGAAAGCGAGGCAAGTTGACCGTCGTGGTAGCAGGTCGATAAAACCTCCACTACTGTGAAGCCACGTGTTTGTAATTGGAACAAGAGATCAGTCCGATTGCATGGTATCTTTATCACAAGATATTCAGCATCAATTTGAGCGAGTGCTTGATCGATGACATAAATATCATCCTCGTTACCCAGCGTTACTTCGATGCAAGATACACCGAGATTTCTCTTTTCCCAAACAGCAGGTGTGATTTTCATTGTCGATCAATTATTAAAAATAACATCAAGTTGCTGACGCAAATTGGCGCTATTGAAGTACTGACCTATGATGAGTTGGTTTTTTTTCTGTAACTCAGCATCCAGAAAGGTGATTTTAATGTCTGCAATATTATCGATGGCTACGCCGATTCCTACAAAAAAATCCCAATGAGTGACAGTGTTTCTGATGTAGACTTTTTTCCCCAATCCCAACAAAGTTATGATATTTCCCAACGCTTGCTGCCGATCATGATTAAAGATAGCTATATCGATTTTTTTCAACAGTTCTTCATACTCTTCTCGCGGCATAAAATCCTCAAGTGCACTGAACTTATTGCCAAATAACTCTTTACCACGCGCTATCACTTTTTGAGCATAGCTCCGATCTCCGTAGGAAAGAGGAGCTATAACATTAAGTTGACTGTGACCAGCTGCCGCGAGTCGTTCCAGCACGTCACAGTGGTGATTAGATGGATCGGCGGAATTACCCACCAAGACATTGATACCATCATGCTCAGTGGATACACTCTGTAAGGTATTGACAAGATTACTGGGGTAAACGAAGCTGGCATAACATTTCGCACGGGTGCCAAAATGCTTTCGAGCCAGTTCATAATCACCATCGATCATGGTCACAATTCCGCCAATTCTGCGGATAACAAACCTTCGAAAGGCACCCAATAACCGGCCTTTTGGTGTTTGGGCAGGGGTGATGTTACTGTAGAGATCGCCTCCCCAAATTACCCAAACACATTTGGAGAGAAGCCAGGGCTGCAATGCGAGAAGCAAAGTTAACTTGTTGTCGAAAAGACTGTGAATTATTACCTTGTCGGCCCTATTCAAAAGACTGAAATATGCACTTATCAAGCTGAGCCAACCAGCTTGCTTCGGAACCAACATGACCTGTGGGCGCGATTGCACTTCAAACGTAGTTAGGCGTTTTACGATGAAATTGTGTGAATCGCGATCGAAATGCTCCAGCACAAACTCGATGAAAGCTTCTGTGAATTTTTCAGCCGGAAGACAATGAAGTATTTTGATGGGCATGAACACTGCTGTCGAGGTTGACTGATTACCGCCAAAGCCCACGGGTATCAACTATAGTCTTGTAAGTCAATTTATTTGCTGGAATTTCCTTGAAGATTTTGTGGTCAACGAGAAGTATCACAATGTCGGCATTCTCCAAGGCGTACTCCACATCGCATAGTTGCGTCCCTATTCTAAAACCTTCTGGGAGATTGTTAATATTAGGCTCGATACATAATGTAGCTCCCGGATTTAGCAGGGAAATTTCTCGAGCAATTTCAAGCGCCGGACTCTCGCGAAGATCATCAATGTCAGGTTTAAAGGTGAGGCCAAAACAAGCAAGCTTGAGACTGCTAGCGCGTCGCTCCGGATGTGCCATTAATATTTCTGCCATCGCTTGGCGAACTTTAGACAGTACCCAATTCGGTTTTGAATCATTAACTTCTCGAGCGACGCGGATTAAGCGCGCCTCCTCTGGATTTTTGCTCACGATGAACCATGGATCAACAGCAATACAGTGTCCGCCTACGCCGGGTCCTGGTTGTAGGATGTTTACTCTAGGATGACGATTTGCCAATGTGATAAGTTCCCACACGCTTATTCCCAATTTGTCACAGATGATAGAAAGCTCGTTAGCAAAAGCGATGTTCACATCACGAAAGCTGTTTTCTGTCAGTTTGCACATCTCTGCTGTGCGGACATTTGTGGCAATACATTCAGCTTCAACAAAGATTTTATACAACTGTTTCGCACGATAACTACAATTCGGTGTCATACCACCGATCACGCGATCGTTGTGAACCAGTTCATGAACAACCCTGCCAGGCAAGACGCGCTCTGGACAATAGGCGATGTTGATATCGGCATAGTCGCCTTTCTGCTGTGGAAAACTCAGATCGGGCCTTACTTGAGCCAGCCATTCTGCCATTTGCTCTGTTGTACCTACAGGCGAGGTGGATTCCAAGATCACCAAATTACCCTTTTTCAGGACTGGTGCGATGGATCTTGCTGCAGCCTCCACAAAACTCACGTCTGGTTCGTGGTCACCCATGAAGGGGGTCGGTACAGCAATTAGAAATGCTTCAGCGGGCTCTGGCTTGGTCGTTGCCCGGAGGTAACCTTGGCTGACCGCTTCGCTGACGATTATGTCAAGCTCAGGCTCAACTATATGAATTTGTCCCCGATTGATAGCATCAACAGCATGCTGATTGATATCGACGCCAATGACCTTAATTTTCCGTGATGCTAGCACGGCGGCTGTTGGTAACCCAATGTAGCCTAGACCGACCATAGAAACAGTATTAAACATCTTACTCATTCCACTTGATTTAATAAAAAACTAACGATATGAGCAGAAGCCTTTCCATTCCCGTAGGGGTTATGGCAGTGACTCATTCTGAGATACTCAGCACGATCTTCGATCAGCCTTATTATTTCGTTGGTGATCAATTTTTTATTAGTGCCAACAAGCTTTACTGTGCCTGCGTTTACCGCTTCTGGTCGTTCTGTAGTGTCACGCATTACCAATACAGGCTTACCCAGTGAAGGAGCCTCTTCCTGAATGCCGCCCGAGTCCGTGAGCAACAAATAAGCCCGATCCATCAAATATACGAAGGGGAGGTAATCTTGAGGCTCAATTAAGTGAATATTTGGATTTGAGCCCAAAAGTCGGTTTACAGGCTCTTGAACGTTCGGGTTCAGGTGTACTGGGTAAAGAATTTGCACATCGTCACGTTTGCTGACCTCTACCAATGCTGCGCAGATATTGAGAAAACCTTCGCCAAAATTTTCTCGTCGATGCCCTGTGACCAGAATCAGCTTTTTTGATTTATCCAAAAAATCGAATCGCCTTCTCATATCGGCAACCAACTTCGAATTTGTGCGTACTTGTTGCGCAACATCCAACAGGGCGTCGATTACAGTATTTCCAGTGACCAGCACGTCATCTTCGTTTACGCCTTCTCTGAGCAAATTCGCCTTGGCGGTCTGAGTGGGGGAAAAATGAATAGCTGCGACCACACCAGCGATACGGCGATTCATCTCCTCGGGCCAGGGAGAGTAAATGTTTCCGGTACGGAGGCCAGCCTCGACATGACCTACTTTAATCTTGTCATAGTAGGCGGCAAGGCTGGTGGCGACAGTAGTTGTTGTATCACCATGAACCAGTACCCAGTCTGGTCTCCACTCCTTAAATACTGTACGCATACCTAACAGTACGTGGCTTGTAATATCGGTCAAGTCTTGTCCTGGCTTCATGAGATCAAGATCGAAATCAGGCTTAATATTAAATAGATTTAAGACCTGATCAAGCATCTGCCTATGTTGCGCGGTCACACAGACTTTGGCCTCTATGCCTTCTGCTTTGGCAAGGGCTTGCACGACAGGCGCCATTTTTATGGCCTCTGGGCGCGTCCCAAACACGGTAAGAACCTTAAGAGGAAGACTCATATTTTTTGTCTTTTCTGGTCATTAACTAATGTTGCGTCTATCACCACCCTTAACCCTTCGATGCACAACTTGCGCGATGGACAGAGAGCTTCCAGACCTTCGGGACATTCAGGCTGCCGTTGCCCTGCCCAGCTGCAAACACTAAATTAGTGCTTTAAACCGCCGCACTGTCCTTGAATGTCAGAGCCTGTAACCGCATCCGACCACGATTCCTGCAGCAGCTAAAACAGACGCACCATCTTTTAAGCTAAATCGCCTACTGAGACTGCATGTGTGCATTACAGACTCAATTGACCAAGGGCCTCGAAGGCTTCTGGTAGAGGAAAGTGGTGGTTACCAATAAAAAGACCGTTGGCATCAATGTATTCAGCGTTCTTCAATTCACCATGGATATCATGGTCAAAATACTTGACCACTTCATTTTTTGCAAAGTTTCCAGTGACGATCGGACGGCATTCAAAACCAAGTGCATCCAGCTTTTGCAACAGACTTTTACGATTCAAAGATCGGCCGGGTTTGACCACCAGGCTAAAGCCGAACCAGCTGCTCTCGCCGATCTCTTGCTGGATGATGATGTCAGGGTGCTGGCCCAAGACTTCTTGCAGCAACGTTCCATTTTTGCGCCGCTCCGAAATCAAGTGGGGCAAACGTTTGACCTGCTCCACGCCCAGTGCGCCTTCAAGCTCAAGGGGGCGCACGTTGTAGCCAGGCAAAACAAACCTGAAGGACTCTTCAAATGGGTCGTCACTTTTGGTGCCACACACATGGTTGTGTTTTGGCAGATTGCGGGTCCAGCCGTGGGCCCGCAGGGATAACAAGATGTGATAAAGCTCTTCATCATCGGTGACGATAAGTCCGCCCTCCATGGTAGAAATATGGTGGCTAAAAAACGAGCTATAGCCCCCCATTACGCCAAAAGTGCCTGCTTGTTTGCCATGAAATTTGGCTCCCATGGATTCGCAGTTGTCCTCTATCAAAACAATATTGCGCCCATTGATGATCTTCTCAATGCGCGCAAAATCATTCGGGTTGCCAAGCAAGTTCACTGCCATGATCGCACGGGTATTTCCCGTGACTGCCCTCTCCAGTTCGTCCAAATCGTAATTCAGAGTGTGAAGGTCAATATCTACAAACTTAATCTTCAGGCCATATTGATACAGAGGATAGTAGGTGGTGCTCCAAGACACCGCAGGCACAATCACCTCGTCGCCACGCTGAAGTTTTAGCTTACTGTTTTTGGTATAAAAAAGTGCGGCAACCATTAACAAAATAGCGGAAGAACCGGAATTCACCATGACGCAGTGCTTGCTGCCCACATATTGAGCAAAATCATGTTCAAAACGCTGAACATTTACGCCCATGGTGAACATCCCAGATGCGATCACTCTTAGCATGGCGTCCTGTTCCTCTTGTCCCCAAGTGGCAGTAGCAAGGGGAAACTTATAGCTCATAACCTTTTCCTTCTAGATAAAATTGATACGCTTTTTCAATACCAGCTTCCAGTGTCGTTGTGGATGCCCAACCCCAAGTGCGCTGCCTACCAATGTCAACCATCTTTTGCTTCATACCAACAGGTTGACTAAGGTCATGAACAAATCGTCCGTCCCAGCCAATGACTGTCGCCACTGAAGCGTAGTAGTCGTTGATGCTGTAGTCAAAACCAAGTCCAATGTTCATCAGGTCGGGGATTTGATCAAAATCTTGCAAGCTTTGAAGCACTGCGCCCGCAAGGTCGCCAGCATACATAAACTCCCGCCTAGCGGTGCCGTCTCCCCATATGTCCACCTCTTGAATACCGCTGGCCTTGGCCTGGTGAATCTTGTGAATAATCGCCGGTATGAGGTGCGAGTTTTGCGGACTGAACTTATCATGACGCCCGTACAAATTGCAAGGGATCAGGGTCTTGTATCTGATACCGCTGCCTTGGGTCTGGCACTCGCGATTGATGTATTCACACAAGCGAGTAGCAAATATTTTGGCCAGCGCATAAGCTTCATTGGTGGGCTCTAGCTCCCCTTGAAGGATCAGGCTTTCGCTCAAGGGGTTGGTAGCATGACGGGGATATATACAAGAGCTGGCAAGATTAAGGAGCCTGGGTACGCCAGCATGATATGACGCCAAAATAACATTTCGCCCCAAGTCGACATTGGTCACTAAAAAATCAACTGGATTTGCAATATTCGCCTGAATACCACCTACCCGGCCAGCAGCATGGATAACGGCGCTGGGTTTAATTTCGTTGATAAACTTCCGTGTGGCGACCGCATCAGTGAGGTCAAGTTCTTGGCGGCTTGGGGCAACAATGTCGTATTGAGCGGCCAGTGGGTGTTCTTGCAGGTTTCGGCCAACCATCCCTAGGCCGCCTGTCATAAAAATGCGAGGCTTGGTCACCTTACTCACTCCAAGCCTGTTTCACCGCGTGCCCATGCTTAAGGAGAGTGGCATGTTGCCTTGCCTGATCAAGGTCGTAGGCAACCATTTCTTTGCACATTTCTTGGGCCGTGATTTCGGGCACCCAGCCCAACTTTTCTTTCGCTTTTGACGGATCTCCCAAAAGCGTTTCCACCTCCGTAGGACGAAAGTAACGCGGGTCAATTTTGACGATGGGCTTTCCATTCCAGTAGGCTTGCTCTTCAACCCCCTTGCCTTCCCAGCGGAGTTCCATGCCGAGAGCATCAGCAGTCCACTGGATGAACTGGCGCACTGTGTGCTGCACACCCGTTGCAATAACGAAGTCTTCTGGTTGGTCTTGCTGCAGCATCATCCATTGCATGCGGACATAATCTTTTGCATGCCCCCAATCACGCAATGCATCAATATTGCCCATGTAAAGGCAATCTTCAAGCCCTTGGCTGATATTGGCAAGACCGCGTGTAATTTTGCGAGTGACAAATGTTTCGCCACGCCGTGGACTTTCGTGATTGAACAAAATACCATTACAGGCATAAACGCCATATGCCTCTCGATAATTGACGCATATCCAATATGCATAAAGTTTGGCAACCGCATAAGGGCTACGAGGGTAAAAAGGCGTTGTTTCTTTTTGTGGTGTTTCCTGAACGAGGCCAAATAACTCAGATGTACTGGCCTGATAAAAACGTGTTTTCTTTTCTAATCCCAGTATTCGAATGGCTTCTAGAATTCGCAAAGTACCCATCGCATCCACATCGGCGGTGTATTCAGGGCTTTCAAAACTCACAGCCACATGGCTTTGTGCCCCAAGATTATAAATTTCATCAGGCTGTGTTTCCTGAATTATTCTAATCAGATTTGTTGAATCACTGAGGTCGCCATAATGGAGTTTGAAGCGCGCATTGTTCAAGTGCGGGTCTTGAAAAATATGATCGATTCGAGCCGTATTAAAGCTGGATGCACGTCGCTTAATGCCATGGACTAAATAGCCTTTATCTAGCAATAATTCAGCCAAATATGACCCATCTTGTCCAGTTATCCCAGTAATAAGAGCGACTTTAATTTTTTTCATTTAAATTCAATGATGCCTGTGGATTACTGAATACGTCCGTAGGTGTCTTCAAACCGCACAATGTCGTCTTCACCCAAATAGCTGCCAGATTGGACTTCGATAATTTCCAGCGGAATGCTGCCGGGGTTGGCCAAACGATGCACTTCGCCAAGGGGAATGTAGGTAGACTGGTTTTCGGTCAACAACAGCACCTTGTTGCCGTTGGTGATTTCAGCCGTGCCTTTGACCACAATCCAATGTTCAGCACGGTGATGGTGTTTTTGCAAACTCAATGACGCACCGGGCTTGACCATGATGCGTTTGACCTTGAAGCGTTCGGCTTCATCAATGCTGTCGTACCAGCCCCAAGGGCGGTGCACTTTGCGATGAAGTGTGTGTTCTTCACGCCCACTTTTTTGCAAGGAAGCCACAATGTGTTTGACATCTTGGCTACGGGTTTTGTCGGCCACCATCACTGCATCTGGCGTTTCAATCACCACCAAATCGCGCACACCCACCAAGGTGACCAATCGACTTGTTGCTTGCACCAATGAGTTGTGGCTGTCGGTGAGCAACACATCACCCACATGGGCATTGCCTTGTGCGTCTTTGGTCAACACACCCCAAACGGCGTCCCAAGCACCCAAATCGCTCCAGCCGGCATCCAGCGCTACCATGTGGATCGCAAATGGGCTCCCGGGGCAATGCTCCATCACCGCATAGTCAATTGACTCAGATGGCACGGCCGCAAACTCCTCTTTGCCGGGACGCACAAACTTAGCATCACTGGTTTTGCTCTGCCAAGCAGCTTGGGTGGCATTGGCAATATCCGGGCGGAACTCTTTTAATGCCTTGAGCCAGACGGAGGCTTTGAGCACAAACATGCCAGCGTTCCAATAGTAGCCACCCTCAGCCAAGTAGCGTTGGGCCGTTGCACTGTCGGGCTTTTCTACAAATTTATCAACTTTGGCTAACGAGCCTTGGGGCTTGCTTGAAATGGCTTTGATGTAGCCATAGCCGGTTTCTGGCCGGTCTGGTTGTATGCCCAAGATGACGATGCC
>Ga0214921_10002759_pt1 | contig 27947 bp, 20 predicted proteins | sample LL1505_MetaG_FD_177992 | JGI IMG/M metagenome (GOLD analysis project Ga0214921, IMG submission 177992) | Freshwater microbial communities from Lake Lanier, Atlanta, Georgia, United States - LL-1505 | ecosystem: Environmental > Aquatic > Freshwater > Lake | place: USA: Georgia | collected... | reverse complement strand
GCCTACGGCACGACCCAGCGGCCTGCGGCGCGGATCGCGTCGTACATCGCGTCGGGGGCGAGATCGGCGCCATTCGGCCAGCGAACGACGCCTTCGGCAGCCTGCGCCTGCCGGAAGAAGGCCTCGTCGCGGAGAGCCTCAAAGGGGGTGCCCACGACCGCCGGAGAGGCCAGAAAGTGGCCGAGATCGACTTCGCCGGCGAGGCCGTCGCGAAACCGCACGGCCAGCGTCCACCGTCCGCAGGGAGCGGCCTCGGAGACCCGCCAGGCCGCGGCCGACTCTCCGTCTGCGTTCACTCCAGTGGGGGAACGGGATTGGGCGGCTTCAGTTGGCTGCATAGCTCCCAATTCTCCAGCAGTGCCTCGCGGTGCAACTCCGCCCACTCCTTCACCAGCGACCGAGCTCGAGGGGGAAGTTGGCCCCTGATTATATCGAGCGACTCGATCTCGAAGACCGCCTCGTCTTCCGCATAGGTGGCGTGAAAGTGGGGCGGGTTGTGCTCCCGCCAGAACATCTCGATGGCGATTCCGAAAAAGCGGCTGATGGTCGGCATGCAAGAAGTATACAAATATACACGCACTGCGTCGAGTCGCCGTTCGAGAGACCACCGCGGAGTCACGGCCGGGGCGTGCGGTATAACGAGGCCGTTTCCAAAGACTCCTCGTTCGTCATCCCATGAGCCTCCTCCATCATCGCTGGCTCGCCGAGCAGATCCCCGCGTGGGAGCAGGAGGGGATCGTCACGGCCGACGGGGCGCGGCGGCTCCGCGAGCGGTATGCGGCCGAGCCCCAGGGCGGCCTCGCGCAGATGGTCGTCGGGGCCGTCGGGGCGCTCCTGATCGGCACCGGCCTGATCGCGGTGCTCGCCTACAACTGGGACGACTTTCCGCGGTGGGTGCGGATGGCGCTCGCGCTCGGGCCGCTGGCGGTGTCGCAGGCCGTCAGCTGGTGGGTGCTCGGCAAGGACGAGGCCGCCAAGCCCTGGCAGCGGGAAGCGGCCGCGCTCGTGCAGACGCTCGCCGCCGGGGCCGCGATGGCGCTCGTGTCGCAGATCTACAACTTGCCGGGAAAGTGGACCGACCTCGTCTTCTGGTGGTGCGTGGTGAGCGTGCCACTCGCCTGGGTGCTGCGGTCGCAGGCCGTCGCGATCGCGTACCTGATCGGCATCGCCGTCTGGACGGTCGCGCAGGCCGCCGATCGTGGGTTCGGTTCTTCGGGCGAGGTCGCCGACGTACGGTTCTGGTATCCGCTTCTGCTGGCGGGCATCCTCCCGCTCTGGCCGGGTCCCGAACTCCGCGAGCGGCCCGCGTCGGGCAGCCGGCTCGTCCTCGCGGCAACGGCACTTCTCGGCCTGTTCGCTGTGGCGGCGTTCGCCGCCGACCGGCCGGCCTTCTGGCTGACGATGCTTTCGGCCGCCGCCGTGCTGCTCTTCCCGCTCGATCGCCACGGGATCGCGGAGCCGCTCGCGAGCAAACCACAGGTGCTGCTCGGGGGGCTCGCCCTGATCGTGATGGCGCTCATCGCCACCTACGAGGATCCGGCCCGCCACCTCGTGAAGAGCGTTGGATTCTCGCTGCCGCTGGCGTGGTGCTGGCTGCTGCTGGCCGTCGTCGCAGGCTTCGCCGTCCTCGCCTTCCGGCAGGGCCGTTACGCGGTGCTCGCGGTCGCGGGGCTGGCGGTGGTGCCGCTCCTGGCCGCGCCGCTCTCGGGCAATGACACAAGCGGCTGGCCCGTGGCCATCACCTATTCGTTCGTGCTCCTCGCCACGGCGAGCGCGCTGATCGCGCTCGAGTTCCTCGGGCGGCAGGGGGCGGCGCGGATCGGGGCCGCGTTGATCACGCTGCTCGTCATCCTGCGGATGGCCGACGCCGACGTGTCGCTGCTCGTGAAGGGCTTGGCCTTCATCGTGATCGGCGTGGGCTTCCTTGGATTCAACATCTTCATCAGCCGCCGGCGGGCGGCCCTGCCGGGAGGACCGTCCGCATGAGGCCCGCTCTCGCCGTGTTTGCCGTGGCCGTGGCTGCCCAGTGGCTCCTGCCGCTCGCGGGCATCTGGCAGCACGAACGGGTGATCGCCCGGGGAACGCTCGTGAGAATCGAGTGCGGGGCGCCCGATCCGTACGACCCGCTCCGCGGCCGCTACCTCGCGGTGCGGCCCACCGAGGGCCGGGTGCCGAAGCCGGAGGGCATGGTGGGGCGGGACGCCGTGCCGGTCTGGGCCACGCTCGAGGCGGGAGACGACGGCCTGTCGCGGATCAAATCGCTGTCGCTCGAGCCCGTCTCCGGACCGACCGTGATCCGGCTCGTGGCCAAGTGGCCGCACAGGGAAGGGGAGACGTCGCCCGTGACCGTGTTCGTCGAATGGCCCTTCGACCGCTTCTATCTCAACGAGCGGCTCGGCCCCGACGCCGACAAGCTCGTCGCCGAGCGGTTTCGTGAAGGCAAAGACCGGCCGGTCGCCGAGGTCCGGCTGCTCGACGGCCGAGCCGTGCTCACCGACGTGCTCGTTGACGGCGTCTCGATCCGCGAGATCGTGAAGCAGCGGGCGAACTGAGCCGCGCGGGAGCTGGCCGAGCGGCCGACGGCTTTTGCAGGCGGATATACTCCCGAAATCCCGGGCTCGTGCGCTCGGGCTCGCCTGGGTGCCGAGGCCATGCTGAGGGGAAAGAGACACGCCCGCGTCGCGCGTTGGGCCACCACGCCGCTTGCGTGGTGCGCCGGACTCGTCGCCCTGGCGGTCGGCAGGCCGCTCACGGGGCTGGCAGCGGGCCCCGCCGATGCGCTCATCGCGTACACCGGCACGCTTCGCCCGCTGCTCGCCGAGCGATGTGTGTCCTGCCACGGCAGCCTCCAGCGGGAGGCCGGGCTACGGCTCGACACGGCTGCCCTGATGACTCAGGGAGGTGAGTCGGGAAGCGCGATCGCCCGCGGTGACCCCGAGGGCAGCCTGATCCTGGCGCGGGTCAGCGATCCGGACCCTGCTTCCCGCATGCCTCCGGAAGGCGAGGGCGAGCCGCTCACGGCAGAGCAGATCGCGGCGCTGCGGGCCTGGATCGCCGCCGGCTGCCCTGTGCCCGCCGACGAGAAGCCCGAGCCCGATCCTCGCGACCACTGGGCGTTCAAGCCGCGGGTCCGACCCGCCGTGCCGCCGGCGGCCGATGCGTCGACGGCCGGGAATCCGATCGACGCGTTTCTCGCGGCCGCCCGCGAGCAGGCCGGCGTCATGCCGCAGCCGGAGGCCCCGCGGCACGTGCTCGTCCGCCGCCTCTACCTCGATCTCGTCGGCCTGCCGCCGCAGCCGGAGGAACTGGCGGCGCTCGAGGCCGACACGTCGCCTGGCTGGTACGAGGCGCTCGTCGACCGGCTGCTGGCCGACCCGCGGCACGGCGAGCGGTGGGCCCGGCACTGGATGGACGTCTGGCGTTATTCCGACTGGTGGGGGCTCGGCGAGGAGCACCGCCGTAGCCAGAAGCACATGTGGCACTTCCGCGACTGGATCATCGAGTCGCTCAATGCCGACCTCCCCTACGACGAGATGCTTCGGCAGATGCTCGCCGCCGACGAGCTCCACCCGGAGGATCCGGCGAAGCTGCGGGCCACCGGCTTCCTGGCCCGCAACTGGTTCATCTTCAACCGCACGCCGTGGCTCGACGACACGGTCGAGCACGTCGGCAAGGGGCTGCTGGGCCTGACGCTCAACTGCGCCAAATGCCACGCCCACAAGTACGACCCGATCCGGCAGGAAGACTACTACCGCTTCCGCGCCTTCTTCGAGCCGATCGAGGCGCGGCTCGACGTGGTCGCCGGCGAGGCCGATCTGACGAAGAACGGCCTGCCCCGGGTCTTCGACGCCCATCTCGATCGGCCGACCTACCTGTTCGTCCGCGGCGAGGACACGAAGCCCGACCCGTCGCGGACGATCGAGCCGGGCGTGCCGGCCGTGCTCGAGTTTGCGGAACTCGTGGTCGAGCCGGTGTCGCTGCCGAAGGCCGCCTTCGAGCCGGTGCGGCTGCCGTGGGTGCTTGACGCCCACGTGGCGACCGCCGAGCGGCCGGTGGCCGCAGCGGAGGCGGTCGTCGCAAAAGCCGCCGCGAAGCGGACCGCCACGGCCGCAGCACTCGCCGCAACGACGCCCGAGGCCCCGACTCGCGCCGCCGCGATCGCCGCGGAGCAGGCGGCGGCCCGGGAACTCGCCACGGCCGAGGCGGCGCTCGCGGTGGAGAAGGCCGTGGCGGCCGCGGTGCGGGCCAGGGCCGAGGCGATGCGGGCCGCGTGGGCGGCGGAGGCGGCCGCCACGCCGGAGACGGCGGCGCGCCGGCAGGAGGCGGCGCGGGCCGCCGTGCGGGCCGAGCGGGGGATCGCCGTCGCCCAGGCACGGCGGAAGGTCGTCGAGGTCGAGGGCCGGGTGGCCGCGGCCAAGCCCGATGCCAAGGAGAAGGCGGAGCAGGAACTCGCTTCCGCCCGCACGGCCGTGGAGACGGCGGTCAAGGCGGCGGCCGAGCCGGGCGAGGCCTATGCGCCGCTCGTCGGAGCCAAGTGGACGGCGACGCGCATCAAGGAATCGCGGACCGACGACCCGCCGGTGGCCTTTCCCGCCACGAGCACCGGCCGGCGGACCGCGCTCGCCCGCTGGATCACCGATCCCCGCCACCCGCTCACCGCCCGTGTGGCGGTCAACCACATCTGGATGCGGCACATGGGCACGCCGCTGGTGACCACCGTTTTTGATTTCGGCCGCAAGGGAAACACGCCCACGCATCCAGCGCTGCTTGATTGGCTGGCGAGCGAGCTGGTCGAAGGTCCGCACGGAGCCGGAACCGCGGGCAGTGGCTGGAGGATGAAACACCTGCACCGGCTGATCTGCACCTCGGCGGCCTATCGGATGAGTTCGGCGGCGAAGGGGGCGGAGTCGGCCGCGCGGATCGATCCCGACAACCATCTCCTCTGGCGGCGCGTGCCGATCCGGCTCGAGGCCCAGGTCGTCCGCGACGCGATCCTGGCGCTCGCCGGCACGCTCGATCCGACGATGGGCGGCCCGCCGGTGCCCGCCGCCGCGCAGGCGGCCTCGCGGCGGCGGAGCCTCTATTTCTGGCACTCGGAGATCAGCGGTAACCCGTTCCTGGCGACCTTTGATGATGCCGCGCCGCGGGAGTGCTACCAGCGGGATCAGAGCATCGTGCCGCAGCAGGCGCTGGCCCTCGCCAACGCGGCGGTGGTGCACGATGCCGCGTCGCAGATCGCCTCGCGGCTACAGGCCGGGGCCGGCGACGACGCGGTGTTCATCGAGCGAGCCTTCGGAATGATCGTGAACCGGGCCCCGACGGCCGACGAGCGGGCCGTCTGCGAGGCGGCGCTGGCGAAATGGCGGGCGCTGGGCCGATCGCCGCCCAACGCCGCCGATCCCGCGCGGACCCATCTCGTGTGGGCCTTGCTCAACCACAACGACTTCGTCACCCTGCGCTGAGGCTCGCCATGCACTCGAGACTGAATCGTGGCGGCGACGGCTTCCCGGCCCCCCGCCGGACGTTCCTGGCGGACGTCGGCCTGGGGTTCACCGGGATGGCCCTCGCGGCGATGCTCCAGCGAGACACCCGGGCGGAGGCCACTGGCTGGGCCCCGCCCGACGGCCTGCCGCACTTCCGGCCGAAGGCCAAGAGCGTGATCTGGCTGTTCATGAACGGCGGCGTGAGCCACCTCGAGAGCTTCGACCCCAAGCCGGAGATCACCAAGCACGCCGGGAAGTCGATCGCGGAGACCCCGTATGCCGACGTGCAGAGCCCCGAGAAGCTGGCCGGGGAGCGGCTCACCGTGCCCGATGCCAACGGGCAGCAGCGGAACAAGTTGTTCCCGCTCCAGGTCGGGTTTCGCCGGCATGGCGCCAGCGGGATCGAGGTCAGCGACTGGTTTCCGCACATGGCCCGCAACGTCGACAAGCTCGCGGTGGTGCGGTCGATGTGGACGACCGACTCCAACCACGGCGCCCAGGCGCAGTTTCACACCGGCCGGCACATGCTCGATCCCCCGCAGCCGACGCTGGGCGGCTGGGTGCACTACGGCCTCGGCTCGCTCAACGACGATCTCCCGCAGTTCATCTCGATGGGCACCCGTGAGTATTGGATCCGCCGCGACGGCGACTACCTCGGGCCGGCCCACGACGCGGTGCCGCTCCGGGTCGATCCGGCCAGCCCGCTCGCGTTCGGGAAGCCGGAGCGGCCCTTCTCCCGCGAGGTGCAGGAGATCGGGTTCGACCTCGTCGAGTCGCTCAACCGGCTGACCGGCGTCGAGTATCCGGGCGACCCCGCCACGGCGGCCCGGATCGCCTCCTACGAGCTCGCCTTCCGGATGCAGCGGAGCGTGCCGGAGGTGATGGATTTTTCCGGCGAGACGGAGGAGACCAAGCGGCTCTACGGCCTCGCCCTGCCCCACTGCAAGGACTTCGCCGCGCAGTTGCTCGCCAGCCGCCGGCTCGTGGAGCGGGGCGTGCGGTTCATCCAGATCCAGCACGGCGGCGGCGCAGCCGGCGCCTGGGACGCCCACGGCGGGCTCAAGAACAACCACCAGAAGAACGCGCTGGCGGTGGACCAGCCGATCGGTGGGTTGCTCGAGGATCTCGATCGACGCGGCCTGCTCGACGAGACGCTCGTGGTCTTCTGCACGGAGTTCGGTCGCACACCGGGTTCGCAGGGCTCCGACGGCCGCGACCACCACCCGTTCGGCTTCTCGATCTGGCTGGCCGGCGGTGGCATCAAGCGGGGCGTGGTCCACGGCGCGACCGACGAACTCGGCTTCCACGCGGTCGAGGATCGGCACTACGTCACCGACGTCCACGCCACGATCCTCAAGCTGCTGGGCCTCGATTCGCGGCGGCTGGAGGTGCCCGGCCGCAAGCGGCTCGCCATCGACCACGGCACGCCGATCGACGCGATCATCGCCTGACGCGGATCAGCGATGTGGGCGAGGCATGACCCTGCTACCGGACGCGAACGTCAGCCTCACTCCGCGAGTCGGGCCTTCGTCGCGCCATCTTCCTGGAACATGACGACCTTCAACTGCCGGCCGCGGGCGACCGGTGGCGAGGGTCTCGCGTTTTCCTTTTCGGGCGCCGGCGCGAGAAATGTTCCGGGGGTCTTCGCAAGATCGACGCCTTCCCGGCCCGCGATGGTCGTGAGTGCCCGGAAGGCATTCGGGACGATCGTCTTGGAGACGACGGCCAGCCCGCCATCAACGCGGGCAAACAGGCCGTAGGTGCCGTTCGCCTTGTCGAGGCCCCTGATCGACTCGTAGGGCGCGCCGAAGAATCCCTTGTCACCCAGCAGCGCCGGCTTGTCAGCGACGACCACGTCCTCGGGCTTCGTCCACGGGATCCGCGCGTCGCCGGTGAGCGTGCCCACCATCAGCGTGGACGAGGCCGCATCCTGGAAGTCTTTGATCAGCACGCCGTGGCCGAACCGTCGTGGCTTGGCGGCCGGATCGAACGCGACGCCATCCGGGGAGAACATCGTTCCCGCGCCGGTGACGGCCGCGTAGCGGGTGAATGCGTCGGCCGGCTTCCCTTCCGGTTCATCCGCATAGACGTCGGGCATCATGTCCAGCAGTTGCTTGTTTCCCTGGCCATCCCAAGGTTCCTCGAACGAATATCGATTGCGGATCGCCTGCACGGCCGGATCGTCGAAGAAGGGGAGGATCAGCACCCGCCAGCTGTGCCACGCCCTGCCGTCGGGGCCGATCAAACGGGCCGGTGGAAAACATCGGTAGGCGTCCTCATAGCTGATGATCGCCTTGGCAATGGCCGCGAGGTTCCGCTGCGCGCGATCGGCCCGCGCCGTCGCCGCGAGCCCCACCCCCGTCGCGGCCGTGGTCTTCTCCGCCACAACCTCGGGCGCCGGCCCCGGCTCGATCCCCACGAGGTCAGGAAGAGCCCGCATCTCCGCCGTCGTCATCTGCGGTGGCTGGACCAGCAGGATGAGTTTGCCGACGGGAATCCTGCCCTCGAGGCCGCGGGCCACCCGCGCGACAGCCCTGCCGTTGCCCAGGACTTCCGTGACCTCGACCCGCACCAGCTGGGCGTCGCCCCAACTCTTCAGCCCGCCGCGGACCAGGCCGAGAGAGGGGCCTTCCCCGAGCGGACCCATCGTCGGAACTTTCTGACCGGGCTTGCCCTCGTAGGGCCCGATCCGCAACTCCCCCTCGGCCGAGAGGCCGTCGACGACCCCGAAGAATGGCGGCTGCAGCAGGTCGATGGTCGCGGTGAGCAGGATGGTCGGCGACTGCTCGGCGGCATCCGCGGCTTGAGCGAATGCCGTTCCCTGGTATGACACTTCAACCCACACGAGAACGATCAGACCCAAGCTCGCTGCCGTTACGTTCGTTCCACGCATGGCATCCCGTTCCTTCGATTCGGTCGTTCGATCCACGCTCGCAGCCGCTCTCGCGCAGGCCTTCACCGCAGCGGCGAATATTCGGTCGGTACGAAAAACTCCGACACCACTCCGCCTTCGGCGCTCGTCAGCGATCCGCCGGCACGATCCTCGGACGCCTGCTTGGCTTCCAGCCATTCGGGGTCGCTCCGGAACGCAGCGAAACTCGCCTTGGCGGCGTCGCGGCTCTTGTGGCCGAGGAGATAGACGAGCCTCCGGCTCCTGGTGTCGGGGTTCCGCGGGCCCCACACGAGCGGGTGCCCGTAGACGAGGTTCTCCATGCCGTGCTTTGCGAAAAGCTTCATGGTGTGGCAGCGGAATCGCTCGTGCAGGTCACGCATCTTCTCGGGGCTCGGGCACGTGTAGGTCCGCAGTTCGAAGATGCGCGGTTGAGGGTGCCGGCTCGGCTCGAAAGCCGGTGAATAGTCGGTGGGCGTGAAGAGCAGGGTATCGACTGTCTCGAGAAGCCTTTCAGGGGTCTCCTTCGTCGTGTCGAGGGGCTGCCAGAGCGGGTCCTCGCTCACTCCCTGACAGAACTCGACGAGGGCCTGCTGGGTCGGATACCTGGTGATAGACACCAACCGGTTCCCATCGTCGGGCTTCGTGTCGGCCGGAACGAGGCAGGCGACACCTTCCGCGCCGTGCTTCGCCAGTACGTCGTCGAGGTGTGCCCGGAACCACGTGTGGAGGTCGTCGAGTCGTCCGGGCTTGGCCGCGTACGAATCCAGTCGATAGATCGTGGTGATGGTGACCGTATCGGGACGGTCGGCGGCAAAGCCTGGCTCGGCGGCAAGTGCCACCGCGATCACGGCACACAGCATGGGCAGCGGTGAGTGTCCGGGCCGGTTTGGTGTCGTCACGGCATGCCCTCCAGAGACCGACTAAAATAGCCGATTCGGCCGGTGGTGATTCACCAGTATGGCACAGGGCCTGCGGCCTCGTTGGCTGGTCGGGCCTTCCGTCACGTTGAGTCACGGAGCGCGCCTTTGAGCCGTGGCTCCCGGTTAAGGATTGATGAGCCAGTCGGCGGCGGCGAGCGGAGCGGTTTCCGAGGGACTGGTGGCTTGAACGAGCCAGTCGGGTCGGCCGAAGGCGGCATAGGCGGCGGCCTCGGCGGCCGTCGGTTCCGGCTCGCCGGCGAGCCAGAGCGGCAGCGGATGGGCCGCGAGAAAACCCGGCAGGTCCAGATACTTAACGCCACCGGGCAGGAAGCGGGGGTCGCGCCAGTCGGCCAGTTCGGCGAACCGGAACCCGTGGGTGTCGAGGGCCGTCTTGGCAATCGCAGCGCCGGCCACGGCCCGCGCTGCCGCCGCCACCGGGGCCGTCTCGCCGAAGGCCGCGAGCATCACCCGCCGCGGCCGGCCGAGAGCGCCGAATGCGCCGCGTTGCAAGGCGGTGAGCACGGTCAGCACGTCGTGGGCTCGCTGGGCGAGGAGCGGATGGTTGTAGCCATAGGTGTAGCCAGCGGCCTCGCGGTCCTCGCGCACGGTGCGGTTCTTGGCCGGCGGGTCTTCCGTGTGCCGAAACAGATCCACACCCACGACGGCGGCGCCCCCGGCGAGCAGCCGGGCCACTGCCGGCACGGGCCGCCCGCCCTCGTCGGCGAGCGATCCGCGGCCCCGGTCGCCGAGCCAGATGATGACGTCGCCCTTCCAGGCGTCGGGGGCGAGGAGCGTGACGGCCACCTCCTCGCCATGCGTCTGGTTGCGGACGACGCCACTGGTGCGGCGGATGCCGTCGGCGAGGGCATCGTCCGCCTGCTCCCACGCGACCTTGCCCGCGTCGGCGAACGACCGCCCTACGAGCGTCTCGAAGGCCGGTCGGAGCACCTCCGCCATGCCGTCGGCTGTGGCGGCGAGCCGCCCCACGGTGGCGTCGGAGTCGGCCGCCAGCCATGAGAGCAGCCGCTTCTCGAAGGCGGGATCGTTCGCCGGCGGCGCCGGGTGGTCGGCATCCCAGACGGTGAGCTCCTCCCGGGAGAGCGGCTCGTAGTCTCGCTCGATCACGGGTGCGGGCAGCCCGAGCCGGAAGTGGCGATTGAGGAACGTGTAGAAGCCGGAGCGGGTCACGGCGTTGTAGTTGTGGCGGAAGTGCTCCCCGCGCTGGAGCGCCACGGCGTCCTTCGCCCCGAGCAGGCCGTAGAGCCGCTGGAGTTCGGGGAATCCCGTGGTGGCGAGTTCCTTCGTCCAATCGTTGGCCGTGTTCATGCCCTGCGGCTTCGGGGCGAAGAGGGCGGCAAGCTCGACGTTGCCGGTGCCGATCCGGAGCAGGCTCGCGTTCTCGCAGGTGCAGCCGCCCTGCATCGCCGTGCTCACCATCACCACCGGATACGAGAGGGCGAGCCGGTCGTCGATTGCAGCCAGGATCATCGTCTGCGTGCCGCCGCCGCTCGAGCCGGTCATCGCGATCCGCTCCGGATCGACCTCGGGCAGCGAGCGGAGAAAATCGAGCGACCGCACCGAGTTCCAGGCCTGCAGCCCCATCACGCTCTGCAGCCGGGCCTCGGCCCGCGGCGAGTAGAGGCCCCAGCCGGTGGCGGCGTTCATGTCGGGCCGCTGCTTCGCGAACCGATGCACGAGCTCGTGCGAGAGCTGCAGGCAGTCGGACTCACCGAGCATGTCCCACTGCCAGACCACGCAGCCCATCCGCGCCGCCTGCACGCAGAGCGACTGGAAGCGGCTGCGGCCGCCTTGCTCGAACCGCTCCTCGCCACCGGCGATCTCGGCTCGGAGTTTCTCCGGCGTCTCCTCCGCCAGCCGGGCGTTCCGCCAATGGCCGTGGGCGAACAGGACCCCGGGCGCGCGGCCCGTGACGTGGTTCGGGCGGTAGAGGTTGCCGGTGACGAACAGGCCCGGCAGGCTCTGGAAGGAGACCTTCTCCACCGTGTAGTCGCCGCGATCGATCCGCCCGTGGATCACCGGCTCGAGCGGCGTCTTCGTGGGCTCGGGCCAGAGGCCGAGCGACACGAGCACGCGCCGGCGGACGGCCTCGCGGCGGGCGGGCCACGCGGCGGCGTCGGTCGGCGGGGTGAAGGGAAAGAAGCCGTCGAGTGTCTTCTGGGGACCGAGCCGTGCGTCGTCGGCCGTCACCGGCGCTGCGAGCGGGAGGAACAGACCGACGGCGGCGACGACGAACGCGAGGGATGGCGACCGGATGACGGGGCACATCGTGGCACGGTCTCCGGGTCGGCGAATCAGGCGAAGATGGCCTCGACCGCTTTGCCCTTGCCGTCTTCGGTGGCGTAGAAGGGCCGGCTCTCGATCTCGAAGGACGTCTTGGGGCTGACGCCCATGGCCGTGAACAGCGTGGCGTGCAGGTCGGTCACCGAGACCGGATGCTCGACGGCCATGCAGGGCCGCTCGTCGGCCGTGCGGCCGTGGACGAAGCCCCGCTTCACGCCGCCACCGAACAGCACGACCGAGGAGCCGCCGGTGAAGTGGCGGTGCTGGCCGTAGTGCTCGGGCTTCTGCAGGAAGTCTTTGGGCGAACTGGCCTGGTCACCGGCCGTCGAGCCGGGCTGCCCCTCCACGATCATGTCGCGGCTGAACTCGCTGGCGATCACCACGAGCGTGCGGTCGAGCAGGCCCCGGCTCTCGAGGTCGCGGATCAGGGTCGCGATCGGCCGGTCGATCATCCGATGGAGCTTCGCCACCCGCTCGTGGCCGCGCTCGTGGGTGTCCCAGTGGACGAACGGGATGTACTCGGTCGTGACCTCGACGTAGCGGGCGCCGTGCTCGACGAGCCGCCGGGCCAGGAGGCAGCCACGGCCGAAGCGGCCGTCGTCGCCTCCCATGTCGTACCGCTCCTGCACCTCCTTCGGCTCCAGCGTGATGTCGAAGGCGGCCTTCTCCGTGGCACCCAGGAGACGGTGGGCGTTGTCGAGGCTCCGGAGCATCGACTCCTGGTGGAAATCGCTCGTGAACTCGGTTTGCGGTGAGGCCTTCAGCATCCGCTTGAACCGCTCGTAGCGGCTGGCGAATCGTTCCGCATCCATGCCCTTCGGCGGCCGCACGGCCAGCGCCGCCTGCTCGGGGAAGGGGAGGTTCATGGGGCCGAACTCGCTGCCGAAGAAGCCCGCCGTGGTGAAGGCCTTGATCTCCTCGTTCTCGCCGACCCCCTCCAGCCGCTGGCCGATGTTGATGAAGGCCGGCATCACGGGATTGCGGGGTCCGAGCACGCGGGCCAGCCAGGCGCCGATGTGCGGGCAGGCCACGGTCTGGGGGGGCACGTAGCCGGTGTGCCAGTGATACTGGTGGCGCGAGTGGAGGATGCTGCCGAGGTCGGGCTGCACGTGGGAGCGGATCAGCGTCGCCCGGTCGAGCACGCCGGCGATCTCCGGGAGGCCGTCGCAGATCCGCACGCCGTCGATCGCCGTGGGGATCGAGGGGAACGTGCTGATCACGTCGGCCACCGCCAGGCCCGGCTCGAAGGGCTTGTGCTTCTTGGGGTCGAAGGTGTCGGGGGCGGCCATGCCGCCGGCCATCCAGAGCACGATCACCGAATCGGCCTTCGCGGCCGGATGGACGAGTTTCTCCGCGCCGCTCGCCCGCGCCCGCGGCTCCGGCAGGGCGAGCGTGGTCGTCGCGGCGGCGGCGAGGCTTCGGAGGTAGTCGCGGCGGGTCAGCATGCAATTTCTCCTGCGAGGTCTCGATCAGCGAACGAGTTGAAACTCCGGCAGCATCACGACCGCCCAGAGGCAGTCGGCGACGGTCTCGGCGGTCGGCGCCGGCCCGAGCAACTCGCGGGCGGCCGCAGCCTCTCCGGCGGAGGGGGGGCGGGCGAGCGCCGCCGCGAAGATCCAGGCGCCGATCGCGTCGGCGTCGGGGCCGTGGGCGGCGAGGATCGAGGCCCCGCCGCGGGCCAGCTCGTCGGCCAACGGCTGTTCGTTGGCCAGCCGGATCGCCTCGAGCGTCGTCAGGTCGTCGGGCCGGGAGGTCACCACCTGGTCGCGGTTGGGCCGACCGAGGGCCGCCATCAGGGGCGTGGCCTTCACGAGCGCCGCCCGCACCATCGGCAGGCCGGCGGGCGCGGAGCCTTCGAGCAGTTTGCCCGCGAACGCGGCGTCGCCGCCGGCCCACGTGCCCTGGTTCGTGGCGACCGCCGCCGGCTTCCAGTCGATCGGCTCCTGCTGCTTGGCAAATCGGCCCCGGCCGTCGGGGACGGCGGTGGTCCATTGCCACGAGCCGTCGCTGGCGAGCACCTGCTCGGAGTCGTCGGGCAGCCGGGCACGGAGTTCGACCCGCAGGGCGGCCGGCCCGCCCGCCGCGGCATTCGCGGCCACGACGATAAGCTCGTTGGATCCCGGCCGCAGCTGGCCCGTGACGACGGCCGCGGCCGGCTCCGTCCATTCGCCGCTCGCCGCCACCCGCTGGCCGTTGACGAACAGCGTGGCCTGGTTGTCGGCCGTGACCACGGCGGCGGCGTGCACCGGCGCGGCGGTTAGGTCGAAGCTGGCGCGGAACGTGAGTTTCTCATCGGGCGGCGAGGCGGCCCCGGGGTTGGACCAGATCCACTTCGCGACCGGGGCCGGACCGCCGCCGGCGGGCGGGTCGAACCGCACCACGGCCGCGTCGGGCTTGGCCGGCGCCGTGCCCGTCAACTGCCAGACGGCGTCGGTGAACTGCTCCGCCGTCATCCGGCGCGGGAGCGGCCCACGGAACACGTAGTCGCCGCCCCGCGGCTGGCGCGTGACGACCGGCATGGCCGCGCCGTAGGACTCCGACGTGCAGATCGTCGCGAGCACGTGCTTGACGTCCCAGTTCGACGCCACGAGATCGGCGGCCAAGACCTCCAGCAGGTCCTCGTTCCAGGGGGGCAGCCGCAGCGCGTCGACCGGGTGGACGAGGCCGCGGCCGAGCAGCCGGGCCCAGAGCCGGTTGACGACGTTCCGCGAGAGCCAGCCGTTGCCGGGATTCGTCATCAGGGCGGCGAGCTGCTCGAGCCGCCGGACGGGCGGCGCGGCCGGGTCCACCTGGCCGAGCTCCGCGAACGGCCAGGCGGGCTCCGCCGTGCGGCCCGTCGCCTTCTCGCAGCGGTGCAGCTCCAGCGGCTTGGCCGAGGCGATCGCCGCCAGGTCGTAGGTCTGCTTCAGCGTCCAGCGATCCACGAACGAGTCGTGGCAGCTCGCGCACTTGAGGTTGATGCCCAGGAACGTCTGGCCGACGTTCTGGGCGAACTGGATCGGCACGGTCTGGCTGGCGTTCACCGTGCCCCGCCAGACGATGCCGTCGGCGAAGCCCCGCGACGCCTCGCTGGGAGCGATCAGTTCCCGGACGAACGTGTCGTAGGGCTTGTTGTCCATGAGCGACCGGTGCAGCCAGGCCGTGATCTGGCGCCGGCCCCCGGTGATGAAGCCGGTGCCCGTGTAGTCGTTGCGGAGCAGGTCGTTCCAGAAGGAGAGCCAGTGCTCGGCGTAGGCCAGCTTGTGGTCCGCGCCGAGCAGTTCCTGAACCAGCAGGGTTCGCTTGCCGGGATCACCGTCGGCCACGAATGCCTCCACCCGCGCGGGGTCGGGCAGGAGGCCGACGAGGTCGAGGCTCACGCGCCGGATGAAGGTGCGGTCGTCGCACCGCGGCGGCCGGGGGATTCCCTTCGTCTGCCAGAAGGCGTCGATCACGCGGTCCACGGGGTTGACGCGGCCGTCCACGGCCGGCGGCAGGTCGATCGGCCGCAGGGCCAGGGGCGGCTCCCAGGTCGAGCGCTCGAAGGTGAAACCCGCTTCCCAGGGGGCCTGTTCGTCGATCCAGCGGCTGAGCACGGCGACCGCCTCGGCAGGCAGAGGGTCACCGTCACTGGGCATCCGTTCGTCGGGGTCGATGCTCGTGATCCGGGCGATGAGCTCGCTCCCGCCGGCGTTCCCGGCGAGGATCCCGGGCGTTCCGGAATCGCCCCCGGCGAGGAGGTCGGCGCGGGTGTTGAGCGAGAACCCTCCTTGGCGGGCGGCACCGGTGTGGCACTCGCCGCAGTGCTTCACCAGGAGTGGGACGACGTCGTGCGCGAAGTCGACGGCCCATGACGCGTGGTCGACCGCACCACCCGCGCCGACCACGAGCGCCGCGATCATCGGCCAGCGCCGCGGGATCGACCGTGGCCGGCCGGTTGCACGCCTGTCCGCTGGCATCAATGCCGCCTCGCAAAGGGAGTCGATCGAACCCGCGTCGCCGTTCGCGGACCGCAAGGTCGCGAACGCGGATCGCCGATGGCCGGCGGATCGATCGGCGGGCGGCGTGTCCACGGCCGCACTCCATGGATGCTAGCACGGGCGGCACACCCCGGCCAGCCGCCGGGCGCGGCTCCTTGGGCCGCGACACCCGCGGGAAAACCGCGTTGCGGGCCTTGCGCAGCCGGCCTATAGTCCCGCCCCCGCGGCTCGACCGGCCGCGGCCGGCAGGAGGCAGGCGACGGCATGGACGACGGACAAGCAACGGCCCACGACGACGCGATCCTGGAACGCGGCCGCGCGATTCTGCGGGCCGAGGGTGAGGCCGTGCTCGCGGCGGCGGACGGCCTCGACCACGCCTTCTGCCGCGCGGTGCGACTCGTCGAGGGCTGCACCGGAAGCGTGGTCGTGACCGGGATCGGCAAGGCCGGCCTCGTGGCCCGGAAGATCTCGGCCACGCTCGCCTCCACCGGTACGCCCAGCCACTTCCTCCACCCGGCCGAGGCGATGCACGGCGATCTGGGCGCGCTCCGCGGCGACGACGTCGTGCTCGCGCTCTCGCAGTCGGGCGAGACGGAAGAGATCACGCGGCTGCTGCCCCACGTCGTCGCCCGGCTGGTGCCGATCGTGGCCCTCACCGCCCGGCCCGACAGTACGCTCGGCCGCGCGGCCACGGTGGTCGTGCCGACCGGGAGCGTCCGCGAGGCCTGCGGGCTGGGGCTCGCCCCCTCCACGAGCACGGCGCTGTTGCTCGCGCTGGGCGACGCCCTGGCGCTCGTCACCTCGAACCTGCGGCGGTTCACCTCCGAGGACTTCGCGGCCCGCCATCCCGGCGGCAGCCTCGGTCGGCAGTTGATGCTCGTCGAGGACGCCATGCGTCCGCTGGCGGAGTGCCGGCTGGCGCGGGCCCACGAGACCGTGCGCGCGGTGTTCGCCCGGCCGCTGCCGGCCCGCCGGACGGGCGCCGTGATGGTGGTCGGAGAGGGGAATCGCCTCGAGGGCATCTTCACCGACAGCGATCTCGCCAGGCTCTTCGAGCGGCGTCACGACGACCTCCTCGACGCCCCGATCGGCCACGTCATGACCGCCCGCCCCACCACCGTGCCCGCCGGCACCAGGCTGGGCGATGCGGTCACCGTCCTCGAGGCCCGCCGGCTCAGCGAGCTGCCGGTCGTCGAATCCGATGGTCGCGTGGCCGGGCTGCTCGACGTCGTCGATCTCGTCGGCCTCGTGCCCCACGAGGCGATCCACCTGCCCCAGCAGCGGCAGCAGGCCGCCTGACCCCGCCCCCGCCCGCCGCGAGCGCCTGCATGAGCAAGCCAGCCGACCTCGACCGCCGCCTCGCCCGGGTGCAGCTCCTGCTGCTCGACGTGGACGGCGTGCTGACCGACGGCGGCGTGACCTGGAACAACCAGGGCATCGAGTCGAAGACCTTCCATATCCGCGACGGCCTCGGGCTCAAGCTCTGGCAGCGGGCCGGCGGCCGCGCCGGGATCGTGACCGGCCGCTCGAGCCACGTGGTGCAGCTGCGGGCCGGCGAGCTCGGCATCGGGATCGTGCGGCAGGGCGTGGACGACAAGCTGGCGACGGCGGCCACCGTGCTCGCCGAGTGCGGCGTCTCCTGGGAGGAGACCGCCTTCATCGGCGACGACCTCCCCGACCTGCCCGTCATCGCCCGCTGCGGCGTCGGGATCGCGGTGGCCGACGCCTGCGCCGAGGTCCGCGCGGCGGCGGCCCTGGTCACGACCCTGCCGGGAGGCCGGGGCGCGGTGCGGGAGGCGATCGAGCACCTGCTCCGGGCCCGCGGCGGCTGGGAGGCGGTCGTCGCCCGCTACTCGCTCCGCGCCGGCTGACCGCGGCCGAGCCTCCAACCCGTCGCCGAACTCCTCCGCCGCATCACCCGCGCCGAACCACCGCGATGGAACACCGACTCGGACGCACGCTGCGGGTGTTCCTCGTGATTCTGGCGACAGCGGGCTTCTACCGGCTCACCGTCATGCCGCTGGTCGAGCCGCGGATCGACGAGACGACGACGGCGCTCGAGATGACGCCCGAGGAGGCGGCCGCCATCCGGGCCCGGGCCGACCAGCGGCTGGCCGCCCTCGGCGACATCTTTCCGGAGGGCGCCTGGGAGCGGGACGAGCCGATCGTGCTCGAGAGCCGGCAGATGCGGCTGCTGTTCAAGGAATACCAGTCACTGCCCGACGGCCGCGTCAACCTCGTGCCCTGCACGCTGGTCGTGCTCTCCGACCGCAACCGCGTGGCCGACGGTCCCGCCGGCCGCACGATCGTGATGCGGGCGCCGCAGGGGGCCGTGCTCGAGTTTGACGAGCCGCTCGATCTCAGGCAGGGCCGGTTGGCCCGGCTCGTCGGCGGCAGCCTCCGCGGGCAGGTCACGATCCGCGGCACGCCGTCGGCTCCCGGCGGCGAGGACGACATCGAGATCGTGACCCGCGACGTCGAGCTCGACGAGCTCGAGGTCCGGACCGGTGAGATGGTGCAGTTTCGCTACGGCCGCTCGAGCGGCAGCGGCCGCGGGCTCGTGGCCGCCCTCAAGCCGCGGCCCGGTCAGCGGGGCGGCGGCGGTGATCCGCTCGGGCAAGGGCCGAACGTCGGTGGTGTCGACTCGATCCGTCTCGATCGCGACGTGCGCATGCGGCTCGAGGGCTTGGAGGGCGGGCTGTTGCCGGGACACGAGGCCACCGCCGCAGCGCCTGCGCCGGCCCCGCCGGCCGGCGAGCAGGCCGCGGCCTCCCCGGAAGCCGCTCCGGCCGCGGCGGCTCCGCCACCGGTGCTCGTCAGCTGCCGGGGCAGCCTCTGCTTCAACGTCTCGGCCAACGTGATCACGCTCGAGGATCACGTCGACGTGCTCCGGGCCATGCCCGAAGGCGGCACCGACCAGCTCACCTGCGACCTGCTCGCGATCCTCTTGGGCAGCGAGGCGGGGGGGCAAGGCGGCGCCGCACAGGGCGGGCTCAAGCCGCAGGAGATCCAGGCGAAGGGCGCGCCGGTGGTCGTGCGCAGCACCGCCGGCGAACTCGAGGCCCGCGCCGCCCGCCTCGGCTACGAGCTGGCCACCCGACGAATCCTGCTCGACGGCCCCGAGCCCGTCTCGCTCGTGGCCCGCGGCTCCGAGATGGAGGCCCGCAAGATCGACTACTGTCCGGGCCCGCCCGGCGATCCCGGCGCGCTGATGGCGGTCGGCCCCGGCTGGATTCGCGTCACGTCGGACAAGTCCCCGCCGGCGCAGGCCCGCTGGCAGCAGTGGCTCCGGATGCGGCCCGACGGCACCGGCCACGTCGTCTCGATCGCCGGCGATGCCGACGTCACGATCGAGACCCGCGGCCGGCTCGCGGCCGCCGAGATGCACCTCTGGCTCGAGGTCGTGAAAGACCCGGCCGCGCCGCCCCGGAGCCCCGCCGCCGGGCCCGACCTCTCCGGTGTGAAGCCGTCGCGGATGCTCGCCCGGGGCATGGTCGAGGCCGACACCGATCAGGTTTCGGCCCGTACCGATCGGCTCGAACTCTGGTTCCGCGAGGAGGCGGGCCAGCCTGTGCCGCAGCCCGCGCCGCAGCCGGCGCCCGCCGCCGTGGCCGCCCAGGTGCCGCCGCCTGTGCCCGTGGCGGCGGCTCCCGTCGCGCCGCCCGCCGCCCCGGCCCAGCCCGCGGCCCCACGCCGCGGTCGGATGACGGCCACCGCGGCGCTCGTCCGCGGCCTGGTCACGCTTTCGCCGCAGGGCAACGACCTCGCCGAGATGTCGATGGAAGGGCAGGTAAAGGTGGTCGAGGAGCCGTTGCCGGGCGCGACGAAGCCCGGCATCGAGATCGCCGGCGAGCAGGTGCAGCTCTCACGGCCCGCGGGGTTCGACGCCCGGGCCGTGGTCTCGGGCCGCCCCGCGCTCGTCCGCGGCCAGGGGCTCGACCTTACCGGCCCGCTCGTCGAGTTCGACCGGGGCCGCAACCGCGTCGTAGTCGACGGGGCCGGCACGCTCGCTCTCCCGATCCCGGCCGGTGGCGGCCTCGACGCGCTGGCGCTCACCGCTCCGGCCCCACGGCCTGCGGCCCAGCCGGCCGTCGCGGGCGATCCCGGCAAGCTCGACGTCGTCTGGCGGGGCCGGCTCGACTTCGACGGCCGCACGGCCCGGTTCAGCGACGAGGTGGTCGCCACGACCCCCGAGACCACGGTTCGCGCCGGCGTGATCGACGTGGTGTTCGACGAGCCGTTCGACTTCGGCGGCGACCGCCGCCCGCCCGGTGGACGGCAGCCCGAGGTGGCCCGCGTGGCCTGCGGCGGGGGCGTGAAGATCGAGAGCGAGATGGTCGACGACGCCGGCGAGAAGTCGCGGCAACGGCTGTTCGTCCGCGACCTCGTCGTGGAGCGGGCCAGCGGCGACGTGTCGGGCACGGGGCCGGGCCGCCTCACGAGCACCCGCGTCGGCGGCTCACCCGCGCTCAACCTGCCGGCCGCACCCGGTGCGGCGCCGCCGGTGCGACCCGTGGCCGCCACCACTCCGTCGGAGAAGTTGCAGTATCTGGGCGTCGACTTCCAGCGCGGCCTCAAGGGCAACATCCACCGCCGGATGATGGAGTTTCACCAGCGGGTCGAGGCGATCTCCGGGCCGGTCGCCGGCTGGGACGACGCGCTCGACCCGCACGCCGCCGGCGGGCTGCCCGAGGGCGTGGTGGCGATCGCCTGCGACGTGCTCGGGGTCGGCCAGGCGCCGCCGTTGCCGGGGCTCCAGCGGAACACGCTCGAGATCGCCGCCGGAGGCAACGTGCTCGTGGAAGGGGAATCGTTCACCGCCCGCAGCGCGCGGCTCACCTGGAGCGAAGTCAAGGATCTGCTCGTGTTCGAGGGGGACGGCCGGAGCGACGCCCAGCTCTTCCGCCAGGTGAAGGTGGGCGCGCAGCCCTCGAGCGCGTCGGCCGGCAAGATCCTCTACTGGCGCGGGCTCAACCGCGTCGATGTCGAGGACGCCCGCTTCCTCGATCTCGACCAGTTGGGCAAGGGACCGCTGCCGCAACTGCCCGGTGGTCCGGCGGCCCCCGGCCAACAGGCCCCGTTCGCCCCGCGGCCCGTGCCCGGCACGTGAGCCTGCGGGCCGTGGCCTTATACTGGCGTCCGCCATCGTCTCCCTCCCTCACGCGGCGCGCATGCCACCGCTTCCCGACCTGCTCCCGGCCCGCGTGCGGGTGATCGATTCGCACACGATCGGCGAGCCGACGCGGCTGGTGATCGACGAGGCCTTCGCCGCGGCCCTGCCGCTCGGACCGGGCTCCGTGCGGCAGCGACGCGACGCCTTTCGCGCGGGCTTCGATCACCTCCGGCGGGCGGTCGTGGCCGACCCGCGCGGCGTCGAGGCGATGGTGGGCGTGGTGCTCGTGCCCCCGGCCGACCCGACCTGTGACCTCGGGGCCTTCTATTTCAATCGCGTCGGCTACCTCGACATGTGCGGCCACGCCACCATCGGCCTGGCCGTCTCGCTCGGCCACCTGGGGCGGATCGAACCCCGGGCCTTTCGCCTCGAGACGCCGGCCGGCGTCGTGGGTGTCGAGTGGCACGGGGGCACGGGAGCGACGTTTCAGTGCGTGCCGCCGCGGCGGATCCGTCGGGCGCTCGAGGTCAGCCTCGATGACGGCACGACCGTGACCGGCGATGTCGCCACCTCGGGGCTCTGGTTCTTCATCACCCGCGACCACGGCCTGCCGCTCGAGCCGGCGGCGATTCCCCGGCTGAAGGACAAGGCCTGGGCGATCCGGCGGGCGCTCGAGGCCGCGGGCATCACCGGCGACGCCCGGGAGACGATCGACCACATCGTGCTCCTGGGGCCGCCCCGCGAGCCCGACCACGACGCCCGCAACTTCGTGCTCTGCCCCGACGGAGCCTTCGACCGGTCCCCCTGCGGCACCGCGACGAGCGCCCTGGTCGGCTGCCTCCGCGAGGACGGCCTGCTCGCCGAGGGGAAGGTCTGGCGGCAGGAGAGCATCCTCGGCGGGCTCTACGAGGCGACGATCCGCCGCGCGGGCGGCGTGTTCGTGCCCAGCGTCCGCGGCCACGCCTGGATCACCGCCGAGAGCACGCTCCACTTCGCGGCCGACGACCCCTATCGGACGGGCCTCGGCTAGGCCAGCCGCCGCGACTCCTGGTCGAGCCGCTCGAGCACGAACCGCATCACGTCGGGCGAGACCTTGTCGTAATACTCCTGGCTGTGGCCGCCGCCGCGGGGCTCGAGCAGGGCGACGTGCGGGATGCCGAGGGCCACGAGCTTGCTCTGGAGGCGGACGGCGCCGTCGTACCAATGCACGTCGGCAGGGTCGCAGGCGAAGAACTGGTGCCGGGGCCAGTTGAGCGGATGCACGTGCAGGATCGCCGTGTCCTGGCGGGCCCGCTCGACGTCGTCGTAGATCTGCCAGAGCGTGTCGTAGAGCTCGCCGTCGGTCCGCGCGTGGGCCTCGCGCATCGCCGCATGGAAGTCGACTGCCGGCGAGATCGCCGCGGCCACGGGAAAGACCGCGGGATGCCGATAGGCCAGCCGCAACGCCCCCTGGCCTCCCATGCTCGTGCCGACGACGGCGATCCCGGGCGGGCTCACGCCGAACCGCCGGGCCACCTCGGCGACGACGGGGCCCACGACGTAGCGCTCGGCCGTGAGGGCCGGATCGAAGCCGGGCACGAGCCGGTCGAGCCACCACGAGCGGCCGGCCCGAGGCGCGATCGCGGGGATCCGCGCCGCCTCGACGAGGTCGCGGAGCACGGGCAGTTCCTGGAGCCACCGCTCCCGCACGCCGTGGAGGTAGATCAGGGCCCGGCCCGGCAGTGGGTCGGCCGGCGCGTGGATCTCGCAGGGATGGCCGGCCACGTCGGCGACGAGCCAGCCGGGACGCGGGGGAGGGAGGGGACGCATGGTGGGGCGCTCGCGGGGCTCCCGTCATTCAGGCACGTGGCGGACGACTTCGCGTGGCCCGGGGATGCCCGTGCCAGCTCGCCGGACGTTCGCTTCGAGCATCCTGCTCTCCGCTCACTCGGAGGAAACCTCGCTCCGCAATCCTTGCTGCGCTCGGTTTCCTACGCCGCTCGACTGGCACGGGCAACCCCTCTGCCGGTCGGCGGAGACGCTCGAAGCGACGCTATTCTAGTGTCGCTCGGGATGCGGGTATCCTGTGCACGTTCAGCCTTTCTCCGGCCCCGCGCAGGAACGCCACCGATGCGAGTGCTCCTCTCCTCCGACGAACTGGCCGCCGGCATCGACCGGCTCGCCACCGAGGTGCGGGCCGTGGTCGGCCGTCGCCCGCTCACCGTCGTGGGCGTACTGACCGGGAGCATCGTGCTCGTGGCCGACCTGATCCGGCGGCTCGAGGGGCCGGTGCAGGTGAGCATGGTCTGGGCCAGCAGCTACCGGGGCACGGCCACGCGGCCCGGGGAACTGGAGCTCCGGCTCGACCTGCTGCCCGACCTGGCCGGGCGGGACGTGCTGCTCGTCGACGACATCTTCGACACGGGCCGCACGCTCGAGGCGCTGCTCGAGGAGTTGGGCCGCCGCGGCGCGGCGAGCGTGCGGTCGCTCGTGCTCCTGGCGAAGGAGGGACGGGCGGAGGTGGCGACCCGTCCCGACTTCATCGGCTTCGACATCCCCGACGAGTTCGTCGTCGGCTACGGGCTCGACTTCGACGGGGCCTGGCGGCACCTGCCCTACCTCGGCGTGCTCGAAGAGGACGAGATCGCCGCCACCCGGGCGGCCGGGGGCGCCGCCACCCGGGCGGCCGAGGTCGCCGTGTGCCGGAACGCCGATGGACGCGGGTAGCCCGATCCTGCTTGTCGTCCGCGGACTCGATCCGGTCGGCGCCGGCCGGCAGGTCGAACTCTTGGCTGCGGGCCTCGCGGCCATGGGCCGCGATCTGGTCGTCGCGGTCACGTCGTCCGGAGGCAGCCTGGCCGAGCGGCTGGCCCGCGCGGGGTGCGCCGTGCATCGGGTCGGCCGTCGCCCCGTGGTCGATCTCGGCGCGACGGCCCGGCTCGCGCGGCTCGCCTCCCGCCTGCGGCCGGCGGTGATCGTCGGCTTCGGCCGCTCGCAGCTGGTGCCGGTGGCGGTCGCGGGCAGGCGCCTGCCCGGCTGCCGCACGGTCGGCTGGCTCGGGCTCGCGCCCCGTGGCTTCGGGCAGCGGCTGGCCCTCCGGAGGCTCGATGCGGTCGTGGCGGCGTCGCCCCGCGTGGCCGCGGCCTGTGGCACGGCCGGCGCCGCGCCGCATCGGATCACCGTCGTGCCGCCGGGGAGCTGCGGCGCTTATGCGCCGGCGCTCGGCCGCGCGGAACTGGCCGCGCGACTCGGCCTCGATCGGGCCAAGCACTGGACGCTCTGCGTCGCGCCCCTCGAGCCGGCCTCGGGGCTGACGCGGCTCTTGTGGGCGATCGACCAGCTGGGCGTGGTTCGCAAGGACCTCCAGCACGTGCTCGTGGGGGCGGGCCCGCTGCTCGACCAGATTCGCCGTCGCGCCCGCGCCCAGGAGCTGGCCGAGCGGCTCTTCATCGTGCCCGGCTGCGACGCGATCCAGGACCTGCTCGGCGAGGTGAAGCTCGTCTGGCAGTCGGGCGAGGTCGTCCTCGGCGGCGCGCTGCTCGACGGGATGGCCCGGGGCGTGCCGGCCGTCGCGGTGGCCAGCGACGCGGCGCGGGAACTGATCGTCGACGGCGAGACGGGGCGGATCGTGCCGGCGGCGCCGGAGAGCGAGTTTCCGCGGCGAGCCTTCGGGATCCTGGAAGACGAGCCGCTCGCCCGCCGGTTGGGCGAGTCCGGGCGAGCCCGGGCGGCGACGGCGTTTTCCGCCGAACGGTTCGTGGCCGGCCTCGTCGCCGCAATCACCCGGCGGGCGTAGCCGCCAGCGTCGCGCCGACGGGCGTGGCCCGCACGTGTCCGTCTTCCGCCACGAGCACGCCGGCCTTGAACACCTTCGCGGGCATCGCGAACATCGCCGCCAGATCGCGGCCGGGGCGGTAGCAGGCGATGTCGGCGTCGGCGCCCGCGCCGAGGTGCCCCTTGTGCGTGAGCCCCGCGATCCGCGCCGGGGCCGCCCGCGTCACGATGCAGAGTTCCTGGAGCGTGTACTCGCGGTCGATCGCGGCGAGCGGGCTCTTGGCCCGCACCCTGGGGTGGATGCGGGAGAGCGCCTCGCGGCGGAAGGGGGCGTCGCCCAGGAGCCGCATCAGGTGCGGATAGGCGGTGAAGTGGGCCCCGTTGGGGTGATCGGTGGAGAGCGCCAGCCGCCAGGGATCGGCCACGGTGAGAAACCATTCCAGGCCGATCGCCCACTGCCAGGCGTGGATCAGGTTCTTCTCCTTGTAGGCGATCGGCAGGACCCCGCAGCCCCCTTCGAGATGGAGGTCGTGCGAGACGAGCGGCACACCCGTGGCGTGGGCGAGATGCTCGGCGGCGGCGGAGTCGCCCGTCATCGCCACGGTGCCGCCGAACAGCACCTGGCCGACGTCGAGCGTGAGGTCTTCCGCGGCGTTGAAGAACTCGACCACCGGTGCCACCCCCGAGCCGAACGAGCCCTCGTCGAGGTCGCCGCCGGAGTAGCTGTGAAACTGCACGTGGGCGAGATGCGCGCGGCGGCCGGCGAGCGACCGCATCGTCTCGAGGAGCGACCGCCAGTTGCCGGGCAGGCCGAGGTTGGCCGTGTGGACGTGGAGCGGGTGGGGCAGCCGGAGGTCGGTGACCGCCTCGGCAAGCCGCTCGAGCAGGACGCGGGGCGTGAGCGACTCTCCCGGCAGCGGCGTGTCGAGATCGTGATGGTCGCCCCGCCGGCCCCGCCTCCAGAAGGCCGGACCGCCTGGGTTGGCCACCTTCACCGCCCAGCCGCGGCCGGCCGCGATCGCGGTGGCGAGCAATCGCCGCAGCGTGGCGCGGTCATCGCGCGCGGCCGCCGCCAGCACGTCGGCCTGGTCGGCGGCCAGGAGATAGATTCCCTTGTCGAGGATCGGCAGTTCGGCGAGTTCCGCGTGGGCGATCGTGGCGGCCGACGTGGCGATCGCGGCGTCGAAGACGGTCGTGTAGCCGAGCGCCGCGTAGAGGGCGCCGGTGGCGTGGATCGTGGGCACCGCGGCGGGGGCGTCGCCCCGGCGGCCGCGGGCGAGGTGCGGCGCGATCCGCCGGCCATGGGCCACCTTCGGGCCGGCGACATGGCTGTGGAGATCGACGCCGCCGGGCATCACGACCAGGCCGGCCGCGTCGATGCGAGGGAACGACGCGGGGTCGGCGGGCGGCTCGATGATGCGCCCGCCTTCGACCCAGAGGTCGGCCACGACGCCGTCGTGGCCGTTGGCCGGATCATGGAGCGTGCCGCCGGCGAGCACGAACCGGTTGCGGGTCGGGGTGGTCATGGGTTCGCCCCCGAGCCACCCGGCTCGCGCAGGCCACGCAGCACCGCCTCCAGCGAGGCAGCCGTAGTCTCGCCAGCCTCGACCCGCACGACGCTCACGTCGGCCCCGCGAGCGGCGAGCGCCGCTTCGACCGTCTCGGGCAGGCGGCCCACCACGAGCACCCCGTCCACCTCGCCCCGCGCGATGAGCGTGGCCGCCGAGCACTCGGCCGGTCGGAACGCCGCCCCCAGCCGGTCGGCTCGGGCGACGGCACCGGCGGCACCGTACCGCCAGGTGAGGACGTCGCCAACGCCGGGATCGCCACCGTGGCCACACGACAGTTCAGCGAGCGGCAGCTCGAACGCCGGCCGCTCGTGGGCGATCGCCCGGACGAGCAGTCGGGTGGCCCAGGCGGCGAGTCCGAGGGGATCGTCGGCCGTCGCGGTCACGAATCCCACGCAGGTCGCAGCCCGGATGGCCGCCGCGAGGTCACGGCACACGTCGGCGACGGCCGCCGCCGCCGGGTTTTCGACCGGCGCGACGTGGCCGAGCAGGAACGCGTGCAGGAGCCGCGCGGCGGCGACTGCCGACGTGTGCGGCAGGGAGAGGTGGCGACGTGCAGCGCCGACGGGCTCGGGGCCGACGGCGAGCACCAGCCGCGGCCGCCCGCCCGCCAGCGGCGGCTCGAGATACTCGGCCGTGAAGCCCGGCCGCTGGACGGCTGGCTCGCAGAACCACACCACGACGAGGTCGGCGTGGTCGCGGAGTTCGGCGGGGTCGGCGGTGACCGCGCCGGCCCTGACCGCGACCGGGCCGAGCGGGCTGGCGAGATCTGCCGTGCCTGCGTCGACCGCGGCCCCGAGCACCTCGGCCAGATCGCAGGCGGCGTGGAGCGTCGCCGGCGACGCGTCGCCCAGCCCCGTGACGAGCACGCGGCGGGCGGCCCGCAGCGTGCCGGCCGCCCTGGCGGCCTCCGTGGAGCCGGCCCCGAGGACCTGGACCCGAGCGGCGGTCTTCCCGGCGCGGCTCACGACTTGGGCAAAACCCAGATGTTGCGATACCGCACGGGGTTGCCGTGGTCCTGCAGATAGAGCGGGCCGACCATCTTGTCCTTCCCGTCGCGGCCGGCGGGGGTGACCTTCGGCACCTCGACGTCGTCGTGGATCAGGACGCCGTTGTGACGGACGGTCAGTCGGGCCTCCTTGACCTTCTTGTCGCCCTCGAACTTCGGCGAGCTCACCTCGACGTCGTAGGTCTGCCACGACAGCGGCGGCAGGCACATGTTCACGCTCGGGGCGGCCACCGAGTAGATCCCGCCGCACTCGTTGTTCTTGCCCTCGAGGCCGAAGCTGTCGAGCATCTGCACCTCGTAGCGGCCCTGGAAGTAGGCGCCGCTGTTGCCGCGGCCCTGGCCGCGGGCCGTGGGCTGGTAGGGCAGCAGAAACTCGACGTGCCAGGTGGCGTCGCCGAACTCCTGCTTCGTGGCCACGCCCTGCATCAGGAGGCCGTCCTCGCTGAGCTTCGGATTCACGAGCGTCTGGGTTTCATCCGCCGGGCCCGACCCGTCGAAGACCACGATCGCGCCCGCGGGCGGCGCGGCGCCGAGCGTGGGACTCTTCCGCTCGACCTTGGCGAGCGTGGCGATCGTGCCACCGGCGTCATCGAGCACGACGAGCGATCCGGCCCGGATCTCACCCCGCCGCTTCGTGCCGCCGAGGTCGACGCCCTCGAGCTTCACGACGTCCCCCTCGCGCACCCCGGAACCCGTGATCTTGTCGGGGGGTGTCCAGCCGGCGCCGGGTAGCCCGCCGGGGTAGGCGACCGCCGAAAACTTTCCGTCGCCCAGGGCAACGACCTGCACGCCATACTTCGCCTCGCCGGACTCGTGCTTCACCACACCCTCGTATTCACCCTGGAAGGGGAAGTCGGCGTCGGCCTTCGCGGGGTCGGTGTAGACCTGCTTGTCCGCCGGGGCGGCGGAGCTGATGACGGCCGGTGTGATCAGTGCCACGGCGATCAG
>Ga0214921_10002757_pt1 | contig 27974 bp, 22 predicted proteins | sample LL1505_MetaG_FD_177992 | JGI IMG/M metagenome (GOLD analysis project Ga0214921, IMG submission 177992) | Freshwater microbial communities from Lake Lanier, Atlanta, Georgia, United States - LL-1505 | ecosystem: Environmental > Aquatic > Freshwater > Lake | place: USA: Georgia | collected... | reverse complement strand
AGAGGCCGCGAAGGTGGCGACCCGTTCGCCTTCGACCGTAATCCGTCCGTGAGCGCCGGGCCCGACCCCGACATAGTCCTCTCCGCGCCAATAGATCAGATTGTGCCGCGAGCGGGCGGCCTGTCCCTTGGCATGGTTGGACACCTCATAGGCCTCAAAGCCGCGTTGGCTGAGCACGGTTTGGGTGGTCTCATAGAGCACAGCGCCAAGCTCATCATCGGGCGGAACCAGAGCGCCGCGCCGCACGGCCCGATCAAAGGCTGTGCCGCTTTCGATGGTCAGTTGATAGGGCGAGATATGATCCGCCCCCAGATCGGCGGCGGCGGAAAGCTCGTCGGCCCAGCCTTGAGGCGTTTGACCGGGCAGGGCGTAGATCAGATCGACCGACATGCGCGTGAAAATATCCCGGGCTGTGCGGGCAGCGCGCAGGGCCTCGTCGGCCCCATGGTTGCGACCCAAAAGCTGGAGCGAGGCGTCATCTAGCGATTGCAGGCCAAGCGATAGGCGCTCGACCCCGGCCTTAGCAAAGCCCTCGAACCGTTCGCGCTCGGCATCGGTGGGATTGGCCTCTAGCGAAATTTCCAGAGGGCCTTGGGAGGGCCAGAGGATCTTAGCCTCAGCAATGATCCTCGCCACCGCATCTGGCTCCATCAGCGAGGGCGTGCCGCCGCCAAAGAAGATCGAGGCCAGAGGGCGCGGGCCGGTCAGGTCCGCTTGGGTGCGCATGTCGGTGAGGATGGCCTCGACCAGATGGGCCTGCTCGATCTTGCGGCCCCGGTCCCGCACGACATTGAAGTCGCAATAGGGACAGATGCGGGCGCAATAGGGCCAGTGGACATAGAGACCAAGGGGTGCGGTCAAAAGAGCGCCGCCTTGAGCAGATCAAAGGCGCGCATGCGGTGGCTCATATCGTCCTTGGCCTTGGGGTCCATTTCGCCAAAGGTCATCTGGTGGCCCTCGGGCACAAAGATCGGATCATAGCCGAACCCGTTCAGGCCGCGCGGCGGAAAGTTCAGATTACCGTCAATCCGGCCCTCGACCACGAAGGCGGGGCCATGGGGCCAGGCTACAGCAAGGGCGCAGGTGAACCAGGCGTGGGTGCTCTTGTCCTCGCTCTCTTGCATCTGGTGTTCGACCTTGGCCATCGCTTCATAGAAGTCCTTGCCGGGGCCTGCCCAACGGGCCGAATAGATGCCGGGCGCGCCGCCCAGAGCGGTCACCGACAGACCGCTATCGTCGGACAGGGCGATCAGTCCGCTGGCATCGGCGGCGAGGCGGGCCTTGAGCAGGGCATTGCCGACAAAGCTGACCTCGGTCTCTTCGGGCTCTGGCAGGTTCAGTTCGCCCGCTGACACCAGATTAAACCGTCCTTCGAGCAACAGGCCTAGCTCTCGCACCTTGCCCGGATTATGGGTGGCGACGACAATTTTTGTTCCAGGCTCTAGGGACAGGGCCATGTTTCACTCCGAGAGGCATCACCGATGAAGCTGTTCTTCTCCCCCACATCACCGTTTGTGCGCAAGGTGCGGATTTGCGCCATCGAGCTGGGCGTCGATAATCAGCTGGAATTGACCCCGGCCAATGCCTTTGCCGAGGATGGTCTGCGCGAGGTCAATCCCCTGTCCAAGGTCCCGGCCCTGCTGCTGGATGATGGCGGGGTCCTCTATGATTCGCCGGTCCTTTGCGAATATGTCGACCATCTGGGCGGTGGCGGCCTTTTTCCGCCTGCCGGTCCGGCGCGCTGGACGGCGCTGCGGCGGCAGGCCCTTGGCGATGGCATCTGCGACGCGGCCCTGCGTCAGGTCCTCGAAGGGCGTCGGCCTGAGGGAGATCAACATCAAGACGAGATCGACCGCCAAGCCTTGGCCGTCCGTGCCGGGCTTGAGGCGCTGGAGGCAGAGGCCGATGGCCTGTCGTCTGACCGAATGACCATTGGCGAGATCACGGTGGCCTGCGCTCTGGGCTATCTGGACCTGCGCTTTTCCCAACAGGACTGGCGCATCGGACGGCCAAGGCTGACGGCTTGGTTTGCTACCGTTTCCCAGCGCCCTTCCATCCAATCGACCAAGCCCTAGGGCAAGGCAGCAGACCATTACCAAGGTTTAACATTGCTAAACAATAAGACGATTGATTGATAAACGATAATATCCTAGCCTTGTCATTGTCGCAGCGTGCGGCGAGGATGGGGAGTGGGTTATGCGTGCCTTGGGTCCAGGTTCGGTGTCGAGCCTGTTGAAGATTGTTTTGGATGTGGTCTATGGGCTGATGCTGTTTGCGGTCGGTGTCCTTGTCATCGCCGCAATCGCCGCCCTGCTGTTCAAGATCGACCCTGCCCTCGTCAAGCAGATGTCTATCGATGGCCTGCCCGCCGAGCGCCTGTCTCAAGGCCCGGTCATTGCCCTGCTGCTGACGGTCGTGGGCCTCTATGTCGGCGGGGTGACGGTGGTTATCCATCGCCTGCGCCAGATCTTCACCACCTTAACGGCGGGCGACCCCTTCCATCCTGACAATGTTCGGCGCCTGCGTCTGATTGGCCTGCTGTTGGTGGTCTTGGAGCTGACCGGCTATGCCATTTCCGCAGGTCAGGGTTGGCTCTTCCCCGGCAGTTCAAAGGAAGAGACCGTCTTTAGCCTGTCGAGCTGGTTCTCGATCCTTGTGGTCTTTGTGCTGGCCGAAGTGTTTCGCGAGGGTGCCCGCCTGCGCCGCGAAGCCGAACTGACCATCTAGGCTAAGGACAGGATCAAGCCATGCCCATTCGTGTCCAACTCGACCGTCTGCTCCATGACCGCCGCATGTCTCTGACCGAGCTTGCTGATCGTGTCGGGGTGACCATCGCTAACCTGTCGATCCTCAAGACCGGTAAGGCCAGAGCCATGCGCTTTTCCACGCTTGACGCCTTATGCCGAGAGCTGGACTGCCAGCCCGGAGACCTGTTGGTCTTCGAGCCGGGTCCTGCCGATATAGAGGATGAGTGGGTCTAGGCCTCGCCGACCGCGACCTTTTGCAGGTGGACCAGCTCGTTGATCCCCTTGCGGGCCAGCCCGAACAGGCTGTCAAACTCGCCTTGGCTAAAGCCGCGCTTTTCACCGGTGGCTTGGACCTCGACGATCTGTCCGGTTCCGGTCAGGACGAAGTTGGCATCGGCCTCGGCGTTGGAATCCTCTTCATATTCAAGGTCTAGGACCGGAACGTCCTTGTAGATGCCGCATGAGATGGCCGCGACCACGTCGAGGATCGGATCAGCCTTGATCACGCCCTCTTCCATCAGGTGCTTGGTCGCCAGACGAAGGGCCACCCAAGCGCCGGTGATGGCGGCGGTGCGGGTACCGCCATCGGCCTGAACCACGTCGCAGTCGACCGAGATCTGACGCTCACCCAAGGCCTTGAGGTCGGTGACGGCGCGCAAGGACCGGCCGATCAGGCGCTGGATCTCTTGGGTGCGGCCCGATTGCTTGCCTTGAGCGGCCTCGCGGCGGCCACGGGTGTGGGTCGCACGGGGCAACATGCCATATTCAGCCGTCACCCAACCTTGGCCCTTGCCGCGCAAGAAGCCGGGGACGCCCTCTTCAAGGCTGGCCGTGACCAAAACCTTAGTATGGCCAAAGGTCACCAGGCAGGAGCCTTCTGCATAGCGATTGACGCCGGTTTCGAGGGTTACGGCACGCAAAGCGTCGGGAAGGCGGGCGGAAGGGCGCATGGATCGGCTTTCTTTGAGACCAACAGAGCGCTGTTGGACGGTTCATCTGTTGCAGACGCTTGCGCCTGCCTGTAGGGCGCTTATCCTATGGAAGTGGCGGGCCGTCCACGGCCCCCGACACACGGCCAATGATAAATTGATCATGACCAGCTTTATTCAGGCCGGCATGCCTGCCTTGCGAACCCCATCTCTGGTCCAGCTTGACGAGCGTGCCCGCGACATCTTTCGAATGGTCGTTGAGACCTATCTGGAAACCGGCGAGCCCGTAGGGTCTCGGACCGTGTCCAAAGGCGGCGTGCACCTGTCGCCGGCCTCGATCCGCAACACCATGCAGGACTTGACGCAGCTGGGCCTGTTGGGCGCGCCCCATTCCAGCGCGGGCCGGTTGCCGACCCATGCGGGCCTGCGCCTGTTCATCGACGGCCTGCTCGAGATCGGCGATCTGAGCGAGGCCGAGCGGCGCGAAATTGATGCCGGAATGCTGGGCCTCAATGGCGGGGTCGAAGGGGCGCTCGATGCGGCCACGGCCATGCTGTCGGCGCTGGCCGGTGGGGCTGGCGTGGTGGTCACCCCCGTGCGTGAAGCCGGGGTCAAGCATGTGGAGTTTATCTCGCTGGGCGTCGATCAGGCCTTGGCGGTGATGGTGTTCGAAGATGGCACAGTCGAGAACCGCCTGATGAACCGCCGTGCGGGGGTCACGCCATCGTCGCTGCAAGAGGCCTCGAACTTTCTTAATAGCCGCCTGATGGGCCGCACCCTTCTGGAAACCCGCAGCGAGATGCGCAGCGAACTGGACCGGGCCAAGCGCGAACTGAATGAAACGGCGGCGCGTCTGGTCGAGGATGGGCTTGCGGCCTGGAGCGGCGGTGAGGATGCCAACCGCGCCCTGATCGTCCGGGGCCGCGCCAAGCTGCTTGGCCAAGGTCCAGCGCTCGATGATCTCGAACGGGTGCGGATGTTGTTCGACGATCTCGAACAGAAAGAACAGCTGATCGGCCTCTTGGATGATGTGAAGGCGGCACAGGGCGTCAGCATTTTCATTGGCGCAGAAACACGATTGTTTTCACTTTCGGGTTCCGCTGTGATCGCGGCTCCCTATATGTCGGGCCGACAGAAGGTGGTTGGGGCGATCGGTGTGATCGGTCCGACAAGATTAAACTACGCTCGGGTCATTCCCTTGGTGGACTATACCGCCAAGATGATCGGGCGATTGCTAGATAGGTAAGGAGTGCTGCATGACTGAAGAAACCGCCCCCGCCGACGATATGGATCAGGTCGCGGCCGACGATAGCCAGACCGATGCCGCACCCGAGGGCCCGTCCGTCGAGGCGCTGCAGGCCGAGATCGCGGCTCTGAAAGAGCAGATCCTGCGCTATGCCGCCGACGGGGAAAATCTTCGCCGCCGCACCGAGCGCGAGATGAACGATGCGCGCGCCTTTGCCATTCAAAAGTTCGCTAAGGACCTGTTCGGCGTGTCGGACAATCTCAGCCGCGCGCTGCAGTCCATGCCGCGTGAGGGCCTTGAAGGGGCGATCCAAAATCTCGTGCTCGGCATTGAGATGACGGAAAAGGAACTGTCGGGCGCGTTCGAGCGCAACGGCGTCAAGCGCGTCAATCCAGCCCGCGGTGATAAGTTCGATCCTCACCAGCACCAGGCCATGATGGAGCAGGACGACCCAGAGGTCAGCCCCGGCTCTGTGATCCAGGTCTTTGCGCCGGGCTATGAGCTGTTTGGCCGGGTTGTGCGTCCGGCCATGGTCGTGGTGGCGTCTAAGGCTTCGGGATCGGCTGAGCCGTCCGCTGCTACCGGGGCCTATGGCCAGATGAGCGGTGAGCCCGGCGCGGCTGTTGATCGCAAAGCGTAAAATTAGAGTGCCCTGAGGCCTTTAGGGTCTCAGGGTCTTTGCCTTTTGGGACCGCTATTTTTTGGGAGTGCGTGGCTTAACGACGTTCTTCGCAAAATGGTCGAGCATCCGCTGCCAGCCATCGATTGCTGCGGCTTGGTTATAGGTCTCGCGATAGTCGGCATGGAACCCATGCTGGGCTTCGGGATAGACGATGACGTCGCTGCCCTTTTTGTGCGCAGCGGCCAATGCTGCCTTGAGCGCGTCCGTATCGGTCTGGGGGATGCCCCTGTCTTTGCCGCCATAGAGGCCAAGGACCGGCGCGTGAAGCTGCGGTACCACATCGACGGGCCAGAGTCGGTCTTCTGCGCCCAAGAACCCGCCCGCCGCGGGCTTGGAGGGGCGGCCATACCAGCCGACCGTCGCCTTGAACTCTTTGAACTGGGCAGACGCCATCCACGCCACCGCGCCGCCCCAGCAAAAGCCGGTCAGGGCAAAGCGCTTTTCGGCAAAGCTCTGTTGCTTGGCCCAGTCCAAGGTCGCGGCAATGTCGCTCATGACCTGAACATTGGTCGCGGTTTCAACGATCTTTTGGATCGCCTTGAAGTCCTTCAGCGGGGCTGGATCCCCAGCGCGGTGGAAGAAGGCCGGGGCGATAGCGACATAGCCGAGCTTGGCTAAGCGGCGGCAGACATCGCGAATATATTCGTGTACCCCGAAAACCTCGGACACCACGATGACGACGGGATAGCGGCCCTTGGCCTCTGGCCGCGCGACATAGGCGGGCAGGGGCGATTCAGGGTGGGGGAAGGTCTCTTCGCTGGTGATCAGGCCGACGCTATCTGTGACAATAGGCTCGGCCTGCGCCGACAGGGCTGACACGGCAAAACCGGCAAAGAACAGACCGGCGATACCGCGCCGCGACATATGGAAATCTTGTGGCAGCGAGCCTTCGGGGCGGGTGAGCGAAACCATGGGTCAATCCTTCGCATGGGCCGTCTGTGGGAGCTGTCTGGCGGCCATCAATTCGTGCCCGCTTAAATTGCGGCCTTATGGCCCGGCTGTCAAAGATTCACCGATCCTGCGGCGCTGACCCTGCGAAGGGTGAGGTTGAACCGGCCGCCGCCCGGCACCAGTCGCGATGATCCAGCCAAAACCCGATCAATCCCGTGAAAGGCTAGGCGGTCCTCTCCGGCCAAGAGGCAAACATCGCCAGAGGCCAGCCGAACCGACCGCGTCTTGCCCCCGCGCGTTGTCCCGCCAATGCGAAAGACGGCGGTGTCGCCCAGCGAGACGGACAGGACCGCAAAGCCAAAATCGGCCTCGTCGCGATCCTGATGCAGACCCATCCGCGCGGTCGGGCCATAGAGATTGATCAGGCAGGCCTCGGGCGGAACCACCGGATCGACCAGCTCCGACCAAAGATCAAGCAGGGCTTGCGGGATCGCTGGCCAAGGCTTGCCCGTCTCCGGATGATGGTCTTGATAGCGATAGCCCGCCCGGTCCGACATCCAGCCTAAGGGCCCGCAATTGGTCATCCGCACCGAAAAGGGCTGTCCCCCCGGCGTGACCGGCGTGAACAGGGGGGCGGCGGCAATGACGCGCTCCACCTCGGCCACCAGATCGCTCTGGGCCTGAGGGTCAAGCCGACCGGGCAGGAGTTGAAATCCGCTCATTCGACTTAGATGGATCAATAGAGTCGGCGTTCCAAGGGCTGGCGTTGAATGGGGCGCTAATCTTCTGTAAGCCCCCTTAAAACTAAACCTAGAGATGGCGGAAAAGAGCATGCGGCAGATGGGCCAGATTTCGAAAAAGACCCTTTGGCTCAGCGCTGTCAGCGCGGCCTGTTTTTTCGCCTTCGGCAATGCTCAGGCCCTGTCGGCTCCAGCTCAGACCGAGGCGGCTAGCCAGCGTCAGGTCTTGCCCGATGAGGTCACCCCCAGCCGCTACGATATTCAGATCACGCCTGATGCTGCCAAGATGCGCTTTGACGGCAAGGTCACCATTGCCATCGGCGTTAAGCGGCCTACCCAGAGCCTGACCCTCAATGCCGCCGACCTGACCTTTTCGAAGGTGGTCTTGAGCGGCCACGAGGCTGAGACCCCGACGGTGGTTTTTGATGCTGAGGTCCAGACCGCCAAGATCAGCTTTGCCAGCCCCATCCAGCCGGGCGATTACAGCCTGACCATCGACTATGCGGGCCTGATCAATAGCCAGTCGCGCGGCCTGTTCGCGGTTGACTATCAAGATGCCAACGGCAAAGGCCAGATGCTGGTCACCCAGTTTGAAGCGCCGGATGCCCGCCGCTTTGTGCCCAGCTGGGATGAGCCATCGCGCAAGGCGGTCTTTGCCCTAGAGGCCATTGTGCCCGAAGGCCGAATGGCCCTGTCCAATATGCCCGAGCTTGCCAGCCAATCGCTCGGTGGTGGTCTCAAAAAGGTCCAGTTCGCGCCGTCCCCCAAGATGAGCAGCTATCTGCTGTTCTTCGGTGTCGGTGATCTGGAGCGGCGCACCCTTAAGGTCGGGACGGTCGATGTCGGGGTGGTGACCAAGCGCGGCGATCTGGATAAGGGCCAAGTGGCTCTGGACGATGCCGCCAAGATCCTTGTTCAGTACAATGACTATTTCGGCACCGCCTATCCGCTGCCCAAGCTTGATAACCTCGCCGTGCCCAATGGCGGCGGCTTTGGTGCCATGGAAAATTGGGGAGCCATCCTCTATTTCGACCGCGTTCTGTTGCTCGACCCCCTGCGCTCGAACGAGGCGGATCGCCAGAATGTCTATTCGACCGTGGCCCACGAGGTAGCGCACCAATGGTTCGGCGATCTGGTCACCATGGCCTGGTGGGACGATATCTGGCTGAACGAAGGCTTTGCCTCGTGGATGGAGACCCGCGTCGCGGACAGGATGCATCCGGACTGGAAGGTCTGGCTGAGGGAGGAATCGGGCAAGGAATATGCCTTGAGCCTCGACGCAAAGTCATCGACCCATCCGGTGGTGCAGACAGTCAACACCGTCGAGCAGGTGTCGCAAGCCTTTGACGCCATCACCTATCAAAAGGGTCAAGCCGTCATCCGGATGCTGGAAGACTATGCCGGTGAGGAGCCCTTCCGCCAGGGCGTGCGGGCCTATATGCGCACCCATGCCTATGGCAATACGGTCACCCAAGATCTCTGGAGCGCGGTGGAGACTGCCGCCAATAAGCCGATTATGGCGATTGCCGATGATTTTGTTCGTCAGCCCGGCGTGCCCCTGATCACCTTGGAAAGCGCTGTCTGCAACAAGGGACAGACGACCATCACCCTTCGTCAGGGCCGGTTCGGGCTGGATGAGGCCTCAAAGGTTTCAGGCACCTGGCGCGTGCCGGTGCGGGTGGCTGTGCTGGGACAGGCGGGAACCCAGACCGTATTGACGAGCGGCAAGCCGGTGACCAAAGCGGTCATTGCGGGCTGCGGACCGATCAAGCTCAATGCGGGCCAGGCAGGCTATTTCCGGTCCAACTATGCCCCCTCCCTCAAGGCCGGTTTGATCGCGCGCTTTGACGATCTGGAGGCCAGCGACCAGCTTGGCCTGCTCAATGATGGCTTTGCGCTGACCCAAGGCGGCTACGCCCCCATCGGAGACTATCTGGACCTTTCAAGCCGCCTTGGGGCCTCTAGCGATCCAACGGTCATGGAGCGCGCGCAAGCCGTCTTGGGCCGCTTGAACGATCTGTTTGTAGGCGGCTCCCGTCAGGCGGGCATGGCCGCCTATGGCCGCTCGGGGCTCAATCCCGTCCTCGCCAAGATCGGCTGGCGTCCAGCCTCGGGAGAGTCGCCGCGCGTGGGTCTGCTGCGCCTGTCGCTCATTTCGGCCTTGGGCCGGTTTGATGATCCCGCTGTGGTGGCTGAAGCCAAGCGCCGCTTCCTTGCCGCCGACACCGATCCGCAGGCCATGCCCGGCGATATCCGCTCGGCCGTTCAGTCGGTGGCCTTGAGCCATGCCGACCAGTCCCTTTTCGATGAGGCCCTGCGCCGCGCCAAGGTGGCCACGAGCCAGATGGAGCGCAATGAGCTGTTCTCGGCCATGGCAGGCGTGCGTGATCCGGCTTTGGCCAAGCAGATGCTCGACCTAGCGATCAGCGACACGGTTCCTGTGACCATTGGGCCGCGTCTGATCCAGCGTGTCTCAGACAATCATGAGGTCATGGCTTGGCAATTTTCGCTCGCCCATCTGGACCGGATCGCAAAGGGTCTCGACTCGATGGCTTCGGCGCAGTTCATGCCGAGCCTCCTTTCCGGTACGCAAGACCCGGCTATGGTCCAAACCCTCGCCGACTATATCGACAGGTCGGTCCGGCCAGAGGATCGGGCCAGAGCCAATGCGGCGCTTGGCAGTGCGCGTCAGAATGTCCGCTTCAAAACCGAACAGCTCGGCCGGGTCGATTCATGGTTGCGGAAAAAGGGTTTTTGAGGTCCATGAGGGCCTCGAAGACGCGATTATGTGAAAGTCCACACATTCGTTGGGTCATTAGCCCTTGCTAAGACCCCATGGCTGCCCATATGCGGCTTCGCAGCGAGTGTTTCTCGCATGGCATTTAACGACCGTTGAGGGTCCGCATCTGCGGCCCTAATTCGGAGACCCTTTCGAACCGGGGACGCAATTCAAACCGGGCGCTTGTCCCAAGGCCTGACTAGACCGTCCGCCAGTTATGGAGCGACAGATCTCATGAGTAAGATTATTGGTATTGACCTTGGCACCACCAATTCGTGTGTGGCCATCATGGACGGCAAGACCCCCCGGGTCATCGAGAATGCTGAGGGCGCGCGCACCACGCCGTCTGTTGTCGCCTTCCTCGACGATGGCGACCGTCTGGTCGGCCAGCCCGCCAAGCGTCAGGCCGTGACCAACCCCTCCAACACCCTCTTTGCCATCAAGCGTCTGATCGGTCGGAATTTCGACGATCCGGTGGTGGCCAAGGATAAGGGCATGGTGCCCTATGAGATCGTCAAGGGTCCCGGCGGCGACGCTTGGGTCCGTGCCCACGGCAAGGACTATTCCCCCCAACAGGTCTCGGCCTTCATTCTCGGTAAGATGAAAGAGGCCGCCGAAGCCCACCTCGGCGAAAAGGTCGAAAAGGCGGTCATTACCGTTCCAGCCTATTTCAACGACGCTCAGCGTCAGGCCACCAAGGATGCGGGCAAGATCGCCGGTCTTGAGGTTCTGCGCATCATCAACGAGCCGACCGCTGCGGCCCTAGCCTATGGTCTGGACATGAATGTTGGCAAGAAGATCGCGGTCTACGATCTGGGCGGCGGCACCTTCGATATTTCGGTTCTGGAAATTGGCGACGGCATCTTTGAGGTGAAGGCGACCAATGGCGACACCTTCCTCGGTGGTGAAGATTTCGACCTACGTCTGGTCGACTATCTGGCTGACGAGTTCAAAAAGGAATCCAGCGTCGACCTGCGCAAGGACAAGTTGGCCCTTCAGCGCCTGAAGGAAGAGGCCGAAAAGGCTAAGAAGGAACTGTCCTTCACGGCTCAGTACGAAGTGAACCTGCCCTTCATCTCGATGAACGCTTCGGGTCCTCTGCACCTCAATATCAAGATCACCCGCGCCAAGCTTGAAGCTCTGGTCGATGATCTGGTGGCCCGCACCATCGCGCCTTGCGAGCAGGCCCTCAAGGACGCTGGCATCAAGAAGTCGGAGATCGACGAGGTCGTGCTGGTCGGCGGTATGACCCGCATGCCCAAGGTCGTCGAGGCCGTGAAGGCCTTCTTCGGCCGTGAACCCCACACGGGCGTCAACCCTGACGAGGTCGTGGCTTTGGGTGCCGCCGTTCAGGCTGGCGTGCTGCAAGGCGACGTCAAGGACGTGCTGCTGCTGGACGTCACGCCTCTGACCCTCGGCATCGAGACCCTCGGCGGCGTGTTCACCCCGCTGATCGAGCGCAACACCACCATCCCGACCAAGCGCAGCCAGACCTTCTCGACGGCTGATGACAACCAAAGCGCCGTGACCATCCGCGTGTTCCAAGGCGAACGCCCGATGGCCCAGGACAATAAGATGCTCGGTCAGTTCGATCTGGTCGGCATCCCCCCTGCACCGCGCGGCGTGCCTCAGGTTGAGGTGACTTTCGACATCGATGCCAACGGTATCGTCAATGTTCAGGCCAAGGATAAGGCGACCGCTAAAGAGCAGTCGATCCGGATCCAAGCCAATGGCGGCTTGTCGGACGCTGACATCGAACAGATGGTCAAGGAAGCCGAAGCCAACTCGGCCAGCGATAAGAAGCGCAAGGAAACGGTTGAGGCCCGCAATCAAGGCGAGGCCCTGATCCACTCCACCGAAAAGGCGATGGCTGAACATGGCGACAAGGTCGGCGCCCCTGAAAAGGCCGCGATTGAAACCGCCATTGCCGAGTTGAAGACCGCGCTCGAAGGCGAAGAGGCCGATGAGATCAAGGCCAAGACGCAGGCTCTGGCGCAGGCCTCGATGAAGCTTGGTGAAGCCATGTATGCGCAGCAGCCTGGCGGCGATGACGACCATGACCAAAGCGATGACGGCGTTGTGGACGCTGAATTCGAAGAGGTCGACGACGACAAGTCGAAATAGTGAACATCGGCCCTTACGGCCTGCCCCTTCGGAGAGGATCTGGAGGCGCGGGCCTTGGGGGCCGTTTGTCCTTCTCTCTGTCCCCCTCTGCCCGCTTGCCAATGACGCCGGTCTTGGCCACCCTTTCGGCAGATGAGCCCCCTTTGCGATAGGCACCGGTTCTGACATGGCGCGCGACTATTACGAAATCCTTGGGGTGACCCGCGAGGCCGATGCGGCCGAGATGAAGTCGGCCTTCCGTAAGGCCGCGATGCAGCACCACCCTGACCGCAATCCCGGCTGCACCGAATCCGAAGGCCGCTTTAAAGAGGTCAACGAAGCCTATTCGGTCCTGTCCGATCCCCAAAAGCGCGCCGCCTATGACCGGTTTGGTCCCGAAGGCGTCAATGGTATGGGCGGTGGCCGAGGCGGCGGCGGCGGCTTTGGCGACGTCAATGACATCTTCAACGATGTGTTCGGTGATGTCTTTGGCGACATGTTCGGCGGTGGTCAGCGCGGCCGCTCGCAAGGTCCCGCGCGCGGCCAAGACCTGCGCTATGATTTAGAAATCTCGCTGGAGCAGGCCTATGCCAGCGCCGAGGTCGAGATCACCGTTCCCTCCTCCATCACCTGCGAGCCCTGCTCAGGGTCGGGTGCCAAGGCCGGGACCAGCCCAACCACCTGTACGACCTGCGGCGGTGCGGGACGTGTGCGCGCGACGCAGGGCTTCTTTGCCATCGAGCGGACCTGCCCACGCTGTAATGGCGCTGGCCGCGTGATCGCGGACCCGTGCCAGACCTGTCACGGCCACGGCCAGGTACGGCGCGAGCGCACCCTTCAGGTCCGTATTCCAGCGGGCGTGGATGATGGGGCCCGTATCCGTCTGGCAGGCGAAGGCGATGCTGGCGCGCGCGGCGGCCCGCGCGGCGATCTTTATATCTTCCTGTCGGTCCAGCCCCATGAGCTGTTCGAGCGCGACGGGCTGGATCTGATGTGCACTGTGCCCGTGCCCATGACCACAGCGGCGCTCGGCGGCGAGATCGAGGCCCCGTGCCTGATGGGCGCCGATGGCAGCGACAGCGATTGCCGCATCAAGGTCAAGGTGCCGGAAGGCGCGCAGAGCGGCCGGACCATCCGTCTTAAGGGCAAGGGCATGCCGTCCTTGCGTTCCCGCGATCGCGGTGATCTGGTGGTCGAGCTGTTCGTCGAGACCCCAACCAAGCTCAGCAATCGTCAAAAAGAGCTGCTGCGTGAACTGGCCGGGTCCTACGGCGAGGCCCAGCATCCGCAATCGACCGGCTTCTTAGGCAAGGCGAAGGCCTTCTGGGAAGATATTACCGGCGAATGAGGTCGGCCTAGGCCGCATAAACCGCCTGCTCGAAATCCTTGAACAGGGCGAGCACCGCAGGATCAGCAAAGGGTAAGAGCTGGGTCATTAGCACGCCTGCGACGCCCGCCTCTGGATCAGCCCAATAGTAGGTATTGGCCAGCCCCGCCCAGGCCAGACTGCCTGTGCTACGGCCATGGGGTCCGGTCTTGGGATTGATGGCAAAGCCAAGGCCCCACCCCGCATCTTCGGTCAAGCCGATGGGTGGGCCCGCCTCCAGGTCCGAGGTCAGGAACGGCATCTGGCTATCCAGTTTGCGCAAGGGCAGATCGCCGATCTGATTGGTGCTCATCAGGGACACGGTCTTATCCGCCAGGATGCGCGCGCCATTGGCCCCTTCGCCGCGCCCTAACAGCATCTGCAAGAAGGCCAGATAGTCCGGCGCGGTGCTGTAGAGTCCGCCGCCGCCACCCCAAAATTCGGGGGTCTCGTTGATCGGCAAGGCAAAGGGCATCAGGGACCCGTCCGGGCCACGGGCATGGAGGCCCGCCAGCCTTGCCAACTGCTCAGGTCCCGGCAGGAAGTGGGTGTCGGCCATGCCGAGCGGGCCGGTAATGTGGTCGCGGACATAGACATCCAAAGTCTTGCCGCTGACCGCCTCGACGACCAGTCCGGCCCAGTCAATTCCGATGCCATATTCCCACTGGGTGCCCGGATCAAAGACCAGCGGCAGGTCCAGCGCCGCCTTAAGGCCTATACCAATGCCCGGTGTTCCGGCCTGCTGCACATAGCGGACCAGATCGGCGTTCCACATGTCATAGGCAAAGCCCGATGTGTGGGTCAAAAGCTGTCGCAGGGTGATGGGGCCAGCGGCCTCGCGCAGGATCGGCTCGCCCGTGCCCCTAAAGCCCTCCAACACCTTAGGGCTGGCCAAGGCGGGTAGGACGGTGCCCAAGGGCTGGTCCAGATCGATCAGGCCCTGCTCGACCAACTGCATGGCGGCGACGGTGGTGATCGCCTTGGTCATGGAGGCAATGAAGAAGACATCATCGATGCTGAGGGCCTGATCGCTGCCCAAGGCCTTGGGTCCAAAGGCGCCGCTATAGATTAGAACACCGTGCTTGCTGGCCATGGCCACATAGCCGGGCAGGGCGGGGTTGGCGCTGTGGGCGGCGAGCGCCTTGTGGATGGCAGACATGGAGCGGGCTTCCCTGATGCGTTCTGACGACGGTTGGTCCCATTTGGACTGAAGGCGATGGGCCTGTAAACGCCAAGCCGCCCGGCCAGCGGGCCAAATCCTTTACAAAAGCTTAACCCCGAGGCCAAAGCCCTCTAGTCTGGAGGGTATGAACGCTCCGGCCTCCGTGATTCTTAGCCCCCAGATCCATCCCGACACCACCCCGGTGATGGCGCAGTATTTTGATGCCAAGTCGCGCCAGCCTGATGCGCTGGTGTTCTTTCGCATGGGCGATTTTTACGAGCTGTTCTTTGACGATGCGGTCAAGGCGGCGGAGGCCTTGGGCATCGCCCTGACCAAGCGCGGCAGTCACGGCGGCGAGCCGATCCCTATGTGCGGCGTGCCGGTCCATGCGTCTGAGGCCTATCTGGCCAAGCTGATCCGCAGCGGCTTTAAGGTCGCGGTCTGCGAACAGATGGAAGACCCGGCCGAGGCCAAGAAACGCGGCTATAAGTCCATCGTGCGGCGCGACGTGGTGCGCATTGTCACCCCCGGCACCCTGACCGAAGACGGTCTTCTCGATGCGCGCGGGGCCAATCGCTTGGCCGCCATCGCCGTGCGCGGCGGGCAGGCCTCTGTGGCCAGTGTCGAGTTGTCAACGGGCGATGTTGAAGCGCTGGTGATGGAGCGTGAAGGCTTGGCCGCAGCGCTCGCGGCCCTGCAACCTTCTGAAATCTTGGTGCCGGACCGCCTCTTTGCCGATGAGATCGTGTCGGCGGCGCTTAAGGCCGTGTCGGGTCTGGTCCAGCCTATGGCTTCGGCTCTGGCTGAGCCGGGCGCATCAGAGGCGCGGCTGAAGCGGCTCTATGGTGTTGATACGCTCGACGGGTTCGGGGCCCTGACCGGGGCCGAGATCTCGGCTCTAGGCCTGATTGCGGCCCATCTGGAAACCACGCAGGCCGGTAAGCTTCCGGCCCTGCGTCCCCCGCGCCGCGCCGGGGCCTCTGACATTATGGCCATCGATCCGGCCACGCGCTTTAGCCTTGAGATCGACCGGACCCAGAACGGCGGGCGCGAAGGCTCGCTGCTGGCGGCCATCGACCGCACCGTGACGGCGGGCGGGGCGCGGCTATTGGCGGCGCGTCTGGCAAGGCCGCTTCTGTCGCCGGTGGCCATAGGCGCGCGGCTCGACGGCGTGGGCTGGTTCCTCGAGCGGCGCAGTCTTCGCGCGAGGTTGCGTGATCAGCTCAAGGGCTCTGGGGACATGGCCCGCGCCCTGTCGCGTCTGGCGCTGGGGCGAGGCGGGCCACGCGATCTGGGCTGTCTGCGCGATGGGCTGAAGGCGGGCGAAACCATCGCCGCTGCGGTCCTGTCCGGCAGCGGGCAGGGCGGTATGGACGGCCCACCGCTCGAGATTGCGGAGGCCCTATCGGCCCTGACCCCTTCGCTTCATCCGGATCTGGCGCGGTTCCTCGCAAACCTCAGCGACAATCTTGGCGAAGACCTGCCCGCCCAAGCCCGTGATGGCGGCTTTGTCGCCCCCGGTGCGCGGCCCGAACTAGACCAGACCAGAGCCCTGCGCGACGATAGCCGCCGCGTGGTGGCCGCGCTGGAACAGGCCCTGATTGCCGAGACCGGCGTTCCCCTCAAGATCAAGCACAATGCCGTGCTGGGCTATTTCGTTGAGGCCACGGCCAAGCAGGGCGAGGCCCTGTTTCAGCCGCCTTGGAACACGCGCTTCATCCATCGCCAGACCCTCGCCAATCAGGTGCGGTTCACGACCACAGAACTGGCCGAGCTGGATGCCAAGATCGCGCAGGCCGCTGAGCGGGTGCTGGCCATCGAGGTCCAGACCTTTGAGCTTTGGCGTGCCGAGGCGCAGGCTCTGGCCGCGCCGATCCAGGCCGCCGCCGAAGGGGCCGCGCGGATCGATGTCGCAGCAGCCCTGTCCGAATGGGCCGATGATGTTCAGGCCGTTCGCCCGATCATCGATGATAGTCTGGTCTTCGAGGCCGAGGGTGCGCGCCATCCCGTCGTTGAGGCGGCGGTCAAGCGTCAGGGCCTGCCCTTCACCCCCAATGACTGCCTGCTCGATGGGGCGGGGCTGGCCGGGGTGCGGCTGGCGGTGGTGACAGGGCCGAACATGGCCGGTAAGTCGACCTTCTTGCGCCAGAACGCGCTTTTGGCGGTGCTGGCTCAGGCCGGAGCCTATGTGCCCGCTACGCGCCTGCGCCTCGGGGTGGTGGACCGGCTCTTTAGCCGCGTCGGGGCCGGGGATGATCTGGCCCGGGGCCGCTCGACCTTCATGACCGAAATGGTCGAAACCGCCGCGATCCTGACCCAAGCCACGGCCCGGTCCTTGGTTATTCTGGACGAGATCGGCCGTGGCACGGCGACCTATGACGGTCTGGCCATCGCCTGGGCCTGCGCCGAGGCCCTGCATGACGTCAATCGCTGCCGCGCTCTGTTCGCCACCCACTATCACGAGCTGGCCAAGCTCGAGACCCGGCTGGCCAGTGTCGGCAACCTGTCGCTCCGGGCCAAGGAATGGAACGGCGATCTGGTCTTCCTGCACGAGGCCAAGCCCGGCCCGGCGGACCGATCCTATGGCGTGCAGGTCGCCAAGCTGGCCGGTGTGCCAATGGCGGTGGTGGCGCGAGCACGCGAGGTCTTGCAGCGGTTAGAGAGCGAAACCTCGTCTCCCGTAAGGCTCGATGACCTGCCCCTGTTTTCGGCAGTCGCCACCGCAGTGACCGGGCAGACTGAGCCGTCCAAGGTCGAGGCGGACCTGCGGGCCTTGGACCTTGACGGCATGTCTCCCCGTGAAGCGATGGATGTTCTGTATCGGTTGAGGTCTCTGATCAATTAGATAATGATAAGTATTTAATACCGATTTTTTAATAATAACTATCATTACTTTAAATAATTTTATGTATTTACGCTTTGTTTACACTCGATCTGTAGAACGGTCGGTGCGGCAAAATGCTGCTCAATTTCTAAAATGGAAATTGAATACTCGTGAACAAGGGTTATCGCTATGGAAAATAGCATAAACACCAATGTAGGGGCGTATCTCGCCCTGCAAAACCTCACCACCACTTCGATAGAGCTGAGGACAACTCAAAATCGTATCAGTACAGGGCGAAAGGTCGACACAGCGGTCGACAATGGCTCGACTTGGGCCATCGCGCAGAATCTGCGCGGCCAGTCGTCATCATTGAACGCCGTTAAAAACTCGCTCGATCGGGCTCAGTCCACGGTTGATGTCGCATTGTCAGCAGGCGGTAACGTCTCTGATCTCTTGCTTCAGATGAAAGAGAAGGTACTGGCCGCTTCAGACGCTGCGCTCGACACGACCAGCCGTTCTGCCCTCGCAGAAGACTTTAAGGTCATACGTGAAGCTATCAAGAAGACGGTGGCTAACGCCGAATTTGTCGGCACCAACATGCTGAAGACGGGCGGCATCAACGTCAGCGCCTTGGCCAATGTCAACGGCTCTTCCGTCATTACTGTCGTCGCTCAGAGTCTGGCCGTCGGCGGTCCCAACATTACCTTTAGCATCGGGTCAACGATCGCGACCGCTACGCTCGCCTCCAGCGTTCTAAACAAATTGAACATCTCTATTACTAACGTGAATACCAAGCTCGGTATTATGGGGGCACAGTCTAAAGCGATTGGTCTTCATCTGACCTTTGTCCGCAAATTGCAGGACAGCTTGGATGGCGGGATCGGTAACCTGGTCGATGCGGATATGGCCAAGGAAAGTGCCAAGCTGCAGTCCCTCCAGACCAAGCAGCAGCTGGGGATCCAAGCGGTCTCGATTGCCAACCAATCGACCTCGTCGATCCTGTCGCTGTTCCGCTAGCGCCCCTAAAATTCTAGATATTTTCCAAAAGTAAAAGGTGAGAACGTGCGCGTTCTCGCCTTTTTTATTTCAATAAAAATGGTTAATTTTAATGTCAATATATTAACTATAAAGCAATACCATCAGCTATTCTTTAATATATTAAAGTATTTTTAGGAATTTAAGGCCAACCTTGAGGTGCGGTATAGTGCCGTTTGTACCTAAAATAGGTACTTATAACTCTTAAATGGAGCGCCTCAATGGCAATTAACAGTATTAACACGAACGATGGTTCGTTCATTGCACTGCAAAATCTTGCAGCGACCAATTCGTCTTTGCGCGATACGCAAGATCGGATCAGCACCGGAAAAAAGATTGGCTCAGCCAAGGACAATGGCGCGATCTGGGCCATTGCTCAGAATCTGCGTGGCGCGTCTCAATCGATCAATGCGGTCAAGAACTCGCTCGATCGGGCACAGTCGTCGGTTGATGTGGCGCTGACGGCGGGTACCAACGTGGCAGATCTTCTGCTGCAGATGAAGGAAAAGGCGCTCGCTGCATCGGACGTGGCTTTAGATACAGGGTCGCGCAGGGCCTTGAATGAAGATTTCAAGGTCTTAAGAGAAACAGTGAAAAAGACGATCGTTAATGCGGACTTTAACGGGACCAATATGCTCAGAACAGGGGGCACCACGATTCGGGGCCTCGCAAACGTTAGCGGTACAGACTCAATTACGGTCGCGGCTCAAAATCTGTCATTCTACGTGAACCTTGCGCCACCAAGCACTGCGATTAATACTATGACATCGCGTGTTGACATTGCGACCGGGACGATAGCCCAAAATACTTTGAGTTCCGTCAACAACACAATCCTTAACGTCAACAGAGCGCTGGCGGTTATGGGTGCGCAGTACAAGGCTCTCGCCTTGCACAATACCTTTATGGCCAAGCTGCAGGACAATCTCGATTCAGGTGTTGGCAACCTGGTCGATGCGGATCTGGGCCGAGAAAGTGCGCGGCTTCAGTCTCTCCAGAGTCGGCAACAGTTGGGTGTTCAGGCGGCATCGATCGCTAATCAGTCAACATCGGCCCTCTTGGGGCTGTTTAGGTAGAAATTCTTGGGGAGGCGGCCTCGCCGTCTCCCCTTCTTTCTGTCGCGATAAAGGTAATAATAAATAGTCTTTGCGAAGATGATATTAGAGACTCGGAAATTTTCTTCTCAATCCTTATACATGACCCACAATCATCACGATCCTATCTAAAAATAGATATTCATCACTCTCAAATGGAGTGTTGTCATGTCCATGAACAGCATCAATACGAACTATGGCTCGTTCGTCGCGCTGCAAAACCTGACCGAGACAACCAATCTGCTGCGTCAGACCCAAGATCGGATCAGCACGGGCCGCACGATCAATTCGGCCCGCGACAATGGCGCGATCTGGTCCATAGCGCAAAACCTGCGGGCCGGGTCCCTGTCGATCAATGCTGTCAGGGGCTCTCTCGACCGGGCTCAGTCCGCGACCGATATTGCGCTGAATGCCGGATCGGCCGTGTCGGACCTGCTGATGCAGATGAAGGAGGCGGCGCTCGCGGCGTCGGATACCAGTCTGGATACGGCGTCCCGGTCGGCCCTGAACGATCAGTTTAAGGTCCTGCGTGATACGCTCAAACGCACCGTCGACAATGCCGACTATAATGGCGTCAATATGATCAAGGCAGGCGGCACCACCGTCTCGGCCCTGGCCAGTACCACAGGCGGTAGCTATATCACCGTTGCCCCTCAAAACCTCTCGCTGGGCAGCGCCAATGTCACGGTCAGCGTAGGGGCCAGCTTTTCCACGGCCGCCGAGGCCAGTACCTATCTGTCGCGGGTCACCTCATCGATCGAGAATGTGAACCAGCGGCTGGGTACCTTGGGCGCGCAGTCCAAGGCCTTGGAACTGCACAATGGCTTCATGGCCAAACTGAAGGACACGCTGGATGCGGGAGTCTCCAATCTGGTAGATGCCAATCTGGGCCGCGAAAGCGCCATGCTGCAGTCGTTGCAGGCGCGCCAGCAGTTAGGCGTTCAGGCGGCGTCCATCGCCAATCAGTCGAGCACAATGCTGCTGGGCCTGTTTAAGGCCCCGTGATCTGGCTCCAGTAACGGTCATTCTTTTTCATAAGGCAGTGGGCAATAGGCCTTAGGGGGCTTAAGTTGGGATCAGCCAACTTGGCCTGAGTTTGAGTGCCCCCATGCCCCCACGGCTTCGCCCGACCCGTCTGGAATATGTCGTTGATGGCCTGCGCCTGCGCGCCCAGCTGTCAGCGGCGGCCTTGGATGCGATTGGCAATGAGGCCGAGCAACGTCGCCGGGCGATCGAGATCCTCAAATCGGCCCTGTTTCGCGGCCGCATGATCGCCAAGGAACGGCTGGAAAGCGGTGCGGGCGGGATCGAGACGGCGCGTCTCCTATCCGGCGTCACCGATGAGGTGGTCGGGGCTCTGTTTGACTTCACGACCGTTCACGTGTTCCGAGCCCGCAATCCCACCGAGGGTGAGCGTCTGGCCCTCTTGGCCGTCGGCGGCTATGGCCGGGGTGCGCTGGCCCCCTTTTCGGACCTCGATCTGCTGTTTCTGCGGCCCTATAAACAGACTGCCTACGCCGAAAGCGTCATCGAGTTTATGCTCTATGCCCTGTGGGATCTGGGCTTCAAGGTGGGTCATGCCTCGCGCACCATCGACGAATGTATCAAGCTGTCGCGCGAAGATTTCACCATCCGCACCTCGCTCTTGGAGGGCCGGCGCCTGACCGGTGACGAGCGGCTGGTCGAGGAGCTGCGCAGCCGGTTTCGCAATGAGGTGGTCAAGGGCACGGGCTCAGAATTCGTTGCCGCTAAGCTCAAGGAGCGCGATGACCGTCATATTCGCGCCGGGGCGTCACGCTATCTGGTCGAGCCCAACGTCAAGGAAGGTAAAGGCGCGCTTCGCGATCTCCATACCCTCTTTTGGATCGCGCAATATCTGCATCCTGCCGAGAATGTTGACGGGGTGGTTCAGCTCGATTTCTTTGAAAAGCGAGAGGTTCGCGCCTTCATCCGCGCCTTTGATTTTCTCTGGGCTGTGCGCGCCCATCTGCATTTCGCCACGGGCCGGGCCGAAGAGCGCCTGACCTTTGACCTGCAGCCGGAGATCGCACGGCGGATGGGCTATGGCGACCGAGGGGATGCACCGGCGGTGGAGCGGTTCATGCGCCGCTATTTCCTGATCGCCAAGGAGGTCGGGGCCCTGACCCGCACCTTCTGCGCCCAGCTTGAGGCCGAAGAGGCCAAGCGCCGCCCGCAAGGCCTGTCGCGGTTCTTGGGCGCGCCGCGCAAATCTACCCGCAAGGCGCTCGATGTGGAGGGCTTCCATGAGGATGGGGGGCGTCTCAGCGTCGACGGGATCTCGACCTTTGAAACCGATCCGATCAATATGCTGCGGCTGTTTGAGTTGGCCGATCAGCGTAATCTCGACCTGCACCCGGATGCCTTTACGGCGGTGACCCGCGCTCTGCATCTGATCACGTCCAAGATGAGGCGCGATCCTGTCGCGGCTAAGGTCTTCCTCAACATCTTGGCCCGCAGCAAGCGCACCTATCGCACCTTGACCCTGATGAATGAGGCCGGGGTGCTGGGCCGCTATATTCCTGAATTTGGCCGCGTCGTCGCCCAGATGCAGTTCAACATGTACCATTCCTATACGGTCGATGAGCATACGTTGCGGGCCGTGGGGGTGATTGCCGACATTGCCACGGGTAAGATGGGCGAGGACCATCCTCTGGCCACCAGCATCTGGCCCCTGATCGAAGACCGAGAGGTCCTGTTCCTTGCCATGCTGCTGCACGATACGGGCAAGGGCGGCGAAGGCGGGCAGGAAAAGGCCGGTGCCCGCGCGGCGCGCTCGGCCTGCGAACGGCTGGGGCTTGAGCGCGACCGGATAGAGCTCATTGCTTGGCTCGTCGAACACCACCTGGTCATGAGCGACTATGCCCAAAAGCGCGATGTGGCCGACCCTCGCACCGTCACCGCCTTTGCCCGGATCATGGAAAATCCAGAGCGGATGCGGCTGTTGCTGGTCTTGACGGTGGCGGATATTCGCGCGGTCGGGCCAGGGGTCTGGAACGGCTGGAAGGGCCAGCTCATGCGCGAGCTGTTCAGCGCCACCGAGGCCGTGTTCCGAGGCGGGCGCGGCTCTGACCCCAGTGCATCGGTGCTGCGCCAGCAGCAGGGGGCGGCTGGATTGATCCGTGAACAGCTTATCGAGATTGACCCCTCCATCCGCCCTTGGGTCTCGACCATGGAAGACGCCTATTTCATGGGCTTCTCGCTCGACGAACACGCCAACCATGCGCGGCTAGGCCTAAGGGCCGCTGAAATGGGCGGCGCGGCGGCCAGCGCGCGGATTGCCCTTGATCGTAACGCCGCCGAGATCACGGTTGCAGCCAGTGACCGCCGGGGTCTATTCGCAGACCTTGCTCAGGTCATGTCGGCCATGGGGGCCAATGTGGTTGGTGCGCGGGTCTATACCTCTCGCGCCGGTCAGGCCCTGGATGTGTTCTTTGTGCAAGATGTCAGCGGCGCCCCCTATGGCGGTGACAATCCAAGGGCGCTGGACCGGATGATCGCGGCGCTGGAATCGGCAGCGCGCGGTGAGCCCATAACGCTAGAGGGCCGCGCCCCAATAGAGCTGGGCCGTGCGGCGGCCTTCTCGATCTCGCCGTCCGTGGTCATGGACAATGATACCTCCGAAGAGGCGACCGTGATTGAGGCCTCGGGCCGAGACCGGCCGGGGCTGCTGGCCGATCTTGCGCGCACTCTGTCGGACGGGGGGCTGTCGATCCAGTCTGCCCATATTGATGCCTATGGCGAACGCGCCGTCGATGCCTTCTATGTCCACGACAGTGACGGGAAGGGCCTGACCGATCCTCGGCGCATCGGCGCCATCAAGACCCAGCTTCTCAAGGTCCTCGACGAGGAAGAGGCTGCGCCGCAAGGCAAGCCCAAGCCGCGCCTTCAACGCGCGCGCGCCAGCGTCGGTCGCTAGTCATGAACCGTCATTTTCAGCCCCTAGACTTGACCCCATTGGTCACCCGGCGTAGGGCCGCCCTGTGACTGAACCCGTGACAGATCAGAACCCGGCCCAATCGCCCAAGACGCCCGCCCCCAAGCCCGGGGCGAGCCTGATGCGTTCGTCGATGATCTATTCGAGCCTGACGCTCGTTAGCCGCTTCATGGGTCTGGCGCGCGATCTGGTCGTCACGGCCCGCATTGGCGCGAGCGCCACCATCGCTGGGGATGCCTATGCTACGGCGCTGGCCTTCCCCAACCTCTTTCGCCGCATCTTTGCCGAGGGGGCCTTTGCCGCCGCCTTTGTGCCAGCCTATTCCAAATCTCTGAGCGAAGACGGCGAAGAGATTGCTGACAAGCTTGCGGCGGATGCCATGGCGACCTTGGCGGCAGCGACCATTATCCTGACCATTGCCGCCCAGTTGGCCATGCCTTGGCTGATGATGATCATGAATCCCGGCTATGTGTCCGACCCAGATAAGTTCAAGCTGTCTGTGGTCCTGACCCAACTGGCCATGCCCTATCTGCCCTGCATGGCCATTACAGCGCACCTGTCGGGCGTCTTGAATGCGCGGGGCCGGTTTGGTCTTTCAGCGGCTGCACCGACCCTATTGAACCTGATGATGCTGATCTTTGTTCTGCCTCAGCACGAGGCCCATGCCGCAGCGCGTTGGGCGGTCTATGGTGTGGTCGTGTCGGGCGTGGCTCAAGCCATGCTGCTGACTTGGGGCGTCAATAGGTCGGGGGCCAAGGTCCATTGGCGCCTGCCGCGTCTGACGCCGGAGATCAAAAAACTCCTCGCCTTGGCCGTCCCCGGTGCCATCGCGGCTAGCGCGACCCAGATCAACATCTTCATCTCCGGCAATCTGGTTTCCAGCGTCAATGGCGCGCGCAACTGGCTCAATGTCGCCGACCGGCTCTATCAATTGCCCCTCGGTCTGGTCGGTGTTGCCATTGGCGTAGCCCTCTTGCCGCGTCTGTCGCGGGCGGTCCATTCAGGCGACACCAAGGACGCGCAAGGGGCGATGGATGAGGCCATAGCCTTGGCGCTGGCCTTCTGTCTGCCCGCGGCGGCGGCGCTGATCGCCATGCCGTATTTCCTGATCGATGGTCTGTTCACGCGCGGCCTCTTTACGACCTATGACTCGGTCGAGACGGCCAAGACCCTTTTGCAATATGGCTGGGGCGTTCCGGCCTTTGTTCTGACCCGCATCCTGTCCCCGGCCTTCTTTGCGCGGCAGGACACCAAGGGTCCGATGACCTTTGCGTTGGCCTCCGTGACGGTGAATGTTGTGCTCGGCATCGCCCTGTTCCGGCTTGTCGGCGTGCAAGGGATTGCGGCGGCGACCAGTGCTGCGGCGTGGCTGAATGTGGCCCTGATGATGGGCGCCTTGGCGAGGCGCGGCACCTATCGGCCCAGCGCTGCGGCATGGAGCCGGATCATCCGCATCCTTTTGGCCAGTCTGGCTGCAGGCCTCGTCATGGCCGCAGCCTCCCATTGGCGCCCCGTCGTTGAGGCCCCGTTCGAATTCATCCAGCTCACAGTCGGTGGAACCAAGGCGCTTGGGGCCAAAGAGATCGCGGTCGTGACTGTCGTGGCCGTGGCTGGAATGCTCTATCCCTTGTTTCTGTTTGCCTTTGGCGGCTTGACCCTAACCGAGGTAAAAGCCGCCTTGCGTCGCCCGGCCAAGGCGGAGCAAGACCCTTCGGCCGCGACCGTCCCGCCCCTTGATCTTGGTTAGAACCTGCTTGTCATGACTGAAACGCCCGCCCCCGCCACCGCTCCTGCCGTCTATAGCGGCCCTGACCGCGTCCTGTCGGGTGTCCAGCCCTCCGGCGCGCTGCATCTGGGCAACTATCTGGGGGCCTTGACCAAATTCGTGCGCCTGCAAGATCAGGTCGAGTGCTTCTTCTGCGTCGTTGATCTGCACGCCATCACGGTCTGGCAGGACCCAGCCTTGCTGACCGCCCAAACGCGTGAGATCGCGGCGGCCTATCTGGCGGCGGGCGTTGATCCCAAAAAGGCGGCGATCTTTCCGCAGTCTGCCGTGCGCGCCCATGCCGAATTGGCTTGGATTTTCAACTGCGTGGCCCGCCTAGGCTGGCTGGACCGGATGACCCAGTTCAAGGAAAAGTCGGGCAAGAACAAGGAACGCTCCAGCGTCGGGCTCTATACCTACCCGGTGCTGCAGGCCGCCGATATTCTGGTCTATAAGGCTACCCGCGTGCCGGTCGGTGAAGACCAGAAACAGCATCTCGAACTGACCCGCGACATCGCCGCCAAGTTCAACAACGATTTCGCCGCGCCGGGGTTCTTCCCCCTGACCGAGCCCCTGATCGATGGGCCGGGCGCGCGCGTCATGAGCCTGCGCGACGGTGCGGCCAAGATGAGCAAGTCCGATCCCTCGGACAATAGTCGCATCAATCTGATGGATGATGCCGACACCATCGCCCAAAAGATCCGCAAGGCCCGAACCGATCCTGAGCCCTTGCCCGAAGATCTAGAGACCCTCAAGGGCCGGGCTGAAGCCGATAATCTGGTTGGGATCTATGCGGCTCTGGCTGGGATCAGCAAGGCGGAGGTCTTGGCGCAATATGGCGGCCAAGGCTTTGGCAGTTTCAAACCGGCGCTGGCCGATCTGGCGGTCTCGGTAATGGGGCCGATTGGCGAGCGCATGCGCCGCCTGATGGATGATCCGGCTGAGATTGATCGCATCTTGGCCGATGGTGCCGAGCGCGCCCGCATCGTGGCCGATCCTGTGGTCGAAGAGACCAAGCGTCTGGTCGGTTTCTGGCCTGGACGCTAAGCCTGCCTCGCCCTTCTATTTTTGCCGTTGGAGATGTTCTGATGCTCAAGGCCCTCATTGTTGCCGTCGCCCTCTTGGCCGCGCCGAGCTTGGTTCAGGCCCATCAGGTCAAGGCCGGCAATCTGGAACTGATCCATCCCCATATCCGCGCCTCGATGGGACAGTCGCCGACAACGGCGGGCTATCTGACCATTCTTAATCACGGCAAGACGGCGGATCGTCTTGTGTCGGTGTCCTGTGCCTGCGCAACCAGCGTGACCGTGCACGAGATGAAGATGACTGGGTCCATGGCCTCGATGAAGGCTGTGCCCTCGGTCGCGATTCCCGCTGGCGCCAAGGTGACCTTTGCGCCGGGCGCCCTGCATCTGATGGTCATGGGTCTCAAAGCCCCGATCAAGGCCGGAGATAGGGTCGAGATGGTCTTGACCTTTGATAGGGCCGGGGTCGTCAAGACGCCCTTTGAGGCGGCAGACAGGCCTGCTTCTAAGCCCATGCCGGATAAGATGCCCGGCATGGATCATATGCAGCATTAGGGCTCTAGCGGTTCTGTGCGATCGGTCCTTGCACTCTGAGCCGGTCAGAGCCACTTTCAGCTCATGAGCACACGTAAGTTTCTGGTCATTGCCGATGACAGCCCTGAATTTGGGGCCGCGCTGCATTATGCTTGCCGCCGGGCTAAGACCACGGGCGGGACGGTGGCGCTTCTAAGGGTTCTTGAGCCTGCGGAGTTTGAGCATTGGTCGGGTGTACGTGACGAGATGCAGCGCCAACTGCGTCAAGAGGCCGAAGCGGTGCTGCAACGGGCGGCAGAGCAGGTCATGCAGGACCTTGGTCGTTCGCCGGAATTTCTGATCATGGAATATGCCGACACCAAGTCGGCGATCCGAGCGGCTGTGGCGGCCGATCCAGGCATCAAGATTTTGGTGCTGGCAGCGGCAGCGGGCGGGCGCGGTCCCGGGCCTCTGGTCGCCTCCATCGCCAAGGACGGGGTGGCTTGGGGCGCGCGCAAGATACCGGTGACAGTGGTTCCCGGCGACCTGACCCGCGAGGAAATTGCCGATCTGGCCTAGCGATCGGGGCTGAGTGGTTGTCTTTGTTGCAGCGCAGGGCCATTTAGAAGCCTCGATCCACTGAAATGAGGCCCGCATGTTCATCCAGACCGAAGCCACGCCCAATCCCGACGTTTTGAAGTTCCTGCCGGGCCGTGATGTGCTGGGTCAAGGCACGCGTGAGTTTCGCAGCGCCACAGAAGCCATGGCCTCGCCCTTGGCGGCTGCGATCTTTGATCTGGACGGGGTCGGCCGGGTCTTTTTTGGGCCCGATTTTGTGACGGTGACCAAGTCCGACAGCCTCGATTGGCCGCAGCTCAAGGCCCCGGTGCTAGCCGCGATCATGGAGCATTTCACCTCGAACGCTCCGATCCTCAGCGACGGCGGTGAAGCGGCAGGCCATGATACCGACGTCTATGAGGGCGACGTGGCCCAGATCGTGGCCGAGATTAAGGATCTGCTTGATACGCGCATTCGTCCTGCTGTGGCGCAGGATGGCGGCGATATCCTGTTCAATCGGTTCGAGGCCGCGACCGGCGTGGTTTGGCTGCACATGCGCGGGG
>Ga0214921_10002756_pt1 | contig 27977 bp, 24 predicted proteins | sample LL1505_MetaG_FD_177992 | JGI IMG/M metagenome (GOLD analysis project Ga0214921, IMG submission 177992) | Freshwater microbial communities from Lake Lanier, Atlanta, Georgia, United States - LL-1505 | ecosystem: Environmental > Aquatic > Freshwater > Lake | place: USA: Georgia | collected... | reverse complement strand
ATGGAGTAGAGCGCGAACACCAAAGCAAGCACCAATGCAGCAATCAGATAGCCCAAGCGCTTCTTCCAAGAAGCACTGGTATCGCTTAGGAATAAATACTTGCCCATAGTCTTATTCTACCGAAAGCGTCTGTACGTGCTGGCATCTTAAGCCATTGCGGGACGCACCAAAGGCTCTTCACGGATCGGTAGATTAATGAGGCAAGCAAAGACACCCAAGGCAATCGCAATGCCCCAAACGATTTGATAGGAGCCAGTAAGGTCGTATAAATAGCCCCCAAAATAGGCCCCACAAAAACTACCGAGCTGATGCGAGAAGAACACTACTCCCGAGAGCATCGTGAGGTATTTCACCCCAAAAATTTGGGCGACGATGGCATTGGTCAGTGGAATGGTGGATAGCCACAGAACTCCCATCACCGCAGCAAACACATAGGTAGTGGTTGCACTAAGTGGAAATAGTAGAAATAAAGTAATGGCTACTGAGCGTGAGATATAAATACCCGATAGAAAAAAACGTTTTGGAAAGCGTTGACCCAAGACCCCGGCATAGTAGGTGCCAATCACGTTAAATAGGCCAATTAAAGCCAACGCGGTGGTAGCAACCGTTGCACCATTAATCTCTGGGTATTTGAGGGACATATCTTTAAGATAAGGAGCGAGGTGTACTGCAATAAAGACCACCTGAAAACCGCATACAAAATAACCCATCATTAAGAACCGAAAATTACGGTTACCCATTGCCTCACTTATTGCTTGCTGAATCGTTTGATCACCCGCTTGGTTGGCTGTAAAGCTAGTCTCCCGCAGACAAAATGCTAGCGGGATCATGAGTGTGGCAAGTAAGCCCGAATAGATCAGTGCTTCAGTAGCACCAAAATTACTGATAAGCCCCTGCTCAAGGGGCATCATTAAGAACTGCCCAAAGGATCCCGCTGCAGCAGTAATACCCATTGCCCAAACACGTTTCTCAGGCGATACATTGCGTCCTAAGATGCCGTAGACCACGCTGTAGGTTGTCGCTGCTAGACCAATGCCAATGGCTAAGCCACCTGCAAGATTAAACAGGAATGGATCACTAGTGAGTGCCATCCCAACTAAGCCAAGCCCGTACAAGAAACCACCGATCACCATGATCTTGAATGGGCCATACCGATCGGCTAATGCCCCAGCCACGGGTTGTGCAAAGCCCCACACTAAGTTTTGCAGGGCAATTGCAAAGGCAAAGGTTTCGCGACCCCAGCCATTGGCAGAGGTAATGGGTAAATTAAATAAACCAAAGCCATGCCGAATACCCATCGAAAGGGTTACCATCAGACTGCCAAAAATTAGCACTTGCATCAGCGATAAGGAGGAAGTGCGTGTGGTGTTCAATCGATGATTCCTTTGGAGCGCAACTGCGCGATCTGTTCATGAGTGTAGTGAAGTGTGGTACTTAATATCTCTTCCGTATGCTCACCCAGTAACGGTGGGGGCATGCGCATGGTAACTGGAGTTTTGGATAAACGCATCGGACTGGCCACAAGTTTCATGGAGCCAGCAGTCGGATGGGGCACATTCAGTTGGATCCCCCGTGCAACAACTTGCTCGTTCTCAAACACCTCTTGTAAATTATTGATGGGACCGCAAGGGACTCCCACCGATTCCAGAAGTGAGATCCACTCCACTTTGGTCTTTTCTTTCACCATCGCCGCAAGTAAGGGAATGAGAGCATCCCGATGCTCAATCCGTGCAGGATTGGTCGCAAAGCGTGGATCGTCGGCCAACAATTCGCGATCGCCCGCTTTCACAAAGTGTCTAAATTGACCATCGTTACCAACGGCTACGATGATCCAACTATCAGAGGTTTGGAAGGTTTGATAGGGCACCACATTCGGATGCGCATTGCCCCACCGATGGGGTGATACGCCACTACACAAATAATTACTGGAGATATTGGCGAGCATGGCAACTTGAGTATCAAGCAGTGCCATATCAATGTATTGACCTTCGCCACTGCGATCGCGGTGGATCACCGCAGCCAAAATAGCAGAACTGGCATACATGCCGGTAAAGAGATCGACAATTGCGACCCCTGCTTTTTGAGGACCACCGCCAGGAAGATGATCGGCTTCACCTGTAATACTCATGAACCCGCCCATGCCTTGCAATATGAAATCGTAGCCTGCACGGTGTTGATACGGACCGGTTTGTCCAAAGCCGGTGATGGAGCAATAAATTAAATTGGGTTTAATCGCTCTCAGACTTTCGTAATCCAAACCGTACTTTGCCAGCTGCCCCACTTTGTAGTTCTCGATCACCACGTCAGACTGTTCAACAAGACCACGCACAATCTCTTGACCCTCAGGTGTGCTGATATCGAGGGTGATGGATTTCTTATTACGATTAATCGAGATGTAATAGGCAGACTCGCTTGTATCCTTACCTAATGAATCTTTCGCAAAGGGAGGGCCCCAGTGGCGGGTGTCGTCTCCACTCTTGGGACGCTCCACTTTAATCACCTCAGCCCCTAAATCGGCTAAGTTCTGTGCACACCACGGACCGGCCAAAACGCGGCTGAGATCAAGAACACGAATATGACTGAGAGCACCCATAACCCTTATTTTCCCATGCTTTAGCCCCCGACTCTGAGTTATGACTACAATTTCTGCGCATGGCTACTCGTAAAACTGCTCAGTACAGCGAATCCTCTATCAAAGTCTTAAAGGGCTTGGAGCCGGTGCGTCAACGTCCTGGGATGTATACCCGGACCGATAATCCATTGCACATTATTCAAGAGGTGCTCGATAACGCCTCAGACGAAGCTCTCGGTGGCTATGGCAAGGAAGTGCTTGTTACCTTACACACCGATGGCAGTGTGAGCATCGAAGATGATGGCCGTGGTATTCCAGTAGGGATCCATTCACAAGAAAAGAAACCAGTAGTTGAGATTGTGTTTACCCAACTGCATGCGGGAGGCAAGTTTGAGAAGGGTGCTGGTGGTGCCTATGCATTCTCAGGCGGTCTGCATGGCGTGGGCGTATCGGTCACCAATGCACTCTCCAAACGACTCGAGGTCACGGTTTGGCGTGAACAACAGGTATCCACCATTACCTTTGCCGATGGCGATGTGATCGAGAAACTCAAATCCAAAGCTGCCACCAAAGGTGATAAAGCGCATGGCACTAAAGTGCGCGCGTGGCCCAACCCTAAATATTTTGATAGTGCACAAATTCCGCTAGCCGATCTTGAGCGACTCTTACGTTCCAAGGCGGTCTTATTGCCAGGAGTGAAGGTCACCCTAGTTCACGAAAAGAATGGTCAAAGCCAATCCTGGCTCTATGCTCAAGGACTCAAGGGCTACTTGGATGAGTCTCTGGCTCAAGGGGGCCATAGTGCGCCCGTCATTCCAGCCTTTGAGGGCGAGCACTACGCCTCGGGTGCTGGCGAGGAAGAGTCCTTTGCCGAGGGCGAAGGTGCTGCGTGGGTAGTGAGTTGGACCGAAGATGGCGCTCCCGTGCGTGAGAGTTACGTGAACTTGATTCCTACACCAGCGGGTGGAACACACGAAAGTGGACTACGTGAAGGACTCTTTAATGCAGTGAAGAGCTTTGTAGAGATCCACGCGCTGCAACCCAAAGGTGTGAAGCTCATGCCAGAGGATGTCTTTGCTCGTGCCTCATTTATTTTGTCTGCCAAAGTATTGGACCCACAGTTTCAAGGGCAAATTAAGGAGCGCTTGAACTCCAGGGATGCCGTACGCTTGGTCTCGGGTTTTGTGAAGTCAGCCTTGGAGTTGTGGTTAAACCAGCATGTGGATTACGGCCGCACCCTCGCTGAGCTTGTGATTAAGCAAGCGCAAGCAAGGACCCGAGCAGGTCAAAAGGTGGAAAAGAAAAAATCCTCCGGGGTTGCGGTACTGCCTGGTAAGCTAACCGATTGTGAGAGCCAAGACATTGCTCTTAATGAACTCTTCTTAGTCGAGGGAGACTCAGCCGGTGGCTCAGCAAAAATGGGTCGCAATAAAGAATATCAAGCCATCCTGCCTCTACGCGGTAAGGTACTAAACACCTGGGAGACCGAGCGTGATCGGCTCTTTGCCAATAATGAGGTGCATGATATTGCGGTAGCGATTGGGGTTGATCCGCACGGACCGACCGATGAGCCCAATCTCAGCAATTTGCGCTATGGCAAGATCTGTATCCTCTCGGATGCGGATGTGGATGGCTCGCATATTCAAGTTCTCCTACTCACACTCTTTTATAAACACTTTCCAAGACTGATTGAGAATGGCAATGTGTATATCGCTAGACCACCCTTGTTTAGGGTTGATGCGCCCGCGCGTGGCAAAAAGCCTGCACAAAAGATTTATGCGCTCGATGAAAGCGAGTTGATTGCAATTGAAGATAAGTTACGCAAAGATGGCGTACGCGATGGTGCATGGCAGATCTCACGTTTTAAGGGCTTGGGTGAGATGAGTGCCGAGCAGTTGTGGGACACCACTTTAAATCCGGATACTCGCAGACTTCTTCCTATGAGTTTGGGTGAGATGAGTGAGAGCGATACGATTAAAACGATGGATATGTTGATGGGTAAATCAGAGTCAGGCGCCAGACGTGATTGGTTAGAAGAGCGCGGCAACGAGGTCGAGGCCGATATTTAGGATCCATCATGCCCAGTAAAAAAACAAGCCCCACTTCTAAAAATAGCAAGAGCAAGAAAGTCTCTGATCAGGGTGATCTATTTGCCATGGTCGATGAGCGCCCCCCAAATAAAAACACTCTAGCAGACGAAGCTCTTTCATTGGGAGTTTATGCGGAACGCGCGTATCTAGATTACGCCATTAGCGTGGTCAAGGGCAGGGCTCTTCCTGAGGTTGCCGATGGGCAAAAGCCTGTGCAGCGCCGCATTCTGTACTCGATGAACGAGATGGGGTTGCGTGCGGATGCCAAACCAGTGAAGAGTGCGCGAGTGGTTGGTGATGTCTTAGGCAAATTCCATCCGCATGGTGATCAATCGGCATACGATGCACTCGTAAGACTCGCACAAGATTTTTCCTTACGTTACCCGTTGATTGATGGACAGGGTAATTTTGGTTCACGCGATGGCGATGGCGCAGCGGCGATGCGTTACACCGAAGCGCGTTTAACCAAAATTGCTAATTTACTGTTAGCCGAGATCGATGAGGGTACGGTTGATTTTGTACCGAACTACGACGGCTCATTCAGAGAACCTAAACTGCTACCAGCACGCCTTCCCTTTGTATTACTTAATGGCGCATCGGGTATTGCGGTTGGGATGGCGACAGAGATTCCTTCGCATAATCTTCGCGAAGTTGCAGCAGCTACCATTGCCTTAATGAAGTCCGCTAAAACAAGTACAGCGGATTTACTCAAACTCATACCTGGACCAGATTTTCCGGGTGGGGGGCAGATTATTTCCTCGGCGAGTGAGATCGCCCAAATTTATGAGAACGGGCGCGGGTCTATTAAAGTGCGTGCCCGTTGGAGCATTGAAGAGTTGGCGCGTGGGCAATGGCAGGTTGTGGTTAATGAGTTACCACCTGCAACATCCACTCAAAAAGTATTGCAAGAGGTTGAAGAGCTCACCAATCCGAAGGTGAAATTAGGTAAGAAGTCCTTAAGTGCTGAACAAATTAATCTAAGACAAACCATCCTCAATGTCTTAGATAGCGTTCGCGATGAGTCAACTCGTGGCGCTCCTGTCCGCCTCGTCTTTGAACCAAAGAGTAAGAACATTGAGCAACATGAGTTTGTCACACTGCTCTTAGCCCACACTTCCTTAGAGTCCAACGCCTCGATCAATCTCGTGATGATTGGGAACGATGGTCGACCCCGACAAAAGGGCCTCAAGGAGATCTTGAGCGAGTGGATTGAATTCAGAGTAGGAACGGTAACGCGGCGCACGACCCATCGTCTTGGTAAGGTCAAAGATCGCATGCATATTTTGGAAGGACGCAAGATCGTCTTCCTTAATATTGATAAGGTAATTAAGTTGATTCGAAACAGCGACGAGCCCAAGCCTGATCTGATGAAGGCTTTTAAGTTGAGTGAGCGCCAAGCCGAAGATATTTTGGAGATTCGTCTGCGTCAGCTCGCTAGATTAGAAGGCATTAAAATCGAACAAGAACTCAAAGAACTCAAAGGGCAAAAAACAGAGTTGGATGAGCTCCTCAACAATGAGTCCTCGCTTCGTAAACATATCATTAAAGAGATTGAGGCTGATGCGAAGGACTTTGGTGACCAGCGCCGCACCCTGATGAAGCAAGACGAGCGCGCAGTGGCAGAGGTCAAGGTGATTGATGAGCCGGTTACGGTCATCGTCTCGCAAAAAGGATGGGTGCGCGTTCGCCAAGGCCATGAGCATGACTCGCAACAGTTCACGTTTAAGGCAGGCGATGCTCTGTATGACACCTTTGAGTGCCGTACTATCGATCAGATGCTTGGCTTTGGAACTGATGGCCGGGTTTACACCGTTCCAGTAAGCGAATTACCCGGCGCGCGGGGTGATGGTTCGCCCTTAACCAGCTTTGTTAATCTTGCCCCTGGGTCGCAGATGGTGGCCTATTACGCAGGGCATGCCGATGATCTGGTCTTGATCTCGACCAAAGGCGGTAATGGTTTCTTGGCGAATGTGGCGGATATGTTTACTCGTAATAAGGCTGGTAAATCGTTTGTCGGCTTAGACAAAAAAATGCAGGGTGACGCACCGCTTGGAGCAGCCAAAGTAGTGGAGGGTATGCGACAGGTTGCTTGCCTCTCCGAAAATGGTCGCTTATTGGTATTCCCGCTTGATGAACTCAAACGCTTACCAACCGGTGGCAAGGGCGTCATCTTGATGGGGCTTGATCCAAAAGAATTTCTAAAATCAGCCATCGCATTTGGTTCCGAGGGAGCGAGTTACAGCGGCTTGGGAAGAGGTGGCAAACCAACCGACACTATCTTAGATGCAAAAGCATTGAAGGGATTTGCTGGCAACCGAGCACGTAAAGGCCATCTGGTAGAACCGAGCCTCAAAGAAGCAAGACTCAAGGCGAACTAAGTCTTAATTTAGGATATTGGTTCTGATAAATTTGCTAGATTTTAAATTTTTAAGGTCTTTGCAAAATGTAGTAATTCCATGTCAGAATCTTTGGGGCCAACTAAGGATATTCCCAGAGCGCCTTCTGTACTAAAAACCACCGGCAAACTAATTTGCGGCAACCCACCTAGTCCTGCAATACATAATAATTGAAACGATTTTTGACGAAAATCTTCTAAATGATTTTTCGTACTATTTAATAATGGTGCAATATCAAAAACTGTTGGTATTAGTAAAAATTTGTTATAAAGTATCGAGTTAAGTAAATCCTGGATCTTAATTCTTTCGTCTAACGCTTGTGTAGCGATGGAGGGATCAATCTTGCTCGCAAATAGAAAACGATCTTTGATGCCCGGTCCAAGATTTTCAAAATGCCTAGAAGCCCATGCCCCATGTTCTTGCCATATTTCGCTCGCTTGAATAATGCTAAAGGTATTTGCCCATGCTTTAAGATTTAGTGAGGGAAGATCTTTATTGACTACATTATTTCTAATAAAAATTTCCTGAACTCTTTTTAATGCTAATTTTCTGAGTCCGTCAGGAATAATTTCCCATGCCTGCTTAGGGGCAATCACTTCGATGGCTTGAATGTTTGACTTACGCTCTTCTTTTAGTAGTGATTTTCCTACTTCAAATAATATTTCTGGATCTCTAGCAAACCATCCTAATGTATCAAAACTCTTAGCTAGAGGCCGTGCATTCTTAAGTGAGATTCTTCCATGGGTTGGTCGCATTCCATAAATTCCACAAAAACTTGCCGGCGTTCTTACTGAACCTCCAGTATCAGAGCCAATTGCAAAGTCGACTAGTTTTCCGGCTACTGATACCGCTGAGCCGCTAGACGAGCCACCAGGAATTCGGTTGGGATAGTTTGGGTTGGTAGGGGTTCCATAGTGAGCATTAATGCCTAAGATGCTATACGTAAGTTCATCAGTATGTGTTTTACCAACAAGCGTTGCTCCTTGTTGCACTAGATCAAGGACTGCTGGGGCAGTCTGAGTCGCAACGGGATGAGTATTCAACCAATCAGGGCTGCCAAAAGCAGTTGGAAATCCAGCTACATCAAAGATATCCTTAATGCCAAAGGAAAAATTACTAAGAGCTTGATATTTTTCACCTTCGATATAAGGTTGTCCATATTGAATAAAAGCATTGAACTGGTCAACTGGAAGATTTTTATTCATACTTGAGTAATCTTGAAAACGATATTATTAGTATTTGTAGCATCTTTTTTTATATAAGGCATCTATGAATAATTATCCGCCGCTATTAGGTATTTGGAAGTTAGTTTCCTATGAGGTTGAAATTCAAGAAACTGGTGTGATCATTTACGCCATGGGAAAGAAACCATCTGGTTTTGCCTGTTTTACTAAAAATAATTATGTCATGGTTACTTTAACTGGAGATGATAGGAAAATGGCTGAAAATGACCAAGAGCGAGCCCATCTTCTTAATACAGTCGTTTCTTATGCTGGTACCTATCGCATAGATGGCAATGAATGGGTTACAAGTGTGCAGGTTGCTTGGAATCCAGAGTGGGTAAATTCAGAGCAGCGTCGACAATTTGAAATCCAAGGAAATAATCTGAGGGTTTTTACAACCTGGCGTGTGATGCCAAATTGGGCTGATAAGGGCATGCAACGTAGCATCTTAACTTTTAGAAAGGTTGATTAATTCTTGATTTGCTTGCTCAAATATCTCAATAGGCATCACTCCAATTCCCCTTCCTAATAAGCCTGACCCATTAGGAGCCACCATACCTGTTGAAACAAGCGGCACATTGCGAGTACCAACAATTTTTTTGATGTCGATTCCAACTGGAGTATCAATAATAATATTTTGACTCATTAATATGGATTGAGATCGTTGGTCATTATCACTTTTGAGCCATGGAGCAAGGGCAGCTTTCAGGCTTGGTGATCGATGAAGGGCTTGGCCACCTAAGCCGTAGGCATCAATAATTCCACTATCACCGATATGGAGTGGAAAATCTATTATTGTAGGGCCAGTTTTCATTGCTGGACCTTCAATAGTGAATGCTTTGGACGTGATCCAGCGATTCGGAATACCAGATATTTGAATTGCAGATTCAGATCCATTGCCTGTAATGTTTGTGATTATAGAAGATCCTTGTATTCCATTGGCTTTATCGAGCATTGCTGCACATGCCGGGATCCATTGACTTAAAAAAAACGTTGGGGTTTCTAATATTGTATTTAGTGTGTCGGATATGTTTTTTGACTCAAGTTTGCGGGATAAAAATATCGAATGTAGTATTAACGTGGCACTCGAAAGTCTATTATGAAGATCATCACCTTCATTGAGAGCTGCGCGAGCAATGGACAGAAGGTCTACAGGCCCGTTTTTGAGGAGATCCTGAAATCCTGACATTAAGATGCTATCCCTATAGGACAATCTTTCAATAACTGCCAAATCTCTTGTGCCAAAGCGCATTTGTGGTCCAAGACCAGAGCCAAGGAAACCATACCAAAGTTGCTTACTATTTTTATCGACCTGAATCACAGTTAAAGGGGTGGACCGACTAACTACCGCTGCAAGGGGAATAGAGACCCTGTAATCATGGCTTGGTTTTAGATCAATTCCCCCCGATTTAATTAAATTTTCAGCATCCTCTTCATTTTTGGCCCAGCCCTCGTAGATGCATGTAAGGATTGTTGAGTTCAGAATTGCTAGTGGGGGTTCATATGGGTTTATCAGTGGAGATCCAGCATGAAGAACTGTCATATTAGGTAGTTTGATCAGGTCTGCCGCAGTGCTGACACCTATCCATCTGGGCTCAGAAGACAGAATGGCTGCAATACCCATGCCATTAGGAGAGTTTTTCTCTAGTGGTGAGACCTGCTTATTTTCCATTCTGAGCCTTATATTGGTTGTTTCTTTATAGTCAATATATAAAGTAAAGTGATTAAAGTCAATTTGGGATCCCAAACTGTTTACGTAATTTAAAAATTAGTTTACGCTCATACGAATGAACAAAGTAATAAAAATAAACTCTAAAAAATCATCCCTTGCAGAGATGGTTCACCAGCAGATTCGAAGTGATATATATGACTTGCACCTTCTGCCAGGTGAGAGGTATACAGAGGCAAACTTAGCCTTGCGTTATAAGGTCTCAAGAACACCGTTGCGTTTAGCATTACATATGCTAAAGCGTGAAGGTTTTCTAAATAAAGGAAATGGACATGCAGCTTGGCAAATTCCGCCAATCGATCTTGATTATTTTCAAGATCTTTACGAGCTGAGAGTCAATTTAGAGTTAATTGCAATTCGTAGGATCTGCACCTTAGAAACCCCCCCAGATTTTTCATCCCTTAAAAACTTCTGGTTTGTAAGTGAGGCAGATAGAAGTACTGACGGTCAACTGGTTGCAAATGCAGATGAGATTTTTCATAGCACCTTAGTAAAAGCTAGCGGTAACTCTGAAATGGCTAGAGTCCATTCTGATATTACAGAGCGAATTCGTATTATTCGTCGTTTAGACTTCATTGAAGGCGCAAGGATTACGGCTGCATATGAAGAGCATGCCAACTTGCTAAGGGCGCTCATTAAGCAAAAGCAAGAGCTTGCTGAGCTACTGTTAAAAGCCCATATAGAAGTATCACGTGCTGAGATTCGAAATCTAACTTTACATCGATTATCTGAAGCAGCAAATTCTAATAGGCAGCTAGTTTAAAAATGCGAGTAAGTAAATATGAAATATGATCTTTTATTAAGTGGTGGATTTGTCATTGATCCTCGAAACAATGTCAATCAAATCTGTGATGTTGCTGTCAAGGATGGAAAAATTGCTCTAGTTGCACCTAATATTGATCGAAGTTCGGCTGCTGAACAGATTAATGTCAGCGGCAAACTGATTACCCCAGGATTGATTGACACCCATGCCCATGTGTTTGAATATGTCACTGGTCGCTTTGGGCTTGAGGCTGATATGTGTGGCGTTGATTCTGGTGTAACCACTTTAATTGATCAAGGCGGCCCCTCATGCATGACGCTTCCAGCTTTTCGAGAGTATGTTGTTAATCCTAAAAAATCCCGCATTTTTACCTATTTATCTTCATATCTTGTTGGCGGCATGGAAGGTCACTATTACCCATCTTTATATAAACCGGATTGCGTAGATGTTGCAGCCACCGTTAAGTCTGCATTAGCAAACCCAGATATTGTTAAAGGCTTTAAAGCGCATGCAGAATTGGGCGGATTTGCAAGGTGGGGTATTGAAGTTATTCGTCAGGCCGCAGAAATTGGTGCGCAAGCTAAATTACCGATTTATATCCATTTCGGACAACTTTGGCCTTTGCCAGCGGATGGGGATAACGGCATTGATGCCGATACGATACTTGCACAAGTCGTACCTTTACTTAAAAAGGGCGATATCCTGGCTCATCCATTTACACGTCATCCTGGTGGTTTTGTAGATCGCAAAGGTAAAGTCCATGCCATTGTTCAGGAGGCGATTGCAAAAGGATTAAAAATTGACGTTGGTCATGGCTCTCATTTTAGCTATAAGATGGCGCAGATTGCCCTTCAAGCTGGGATAGTCCCAGATACCCTTGGCGCAGATATGCATGGATATAACACTACTATTCCAAAACCATCTATGGCAGGAACTCCCGATGAGCATTCTGATAAAGACCATATGTTTTTTGGGCAGGTGAAATTTTCACTGGTCTCTGCGATGACAGCAATGTTGGCGCTAGGCATACCCATTGAATATGTTGTAGCAATGTCCAGCTGGAATCCGCAGCGCTACTTTGGTCTCCCAGATGATATTGGGCACTTAGGAGTTGGTGCTTTAGCAGATATTTCGGTGCTTAATGATGATCGCGGTCGATTTGAGCTGATCGATAATGAGGGTACAAAGATCACTTCAGATCGCATGCTGACGCCGGCCTTTTGTTTTCGGGATGGCATACGACATGATGTTCGATCACCAATATTGCCCCAGATATTGGCCGCCTAAATTACCTCTAACATTCAATCATTAAGTTATGAGCAAAAAACTTCAAGGTATAGGCGCAAGTGTATTGCGTAAAGAAGATGATCGTTACATGCGTGGGCGTGGGCAATTTGTTGGTGACATCAAAATACCTGGCATGCTAGATGTGGCATTTGTTAGATCGCCTATAGCTCATGGATTCATAAAAGAGATTCATAAACCCGAGGTTTATTCTGATCGCATTTTTACGATGGATGACTTGCCAGACGTTAAACCGATTCGTGCAGTATCCGGGCTCCCTGGTTTTAAAGCTTCTAACCAGTGGCCATTAGCAAAGGATAAGGTTCGTCAAGTTGGGGAATTGATTGCTGCTTGCTTAGGCCCCACTCGGGCCAGCGCTGAGGATTTAGCGCAACAAGTTTATGTAGATTTCGAAGAATTACCAGCAGTAGTTGATTCAGTAGCTGCTAGAAAAAAGCCACCATCTTTGGTTCATGATGAATGGGGTGACAATATTTTTCTTGAAACATTTGTGGATGGGGACATTGATGCTATTAAGAATGCTCCCATCAAGATATCCAGACACATTCATACTGCGCGTCAGTGCATGTCTCCTCTTGAAGGCCGGGGTGTTGTATGTCAGTGGGACTCACGGCTAGAACAGTTAACTATGTGGACATCTGCCCAAATGGTCCATATTAATCGCCAGGGCCTATCTGAATGCTTAGGTATAGATAGTGGGAAAATTCGTGTAATAGCGCCAGATGTTGGCGGTGGCTTTGGCTACAAGGGAATTTTACTGCCAGAAGAAATTATTTTGGCAAAACTTGCCATGCAATTAGGTAAGCCTTTGCGCTGGATTGAAGATCGTAGAGAGCAATTAACCGCTAATGCTAATTGTCGAGAGCATGACTATGAAATTACTGTGTATGCAAATAACGATGGTCGGTTATTGGGTATAGATTGTGAGGCAACAGTAGACTCGGGCGCTTACTCGTCCTACCCATTTTCTGCATGCTTAGAAGCCGCTCAAGTCAGCTCCATTTTGCCGGGCCCATACAAGATGGAGCAATATCGATGCAAAACTTGGTCTGTAGCTAGTAATAAGGCGCCAATTCTGCCTTATCGCGGGGTCGCAAGAACTGGAGTTTGTTTTGCAATTGAACTAATGATTGATGCTATAGCTCGGGAAGCTAATATTGAGCCAATTGATGTTCGCTTAGCAAATGTCGTATTACCTTCCGAGATGCCATATGACAACATTACAAAAAAACATTTTGATAGCGGTGACTATCCAAAGGTTTTGCAAATGGCTCGAGATTCGATTAATTTAAAAGCTATTCGTGAGCGTCAGTCTAAGAATGAGGCGGATGGTAAAAAAATTGGAGTAGGTTTTGCAATTTATTGCGAACAGGCAGCTCATGGGACTAGCGTGTATTTTGGTTGGGGTATCCCAATGGTTCCAGGATTTGAGCAATGTCATGCCCGTTTAAATGCTGACGGTATTTTGGAACTTTCCATTGGGGCGCATTCTCACGGTCAAAGTATGGAGACCACGCTAGCTCAAGTTGCAAATGAAATACTTGGAATTGACGTAGCTAAAGTTAGGTTAGTACACGGTGATACTGCAAATTCTCCTTATTCTACGGGTACTTGGGGTTCTCGCTCGATGGTGATGAGTGGTGGTGCAGTGGCTCAAGCATGTAAAGAATTAGCCAAGCGCATCAACCAAATAGCAGCAAAGATAATAAATTGCGATGTTTCTGAATTAAGTCTTCGCGATGGAATGATATACCGTGGAGATGTGGCCTCAATGTCCTTAGCCGAAGTTTCTTATGTATGGTATCGATCACCACAATTACTACCTGACGATATAGATCCAGCCGGCTTAGAGGTTATTGCTGGATATAAGGCTAAACGGGATACAGGCACTTTTTCATATGCATGCCATGCAGTTGTTGTTGCTGTTGATCCTAAACTTGGATCGGTTGACATACTTGATTACGTCATCATTGAAGATGGCGGAGTTTTGGTAAACCCAATGGTGGTCGATGGTCAAATTATTGGGGGTGTAGCACAAGGAATTGGCACGGCATTGTATGAAGAGATGCCTTTTGACGAGCATGGCCAACCTCTGGCATCGACCCTAGCCGATTACATGTTACCGGGTGCTCCTGAAGTGCCTTCCATTCGAATACAGCATATTGAATCACCATCTCCGTACACTGAATTTGGCCAAAAAGGAATTGGAGAGGGCGGTGCAATTGCTCCCCCTGCTGCAATTGTGAATGCTATAAATGATGCGCTTAAGGATATGGGTGTGGAGATCGCAGAGAGCCCTATTAGCCCTAAAAGATTGTTGGCTGCAATTACAAAAGCAAAATTGGAGCATGTTTAATGAAATCTGCACCGTTTACTCTAAGTGCCCCAGTTAACCTAGAAGAAGCCATTGCCTCTTTTAGGGAAGGCGGCATGTATTCCAAGTTTATTGCAGGTAGTCAGTCTTTAGGCCCAATGTTAAATCTGCGCCTATCTCAACCTGACAATTTAATTTCTTTAAGAAATTTGCCTGATTTACGAGAAGTCACCGATGTAGGTGATAGTATTTTTATTGGCGCTGGAATTACACATGCGGAGATTGAGGATAAGAAAATATTGGACCCTAGTAGGGGGTTAATGGCTTCTGTCGCCGCAAATATTGCTTATCGTGCAGTACGTAATTTTGGAACCATTGGGGGCAGCCTTGCTCATGCAGATCCTGCCTCTGATTGGGTAAATTTAATGCAGCTTCTCGATGCAAAATTTTTGATAGTAGGTTCGTATGGTGAGCGAGAGGTCACAAGTAATGACTTTATGCAGGCAGCTTTTACTACCTGCCTAAAAGAGGATGAAATTCTTCTAGGAGTAAAGATTAGAAAACTGTCAGTAAAAGCCAAATTTGCCTATTTTAAATTTTGTAGAAAAGTAGGTGAATTCGCTGAGGCTATAGGTGCTGTATTGGTCGATCCAGAATTGGGTATAAAACGCGCCATTATTGGCGCTACAGCGGGCACGCCTTTTTTAATTAAAAACATTGATGCCGTTATTAATGGGCAAACTGGCGCAATGAATGAGGCACTTCTTGAAGCTGGATGTAATGATGATTATGAATATCAAATGCATAAAACTGCCTTAGAGCGTGCACTAACACAGGCTAAGCTATGACTAAGATAGAGCTTCAGATAAATGGTAAGCTGGTTTGTTTTGAAAGTGAGTCACGCACCCATTTAGGTGATTTCCTGAGAGAAACAATGAACCTTACTGGCACTCATTTAGGCTGTGAACATGGTGTATGTGGAGCCTGTACCGTCGAAATTAATGGCGCGCCTGCCAGATCTTGTATTCAATTTGCCGCCTCGTGTGCGGGCTATGAAATTAGAACAATCGAAGATTTTGGCGATGATGAGGTCATGATGCAGTTGCGTGATGCATTTAGTAAAGAACATGCACTACAGTGCGGATTCTGCACGCCAGGTATGTTAATTACTGCGCGAGATATTGTCTTACGCCTTTCAGAGCTCACTAGTCCAGATGACGAAGCGCGCATTCGTAATGAATTATCTGGAAATTTATGTCGCTGTACTGGATATCAAGGCATTGTTCAGGCGATCCAGTCGGTCCTTCGTCTGCGTGCAATGAAGGTCAAAAATGATCATTAAGGAATCGTTTGAAATGCCTTATGAGATTTCAGCATCATGGGAGGCATTTAAAAATATTCCTATGTTGGTATCTTGCATGCCAGGCGCAAGTTTACAGTCGGAGCCTTTACTTACGGATACTGGCTCTACATTAGATATCCTCTTTTCCGTGAAGTTAGGCCCAATCGTAGGCTCATTTCTTGGTTCTGGAGAGGTAAGGTATGACGATCCTCAAAGGTCGGGAGTATTTTCTGGTTCTGGAGTCGATCGTAAAAGTGGATCTAGGGTGCGTGGTGAGGCTAAATTTACTTTAAGTCCCTCGTTAGATAGACTGAAGACAGAGGTTACAGTTGTAGTTGATTACAGCTTAACCGGCCCCTTGGCACAATTTTCTAGGGGCGCTATTGTTCAGGAGCTTGCAGCCACTTTAACGAGAGAATTTTCAAATAATTTGAAAGGAAATATAGGGCGTTTACATGGTGTAAATGATTCATCAGTAATGAAGGTTGAGCAGTTACCAAATCAATCTGATTCAAATACATTAAATATTGGCAGCTTGATTTGGCAAGTGTTATTTCAAAAGTTCAAAGCATTATTTCACCTTGGTAGTAGGTAACACAATTTCTTTAAATATCAACCGGAGATTGGACTGACTTAATTTTTTATCGCACCGGAAGAGAGGATTTTTGATAAATATAGCCGCATGAGAGATTATCTGCATCCTTTTAGGGCATTATAGTTTGTAGAGCATTAGTGTTTTCACTTTAGGGTTAACACTTCTATATTGTTGATATATTGTTGCTATATTATTTACTCAGTTATATTTTTATGAGGAGTTTTAAATGAAACTATTTTCATCTATAGTGCTGTTTAGGACGGCCAAAGCGTTGCTGGGTGTTGCAGTCGTTTCAACATTCATGCTGGGAGCGGCGTCTGCCCAGACGATCAAAATCGGTACTCCCTTGGCCTTGACGGGTGGGCTTGCCGATGAAGGAAAAAAACAGGTCATCGCCTACGACATGTGGTTAAATCGTGTCAATGCCGCAGGCGGTATTGATGTGGGCGGCAAGAAAATGAAAGTCGAACTGGTCCGTTACGACTATCAAACTAGTGAGCAGCGGGCACAGCAACTCGCAGAGCGGCTGATTGTTGAAGACAAGGTGGACTTTCTGCTTGCGCCCTTTGGATCTGGCCACACCAAGGTAGTCGCTGGTGTTGCCGAGCGCTATGGTGTTCCTGTTGTGGCCACCAGCGCCTCTTCGGAGTCGATTTTTAATCAGGGGTACAAGAATCTCTTTGGCGTGCTTGCGCCCAATACGGGTAGCATCACAAACTTGCTGACCCTAATCGGCCAGTCTCAGCCTAACGTGAAGCGCATCGCGATACTTGGCCGCGAAGATGTCTTTCCTAAGGCCATGGCAACGACCATGAACGAGCTGGCAATCAAGGCCGGGTATCAGGTGCAGTCTATGGAGTTTTACCCAGTCAGCACACTGGATCTTGCGACACCGATTTCAAAGATCAAGGCGCTCAAGCCTGATTGGATCTACATCACGGGCTATAGCAAGGACCTTATTCTTGCGCGGAAGCAAATGGCCGATCTCAACGTAACTGCGCCGGTGGTAACGATGATTACCGGTCCGGTTTACAAGGAGTTTATCGATGCCCTAGGCAAGCAAGCTGAAAACGTCACCAGCGCCAGCTGGTGGCACCACTCCGCGCAATTAACGGGTGACGACCCCTGGGGCTCCACAAAAGCGTTTTATGACGAGTTTGTGGCGCGGGAGAAGCAGGATCCGGACTATGTCCATGCAGCTTCAGCCGCCGCACTGGTTGCACTTCAAAAGGCTATTGAAAAGGCAAAAACCTTGGATAAAACAAAGGTCCGTGAGGCACTCGCTACCTTGGATATCAAGACGTTTTATGGCCCGATCAAGTTTGGTCCGAATGGTATGAACACAGCGATTACAGGCCTTCCGATTATTCAGGTCCAAAACGGGCAGCCGGTTCCGCTTTTTCCGCAAGCTGTGCAAAAAGGAACTCTTCGTGTTTTTAAGTAAGTAAATTAGTTAACAATCAATCGTAAACCCCCTCTTTTGTGATGGAGGGGGTTGATCAAAATGTACTCTCAAATTTTACTTAATGGTCTAATGCTCGGTGCGATTTATGCATGCATCGCCGTTGGTTTCTCATTAGTGTGGGGCGTGCTGAATGTGATCAATATGATCCATGGTGCGTTCATCATTTTGGGTGGTTACATCACTTTTTTTGCCTGGCTGCATTTTAAGATACACCCCTTTATGATGATTTTGCCTGTTGCCGTATTGATGTTTGGGCTGGGCTATATTTTGCAGCGGGGCATGATTAACAAAGTCATTTCGAAACCTGTACTCACCACGCTTACGCTGACGTTTGGCCTTGAGATGATTCTGTACAACGCAATGAACCTGGTATTTTCTGCAACGCCACGCCGAATCGCTCTCGATATGGGTTCTCTCAAACTGGGCGAGCTATTGCTGTCAGTTGATCGAATTGCCTCCATGGTGTTGGCACTCACGCTCACCGGGCTGCTTTACCTCGTTCTGCGAACTTCTAAGATCGGTCGGGCGATTGTTGCGGTGCGAATGGACCGGGATGCCGCTTCGCTCATGGGCATCAACGTAAAGGAGATTTACGCCATCACCTTTGGAATAGGTGCTTTCATGGCGGGCGCCTGTGGGGCCTTGGTCGCCGTCGTCTTTCCTATCTCGACGAGTCTAACCGGGGTTTTCCTTGGCAAGGCGTTTGTCATTTGCGTTATTGGCGGCCTGGGTACGGTACCCGGGGCTCTGGTGGGTGGGCTTACCTTAGGGGTGATTGAGAGTTTCGCGGGTTATTGGTTGGGCCCTCAGAACGCGATTTTGATCGGCTTTATTTTGATGTTGGTGCTCTTGGTGGTTAGGCCGACAGGAATTATAGGTAAGAAGGGTTACGAGTGAAATCGCAACGCATTGGCTACTTTATTTTCTTTGTTTGGGTAGCGTTGCTTGCGCTCTCACCGTTCATTGCAAATAACTACATTGTCAAGGTCTCGACATTTTTGGCGATGTATGCGGCTATTGCTTTGTCTTGGAATTTTATCGGTGGCTACGCGGGTTATCCATCCTTTGCGACAGCCGCCTTTGTTGGCCTTGGGTCTTACTCCGGGGCGATTCTGCAAAATGCTGGCATTCCAATGCTGATGGCCTGGTTTTTCGCCGCAGTGATTGTGGTGATTTTCGCGGCTGGTGTGGGCCGAATTATTCTGAAAATGAAGGGCCATTACTTTGCGATTGGCTCGATTGCAATGGTAGATGTTTTATCACACACCGCTTCGTCATGGGCGAGTATGACAGGCGGAGGTGAGGGCTTGAATGTCAAGATCATGGAGGGAGGCCCCGATTTTGCAGGTATGGTGTTTCTTTACACCATGCTGGCCATTATGCTAGCTGCATTTATTACTACGGTAATTGTAGATCGTAATCGGTTAGGGTTCGGCTTACGTTGCATTCAGCAAAACGAAGATGCTGCAGATATGCTGGGTGTCAATGTCATGCGTTATAAATTAATTGCTTTTGTGCTTTCGAGCGTTTTTTGCGGCTTGATTGGCGCCGCCTACGCTTCATGGGTGGCCTATATTTCTCCTATCGACGCATTTTCGATTCTGCTCACGCTTAAGGCAGCTGTGATGGTATTGCTAGGGGGGGCGGGCATGATATTTGGACCCATTGTTGGCTCTGCGGCGCTCGTCATTTTTGAAGAGTTGATATGGTCGAAATTTCTGGACCTGCATCATGGCCTTTTCGGCCTGGTAATTGTTCTGCTGATATTTTTCCTTCCCAATGGATTACTCAAGATCAAGTGGCGCCGTTCGTCGCGCGAGTCAGGCGATAACTCATGAGTGAACTACTGATTGAAACCCGTAAGATCTCCAAGAGTTTCGGCGGAGTGAAGGCCGTTCGAGATGTCACATTCTCATTGAAGGCGGGAAACATTATTGGACTGATTGGCCCGAATGGGGCCGGAAAAACAACGCTGGTGAATCTGCTCACAGGTGTTCTCACGCCTGATACGGGCGAGATCATCTACAAGGGAGAAAATGTTACGAGTCAGCGGCCATTTCAGGCGGCGCGTCGGGGCATTTCACGCACCTTTCAGATTGTTCAGCCCTTTCCCCAGATGACAGTTCTGGAAAACGTGTCGGCCGCAGTGTTGTTTGCCTCTGGGGCTGCAAAGAAAATCTCGCATGCCCAGGAGATCGCTTTTGAACACCTAAAATTTGTTGGCCTTGAGGCCTTAGTGAATCGCTCTGCGCAGACACTGACGCTGCCCTCAAGAAAGCGCCTGGAACTGGCCAAAAGCCTGGCTATGAATCCGAGCCTTCTGTTGCTTGATGAGGTAAATGCAGGGCTTAATACCGGAGAGGTGGAACAGGCCCTTGATATGATTCGCGCAATTGCGGCTCGTGGAATCACGATATTGATTATCGAACACCTGATGAAAGTTGTGCTATCGCTGTCTCATCGAATCATGGTCTTGCATCATGGCGAGCTTATTAGTGAAGGAACTGCAAAAGAAGTGGTGAACGATCCGAAGGTTATCGAGGCCTATCTCGGCTCGAAGTTTTCCGAAAAGCAGATTTTTCTGGAGAGCTTTCCTCGTGTATGACAGTCTGCTAAGCATTCGGGGTCTTGAGTCGGGCTATGGTGATGTCCAGGTGCTCTGGGGCCTTGACATGGAGATCAAGGAGGGTGAGATCACGGCTGTCATTGGCTCCAATGGAGCGGGTAAGAGCACGCTGATGCGAACCATCTCCGGGCTGGTGAAGACCCAAAAGGGCGAAATTATTTTTTCAGGCAATAATATGACAGGCGCAAGCCCGCGCAGCGTTCTGGATTTCGGAATAGCGCATGTGCCCGAGGGCCGTCGTTTGTTTAAAGGCCTATCTGTTAGGGATAATCTTTTGCTTGGCGCTTTTACCCGCAAGGCTTCCTCGGCTGATCTGCAGCACGATCTTGAAGAAATTTATAGTGTTTTTCCTAGACTGGAAGAGCGCCAGTCGCAGGATGCCTCAACGCTTTCCGGAGGTGAGCAGCAGATGTGTGCGATTGGCCGCGGCCTGATGTCTAAGCCGCGCCTGTTGATCATTGATGAGCTCAGTCTTGGCCTGGCACCTAAGGCAACGGAGCAGCTCGTGGAGGCATTGGTCCGGTTCAATTCCAAGGGCCTAACGATTCTATTGGTCGAGCAAGATGTCTTTACGGCTCTCGAAATGTCCAAATATGCCTACGTTGTTGAAAATGGCAGGGTGTCATTGTCTGGAGAGAGCTCCGAGATGCAAGACAACCCCATGATTCGAAATGCGTATCTTGGGATATAAGCCGTGAAGCCTGAGTTATTGCGGCAAGCAAATCTGAAGGCTGTTGGGGCCATCACTGCGGCCGATCCTGTTCTAACAGATATCGGTGCCGCTTACAGCGTTATTCCTGGTTTCACCAGAAACACTATCCTGACTTCGGGACCAACAATGCCCTGGAAGGATTACGTCGGTGGCCAGCGTGATGCGGTTATTGGCGGCGCCCTGTTTGAGGGAATGGCCAAAACCGCAGAACAGGCCGACGCCATGATTGCCAATGAAGAGATCCAAGTCCGTGGTTGCCAGGAGCTCGGTTGTGTAGGCTCGCTTGCGGGAATTTACACCGCGTCAATGCCGGTTTTTGTTGTCAGAAATTCATTAACGGGCCGAGTTGCCTTCTGCAACTTCTTTGAGGGCAAAAATCCGCGTCGTTTGAACTACGGGGTTTACGACGATCAGGTGCGTTTGCAGCTGCTTCGCATCCAGCAGGAGATCGCGCCGGCCCTGGCCTATGTCGTCCGTCATTTGGGTGGCGTACCCTTAAAGCCTATCATGATCCGTGCGCTAAATATGGGTGATGAACTGCACAGCCGAAATGCCGCTGCAGCCTTGCTTTTTCTGCAGGCGATCTCTCAGGCGCTTTTGGAAGTTGGGCACAAGGCAGATGCGAAGGCAGCCCTGGCAGCGATCAATGAGGATCCCTATTTTTTTCTGCGCTTGTCCATGGCGGCCTGCAAGGTCATGGCCGATGCAGGCCATGGCGTTGCTGGCTCATCAATTGTTACTGCAATGGCCTTTAACTGCAGGCAGTTTGCCATTCGTGTGAGTGGCCTTGGAGACCGTTGGTGGACGGGCTCAATGCCGAAGGTCCATGCCCGTTTCTTTACTGGATATGGCGAAAAAGACCTCGCTTGGATGGGTGGAGAAAGCCCGATAACTGAGACTGCTGGTCTGGGCGCCTTTGCTCAGTGCGCAGCCTTTGCACTGCAAGCCTATCAGGGAGGCTCACCCGCTGAGATGCTGCGCAGACAGCGGAGGCTTTACCGCATCACCACTACTGAGCATCCAGATTTTAAGATACCGTTTCTCTCTTTTCGTGGAGTGCCAACGGGGATCGATGTTTTCAAGGTTGTGAAGACAGGCATTGCGCCCTTGATCAATATTGGCATTGCTGGTCTAGCGGGCGGCCAGATTGGGGCTGGTGTGATTGAGGCGCCGCTCGATTGTTTTGTTTCAGCTGCGCAGGTTTTTTGAGCACCAAAAAATTACAACGACATCAGGAGAAGACATGCTATCGAGTATCAATCCAGACTCCGTAAAGGCTGAGCTTAAGTCCAAGGGAGTGGAGTTTTGCATGGCTAGCTACGTGGATATTCATGGCCGCTCCAAATGCAAGGTCGTGCCAATTGACCATTTGAATAGAATGCTTGCAGGCTCGGAGCTTTTTACCGGTGCAGCCCTTGAAGGCGTGCCGCAAGAGGTCAATGAGGATGAAGTAGCAGCTTTGCCGGATCCTGCGGCGGCTACCATCCTGCCTTGGAAGCCGAATTTCGCTTGGTTTCCGAGCGATCTTTATTTGAGGGATCAGCCGTTTGAAGCCTGTTCCCGGCAGATTTTCAAACGTGTCCTGTCGCAGCTTGATGCCAGTGACATGATCTTTAACCTTGGTATTGAAACGGAATTTTTTATCTTGCGCGAGGATGCGAACGGCAAGGCAGTGCCCATTGGGCCCAACCCGCCACTGTCAAAGCCTGCCTATGACGTGCGAACCATGCTGGAATGCATGCCAGTGGTTGAGGATATCGTAAAGGCGATGAACCAGCTGGGCTGGGGTGTCTATTCCTTTGACCAAGAGGATGCGCCCGGACAGTTTGAAACGGATTTCGCCTATGCAGATGGCCTGACCATGGCGGATCGCTTCACATTTTTCCGGCTAATGGCCAATGCAATCGCGCAGGAGCACGGCTATTTCGCAAGCTTCATGCCTAAGCCATTCAGGGACCGAACCGGCAGCGGCGCCCACTTTAACATTTCTTTGGCGGACCGAAAAACGGCCAAAAATCTCTTCGATGATCCTTCGGACCCCCGCGGCTGTGGAATGTCTAAGCTGGGCTATCAGTTTATTGCTGGCGTGCTACGTCATGCGCGTGCGATCGCTGCAGTTATTGCGCCTACGGTGAATAGCTACAAGCGGCTTGTTGCACGGGGTAGTATGTCGGGTTTTACTTGGGCGCCCATTTTTGTTTGTTATGGAAACAACAATCGAACAAATATGCTCAGGATCCCCATGAACGGCCCGCGTATTGAATGCAGGGCTGCTGACATGAGCTGTAATGTTTATTTGGGTGCGGCCATGATTCTAGCTGCTGGCTTAGAGGGAATTAAGCAGGATCTTGACCCTGGTCAGCCCCATCGCGAAAATATGTATCTGAGCTCTCCGGAGATGCTTGCCAGCCAGAACATCGCACTATTGCCAAGAACGCTTGGCGAGGCGATTGATGCCTTTGAGGCGGATCCGCTGAGCGAGGCCGTGATGGGCCCGCTCATGTACAAAACGTTTATTAATTTCAAGCGAAACGAGTGGATGGACTACCAGTCCCATGTGTCGGACTGGGAGATCAACCGCTATTTACGATTCTTTTGATGCGCTCGGAAGGAGATTACCATGCAGACCGAGACCCTATTTGATGCAGTACTTTATGAGGCTGTTCGACGGCCCATGGGCCTAGCCCACGGGCTACCCTCCTGGTGCTACACCCACGATACTTTTTATGAACGGGAAGTGGAATCCATTTTTTTGAAGGAATGGATTGTCATTGGTCGTGCCGAGGAGTATCCGGTCGCAGGAAGCTATCAGGTGCTTGAGCGTTTCGGCCGCTCAATCATTTTGGTGAGGGATCGGGCCGGAGAAATGCAAGCATTCCTGAATGCCTGCCGACATCGTGGCACACGGCTTTTGGAAGGCCAGGGCGAATGCAAGGCTATCAACTGCCCCTATCATGCCTGGGCCTACAGTCTGTCTGGTAGCCTGGTTGCAGCACCTGGCATGGACGGGGTGCAGGACTTTTCCTTGGCTGACTGGCCGCTTGTCAAGGTTCGGCTTGAGCAGTGGGGCGGTTTTTTATTCATTAATTTTGACCAGCATGCAGCCCCCCTTGCCGAGTATCTGGGCACAGCACAGGACCTTCTTGGGGGCCATCGTTTTTCCGATATGCGAATGACGCGAAAGCGCAGTTTCGAGCTCGACTGCAACTGGAAGATCTACATTGAAAACGCCATGGAGGATTACCATACGCCAACCGTGCACAAGCGGTCCATCGGGCTGCAGCGCACGGATATGGAGCCTGTGGAACGCGGCCAATGGTCGGCCATCTACATGAAGAGCCCAACAACAATTGCGGTCTTGCCTGGCGAGACGAGCCCTCTACCAGTTATTCCTACGCTGTTGGGCAAGGCCGCCCACGGCTCATTTTTTGCCTTGATCAACCCGACCCTGTTTCTCGGTGTCACGCTCGATTGTATGTGGTTTTTGGAGGTGGTTCCTTTGAGCGCAGGCAAGACCATCGTTCATGTGGGCAGCTGTTTTCCAAAATCAACAATTGATCTGCCCGAATTCGAGCAGGCTGTTTCCCGCTATTACTTTCGCTGGGATAAATCGATTCCCGAAGACAATGAGATTTCAGTTCGGCAACAGGCTGGCTTAAAGACATTAGGTAGACACCCGATGGGCCGTTTATCACTGCATGAGCCGGCGGTGCATCAGTTCGCTCACTGGATTCTCGATCGTGTGCTCCGCTCTGGAAAAATACAATGACCAAAACCGCAAAAATTCGTGTCCACTTTGAGAACGACCCAGGCCTTGACAGCATTTTTGATGTTTCGCAAGAACGAATCAGACAAGCCCTCAAGCGTAACAAGGAGGCCGCCCGATGCATCGACTTGAGTTTTGGGCATGGCGAGCCTGGCTTTGAAAAACGGGTAGCCGATGCCGATGTACTTTTTGCCTGGCGGTTTCCGCATCTTCAAATCGGCAAAATCGCACCAAATTTGAAATGGATTCATGTGCACGGCGCAGGAGTTGAGCATCTGCGGCCATTTGATCGCTGGCTGCCTGAAGGCCTGCAGCTTACAAACAGCCGTGGTGTGCATGGCGATCGTGCAAACGAATACTTTCTGATGACGCTGCTAATGCTGAACAATTTCATCCCGGTCATGGCCTATAACGCTCGCAGCTGTCAATGGATTCAGCGCTTCAACACCACGATCATCGGCAAGACAGTGTTGATTGTTGGCGTTGGCAACATGGGCGGAGGTGCCGCAAAATATGCAAAGAAGGTTGGTCTGCATATTATTGGCATTCGGCGCACAGGCAAGCCGCACCCACATGTTGATGAAATGTACACTCCAGACCGGCTGATCAAGCTGCTGCCGCGGGCAGACTTCGTTTTTCTAGCAACACCTCTAACTAGCCGCACCGAGTCCCTGTTTGGCAAGCGTGAGATCGCCGCGATGAAGCCCGGCGCCGGACTCGTCAATATTGGCAGGGCCGGGGTTCTGGATCACGACGCCCTTAGTGAGGGGCTGCGCAGCGGCCACATCAGTGGCGCAGTGCTAGATGTCACGCCGCAAGAGCCCTTACTAGCTAGCTCGCCGCTTTGGAAGATTCCCAACCTGTTTATCACTACTCACTCGTCGTCGGACGATGCGGTGCATTACACGCCTAAATCACTGGATCTTTTCCTTAAGAATCTGGTGCGTTTTGCCACGCGTCGCAAAATGCAAAACCTTGTGGATATCGAACTAGAGTACTAGATATTGTGCGGCAGAAAGTCGATTTCAATATCTGACAGGGGCCTAGCTTGACAGGCCAGAAACCAGCCCCTTGCAATTTCTTCGTCAGAAAGGGCGAGGCCCATGTGATCGCCTGGGTCCACCTCTCCACTTATCACTCGGGTCTTGCATGCGCCGCACTGGCCTACCATGCAGCCAAATGGATAGTCCACCCCGGCAAGTAGTGCGGCATCGAGAATGCTGTCACCCTCTTCGGCTGAAATATGTGCATTGGTCGGGCGGATCAGAATCGTGAAAGCCATGTCTAATTTTACTACCCTAATTTTCCTTGATGGCGGCGCGGGGGTGTGTAATACCCCCTAAAAAGTAAACGTTTAGGAAGGTGAATTTTCTGTTATTTGAAATTCCTATACACTGAAAAAAATTACACACTTATCGGTTGAGGGAAATATGCCCTATAAAATTTTATTACTTGGCGCCTCTTATGGCTCTCTCTTGGCCTCAAAACTTTTATATGGAGGCCACCATATCCACTTAGTGTGTTTACCTGAAGAGGCTGCACTGATTAATAAAGAGGGCTTTAAGGTTCGACTCCCAATTCGTGGTTGTGCGGAACCCGTCTTATTGGAGTCACGATTGCTCCCAGGTCGCGTTACTGCTGGACCTGCTGAGGTGAATGATCTAAGCCAATATGACTTGGTAGGACTTTGCATGCAAGAACCACAATACCGTTCTGCTGGAGTTCGGGAGTTGATGGACGCAATTGGTCGCTCGGGCTTACCTTGTATGTCCATCATGAACATGCCACCATTGCCTTTCATTAAGCGCATACCTGGCTTGGAATACAAATCGCTTGAATCTGCGTATACCGATGCGAGGATCTGGGACTCGTTTGATCCAGCCAATCTGACCCTCAATAGCCCAGATCCTCAGGCCATACGTCCACAAGGTGAGCAGGCAAATTTCTTGCAAGTTACCCTGCCAACTAATTTCAAGTGCGCTACTTTTGACAATGATCGCTATAACACCATACTGCGCCAACTAGAAGCGGATGTCGCTAATGCCCGTTTTGAGACACCAGAAGGAAAAATTGAACTCCCGGTCAAATTAAAGGTGCATGACTCCTTGTTTGTGCCATTGGCTAAATGGTCGATGTTATTAGCTGGGAATTACCGCTGCATTACTGAAGATGGAATGCGTAATACTCAAGATGCAGTTCATGCCAATATCGAGGAGTCGCGTTCGGTTTATAACTTTGTGTTTGATATGTGTGTAGCACTTGGCGCTCAGCCAAACGACTTGGTTCCTTTTGAGAAATATGCAGCTGCTGCACAGTCACTCTCACGCCCAGCATCTGCTGCTAGAGCCCTGCAAAATGGAGCGCCCAATATTGAACGCGCTGATAAATTGGTCCAGTTAATTGCCCGCTCAAAGGGAATGAGTCACCCTGCCATTGATGCCCAAGTGGCATTAGTAGATCGACGACTTGAAATCAATCGTAAAAAACTAGCAGGATAAAGCCTTATACCGACGAAGTTGCGTAGGATTATTCACTTAATGGATCTCAGGATCTGTTCCAGATTGCTCTTGGTGCGACGTTTCTAAAAAGTCAAAGTCACAACCTTGATCGGCCTGCAAGACATGCGCACTGTACATCTTGCCAAAGCCACGATCAAATTTCTTGAGAGGGGCTTGCCAGGCTTGCTTTCGCTTGGTCATTTCTGCGTCTGAGATTAAGACATTGAGTTTGCGCGCTGGCACATCCAACTCAATCAAATCACCATCCCTGACTAAAGCCAATGGCCCGCCAACATAAGACTCTGGAGCCACATGCAAGACACAGGCGCCGTAACTGGTACCACTCATGCGGGCATCGGAGATGCGCACCATATCGCGCACACCTTGCTTGAGCAGTTTTTGCGGAATGGGTAATTGACCCCACTCAGGCATTCCTGGGGCACCCAAGGGACCCGCGTTTTGCAACACAATCACCGAGTCTTTATCGATATCCAGCTGAGGATCATCAATGCGTGCCGATAGGTCGTCATAGTTCTTAAACACGACGGCCTTGCCAGTATGTTTGAGAAGATGCGACTCAG
>Ga0214921_10002755_pt1 | contig 27985 bp, 34 predicted proteins | sample LL1505_MetaG_FD_177992 | JGI IMG/M metagenome (GOLD analysis project Ga0214921, IMG submission 177992) | Freshwater microbial communities from Lake Lanier, Atlanta, Georgia, United States - LL-1505 | ecosystem: Environmental > Aquatic > Freshwater > Lake | place: USA: Georgia | collected... | reverse complement strand
GTATGTCGCCTTTGTCAGCCCATTGATTTAGGTTATTTGTTTCCCAAAACCAGCAAGCAGATTGAGCTGCACCTTCAAATGTTTGTAAATATTCAGATGCTTGTTCAACAGGTATTTCAATTGAGGCAGCAAACCAAGAATAGTTCTCTTTACCTGTCAATTGAATCAGACCACGACCACAATATCTAAAACCATCACCAGAGGCCTCATCGCCATTACCCATACGATTAGCATAGATACGATTTGCAATTGCTTCTTGTTTGTTTGGTTTGCTTGCATACTCATTGGCCAACTCATCTGTTGGAAAATACTTAGCAAAGAGTTTGCGTAGTGTAGGTGCTTTGTAATTTAGGTTCTCTTTGAGAAATACAAAATTACCAGATTCGTGAGCACATTGAGCTATGAAGGCTGCAATACGTTGTGGTGTATTGATACCATAGTCAGGTAGTAATTGTGCCAATGCATTGTGCCATTGGTCAATATAAGGATTCTTTGGAAGCAATTGCTTCAATTGGTCTTTTGTCAGTTCCATTTTTATGCCATTAAAGAAGCTGCACTAATAGCAGCATTGATAATTAAATTTAATTGTTCTTTTAATGCTAATCCTTCAGCATCATCAGCAATACCTTCCATAATATTAATACCTTTCAGCAATTCGACATATTCTTCTTTTGTTATTTGGCCTTGTTCGAGAGCTTTATTATACTCAATGATTAAAGCATTTAATTGATCTGGTGTCATCTTGGTTTACTCCCTAATACATGTTGAATTGTATCTGCTGACTTAATTACTTGCTGTAATTTTGCTTTGCAGAATATTGGTGATATCTTGTCTGCTTTATTAAAATAATCTCTTGTGTCTTTTGTCAATGTTAACAACTTTGTTGACATATTATCCGTATCTTTGTTTCGTGGTATGTGTATTGTGAAATTCTTAAACTCTAAAGCCTTAATATACAATTCATTTACTTGTGTAACAACCAACAATTGGTTATTACAATTTTCTTCGGCTATTTGTGCCTTTGTTTTAATGTCATTAACTATAAAATATTCATTGGTGTCATATTTGGCCATAAAATAGGCATCAAATAATGTACAACCAGACAAACTAAAAACAAAAACAATCGCCAATAACTTTTTCATTTAATTACACCATGATTGTTTTGCTTCACCAAAATATTCACGAGCAAATCCATTTTGAATTAATCCTGATCGTAATGATTTACCATCTAATATGATATCTCCCAAGACACGGCCCCCGAATTTATCCCATCCATACAACACAACTTGCCGGCTGTTGGAACCCACCACGGTTTTTTTTGTGAATTCAGTAGCGGCTTGGCCTCTGGCATCTTCTGAAGGACATTGAGCTCTGAATCCTTTTTCTGGTGTATCAACGCCGAATATTCTAACGGCAAGTTCTGGTTTAAGTGGTGCTGGTAAAAAGGGAGCTGCTATGACAACAGTATCGCCATCGTTTACACGGACAATCTGAGCATCATAGGTTACACCTTGTGGAGTTTTTTGTGCCATAACCAATGTAGGTAATAGCAATAATAATGTTAGTAGTTTTTTCATTTTACACTTTCAAATATTTGTTTTTGTTGTTTATACCATAACTGCCATGCATTGTATCTATCTTGCAACTCATAGTAAAGTCCATAATTTTCATTAGCATTTTGTAAAAGGTCAGCTAATGTTTTCTTATTCTCACTTAGAGGCTTTAGAACCGGAGCGGGCTCCATTAGCACTTGAGGGGCCTCTGGAAATTTTTGGCTCAATGGCACGGTTGTAGAGCATCCAAGCATCATCAGACAACTCACACTTAGAATTAATATCTTCTCTCTTTGCTTCAATATCCCTAGCATTTCTATTCACCTTCTCTTTAATCAACTCTTTATTCTTACTAACTTCGATTGCCAATTTTTCATTAACCTTTGCAGATTTAATTTCTGCTTCTTTTATCTTCGCTTGCATTTCGGCTATCCTAGCACGATATGACATTTCTGTGGCATATCCTCCTTCAAAGAATACACCTACAACTAATAACACAATACCTAATTGTCTGCCAACCAAAGCGTATGGTTGAATTACAGGTATAAATTTAACAAGTGAACCTATAAATGTCAATAACAATCCAAGTATAACCAGACCATGTATTGCCCATTGTAAAATCCAATCAGGTATGAATGACAAAAACCACATTTTTAAACCTTAGGTGTTTTTCTCCGAATCGACATAAGGACCGGAGTTTTTTTCTTTTTTAAATTGACACCAGGTTCACCATCTTTACCTACACCGATGCCTGCGATTGCACCACCACCAGCCACATTCGTTGGACCAGCAGAACCACCCATAGCACCATCTTCTTTTAATGAATCGAAATGTGCTTGTGCTTCTCTTTTAGATTTAAACCTTTGAACCATACCTGTTGGTTCAGTAACTTTGTACTCCACATGGTCAGTTGTTCGTCCTGCTGGATTGGATATTTTCTCAATCTTTGAAGTTGTTTTTACTATTGGTTTAATGTATTTCTTAAATCTATCTTTTAAATCTGTTTCTTCTGGTACACAATTTGGCACCATTCTGTTACCCTTCTTTTTCAAACCAACTGCTTTATATCCTGTCCAGCATGCTTCTGTTCGTACATTAATTGGTGCACCACGGCGTTCTGGATTAGGATCCTCTCTACGCTTTCTACGAGCAGCTGCTGCACGAGCTTCTTTGCCAATTGCGTGTGCTTTGGCCTGGGGTAAACACTTTGGTTTGCCTTCGCCTGGTTCTCTTGCACAATCACCTTTAATATTACCTTTGGTGTCCATGCGAACCCACTTCTGCTTAAACCACTTGCGTAAATCTTCACCAAGATAGTTTTTGAAACTTCTCATTAGCAATTCCACTTTCTTAATGCTTTATTGATACGGCTATCCGGATCATTTGCTGTTTTTGCAGATGTTAAACGTTTTTTCATGCCACCCATTCTTGCACAAAATGATTTTCTACGATTGGCGGCTTTGGATCCTGGTTTTAATTTTGATGGCTTTGTTGTAACAGCCATACTCAATTTGGAACCAGGATTTTCTCTACGATATGAAGCAATACCCTTACGATTCAAACCACCTTTAGGATCTTTACCCGCAGCTCTTTGCCAAGCTGGAGATTTTTCATCTAAGTATTCTTCGATTACAAATTGTTTAAATGTTTTCATATTCGTTGTAATATTTCTGCAATATTGATATCCAAAGGAATATCTCCGGTTCGTATATTTTTTCCATCAATACCATAAATCATATCAGGCAAAATATTTAAATACATTAAAAATGTTTTTAATACATCATAATCTCTTTGATCTATTTTATAAAACAATATTCTTGTTGTGGCTTCCGGCCCAAAAACATTATTTAATAAAATAATATGATTTAAAATTAACCTTTCTTTAACAAACTTGGTAACTTTATATCTACGAAATAATCTTTTTAGATATTTTATTCTTTTTATATCACCCTCAAATTCTGACATTATGCACAATGGTGAATTATAATATTTCATTGCATACATCACAAAATTATCATCAGTCAAATTATCAAACATATTATTATTCTTCTTTTAACAATTCTTCCAATCCTGATTCATCTGTTACTGTAGCGAATGATTCATAATAACCTTCATTCAAATAAAAACAGTAGTAAAAATAATAATCAGTATCTTCACAATTGAGTATTACAATCTTTTCGCCCTCATCAACATCTTCAAATATTGTTTTAGGTAAATTGATGTTAAAATTTGACAAAACCTTCCGACAATTGTTCCAATCAGAATAAGGATTGACAGATGATTCATTTAATGATAATATTAATTCTTCATTGATTTTATCAATCTCTAAGGAAGAAACGGAGATAACCGTTAAGTCATCTCCGTCATTCTCCAAAAACTCATTAAATTTCAACATTAGGCAGTAATTAAGATACGGCCATTAGCAGAAGTTGCCGATGCACCGGTACCTGCCGCTGTTACTACACAACGGAATACAAAGTTATTTGCAGCTGTACCTGTTGGATCTAATGTTAATGTCGCAGTATTAGCACCAGTTTTGTTCATAGCACCAGGTTGGCCAGTTGACACATTTGTACCAGGATCAATATTAACCCATGTTCCGCCAGAGTTGTTATTAACTTGCCATTGATATGACAAAGCAGCTGATGCGCCTGCAGTGATTGCAGCAGTTACAGAGAACGCTACAGTATTTGCAGAAGCTGCACTAACTGGACCCTGTAATGTGGAAGGTTGTGATGTAATAGTAATAACTGAATCTGGTAATGTGGTATCATCATCATTGTTATCTGAAGAACCTATTGCCAAAGCAACTAATGTTTCCCATTGAACACGACCTGCACGACCACCAGAACCAGTCGTTTTTAAGTTCCATCCTTTGTGTGCAGGAGGAGTACCAAGCGCTTTTTGAGCATCTTGCTCGTTTGCATCGACCATGAACAAACCAATGGTTTCACCGGCAGTATAAGCACCAGATGTGGTGTTACCGTATAGTAAAGCTACATTGGCCGCTGTTGGAGCCGAATAATTGGCTTTCACATTGGTTGCGTTAACTATTGTTGAGTTGACAGCCCAATATGGTGCATTGGCTGCATTATCGTAATTTCCGTGCGATGACATCTTTTTCTCCTTTAAATGTCCGTTGTTAGTTATTTATCTCTTATGTTTTTTTGTTTTGGTCTAATGGACCAGGTTTTCTCATTAAAGGATCAATTTCCAGAGTATCTCTGTTCTGACCAGTTAAAGTTTTACCTCCAGTTAAAACTGCTGCGGCTTGGGGTTCTTTGTCACCCGCATTCATTTTTTTGTCAATTTTAGTTATGGTAGGTTTTTTACCATAGGTAACTACAGATTTATCTTCTTTTTCATGGTCATAAAGTTCCTCTTTCATATCTAATTTTTTGTATAGAGATTTAATCATTCTTGCTGATTTGGATAACTCTTTTCTGTTTACTTTGGTTTCTGCTGGTAAATCAACAATTTCCATACCAGTTGTTTGTGTGGCGGCATAAGAATCTTGAAATGTATCTTCTGATGTTGGTTTATAACCTGCTAAACGGTCTAAAGCTCTATTCCAACTCTTACTATGAGATTTAATCTTTTTATTGTGGTCTTTTCTACTCATACCTGGTTTTTTCTCGGGTACAACTGGTTGTTGTTTTAACCAAGAAAATACTGTGGACTTTTTAAGTTCATCAATCTGTTCTACTTCTTCTTTGTTTAGATGTTTTTCCAATCGGTCAATAGCAGCAGTCATACCAGAGCCATCTTTCGATTGTTTCTTTTCAATCTCAGCGTGCTTTTTTGCTCGTTCTGCTGCAGCTGCACGAAATCTTTCTAATGCTGTTGGTTTAACATTGTAACTACCTTTTCTTAAACTTTTTTTAATTTTAGTTACACTATTGTCCCATGCTTCTGTTTCTAATTCTGTTTCTTCAGTTTTAAATAATCTGTTTATGAAAGATAATTTTTTTGCTGGTTTCTTGGCCAAAGATTTTGGTTTTGGTTTATAAGTTGGAGTACCTAAATTAACCTTTACATTACGCTTGTTTTTTATGGAATCCAATGTACCTTGAGATAGATGGCCTTGTACTCCTGTAGGATAAACTTCATCGATATGTTCTTCTTCAATAGATTCTTTAATTTTCTTTAAACCTGCAATAAAATCATAATCATCCATAGTCAAAACACCTTTTTTGCGTATCGAAAGGAGTCTTTCTGTGATACGGTGGAGTTCCATATCCTCTTTAACATCTTCACGAGCCAATTCTAAAATACGAATGAATAATGGAATGTCAAACGATAACACATCTTCTTTATCTGCACCTTCGTATAAATCCAGTTCTTCAATAAACTGTCTATCATTTTGGTGGTCTGCTTTCCATTTTGCAAACTGTGAGGATTTTGCGTGAGCAATTTTTGTATCTGTTGTAACAAATTTAGGATTAATTCCTCTCGAATTCAAATATACATTTAGAAGTTGTTGTTCACTAGCTTCGCCAATAATATCTTTTAATTTTTTTGTCATTTTTTGCTCTCTGAAGTTCCTATTTTACCTAACATTTCAGTTTTGAGTTTTTTCATTGCAGATTTGGCTAAATCTCTAGCTCTTGACATTGGTGTGTGAACTGCTCCAGATTTGTCCTTAACATCACTTGGAATCTTTGTATAAGGTCCTTCAAATGGAGGTGCATCATCCGTTTCGGGACGTTTACCTTCTTTAAGTTTTAGTGATTGTTTGGTTTCGTGTGATTTTCTTGCTGGAGTATCGTCAGGTTGAATAGCCTTTGGTGTAGAATCTTTTGGCTGGTGTTCGCCTTCTTTATCCAATGGTCTAACTCTCAATTTATAAGATTTAAAATCATTTGATTTACCACCAGGCATACGACCAACTAATGTGTCGGTTGTTATTGCAGCAGAATCTTCAGCCCCTTCTTTCATTGCTTGTTTTGTGGCTGTAGCATACATTACATCTTTAGCACGAGCACCGTAACGTGCTTTAAAACCTGATAAACCTTTTTTCATGCCTTTGACGATATCTTCACGCTTCTTCATTTCAGAGTCGGACATTTTACGCTCTTCTAATTCATAAACTTCAAATAGAGCATCAATATCTTCATCAGACCAATCTTCATCTTCTTTACGTAATTTAGCTAAAATGGCGCCAGCAACTCGTTTGCCGGATTCAGAAGAACCATAACGCTCACCAGCTTTCTTTGCAATCATGGAGAATGCTTTGCCTGGTTTGCCAATATCTTTACCTGCACGAGCAGCTTTAGCAGAATATCCAGCCTTCTCATCAATCAATTCTTCTTCTTGTTCAACTTCTTCATTGGCTGATTTCCAACCGCCACCCATTGCTTTGTATTTCTTTGAAGCCCAGCCGTTGGCATAAGCAGAAGGATACACGGCAAATTTGGACTTAGCTGCAGCTTTGGCTTTAGCCCATTTTTCTGGACTTGTTGGCACATTTTTTTCATCTAAAGATTCAACTTCTTCATTACGTGCTTTTGCAAGATTCTTTGAATCAGAAATGGAATCTTTAGAACCAGATTTTACTTCTGCTGGTGTTAATGGTGCATCACCACGAGCTTTGCGAACAGAAGCAGGAACATCAGAACGCTTAATACCTTCAATTAATTTTTTCGCAAAATACATATCTTCTTTGACTTTCTTTTGGCCACGGAGAATGGCAAAATCTTGAGCATCTATTTTGTTATTTTTATTTTTATCAATCTTGTGTTGGTTGCCTTTGAGTTCTTCTTTTTTGAGTTCTTCTTTTTGCATTTTTTCTTTGTCAGCCAAAGCTTTTTTCATAGGCTCTTTTTTATTACCATCTTTATCAAAGTCCAAGTAATCTGGCTTGGCGGCTTCATCGTACTTGCCTTTTGTTTTCACGTAATCTTCTTTGTCCTTTTGCATCAATTCTTTTGTTTTAGGACCTTTAAGATCATCAACTGAAGATTTAGTTTGATCTTGTTTAGCTTTTGCAGAATTACCATAACTACGGCCATAAACCTTCATGCCTGTAGAAGTAGGTTCTTTAATTGGACCAGCTTCATTAATAATATTTTTAACAGCATCCACTAAAGATTGGCTTACCTTACTTTTTGTAAACATTTTTTTCTCCGTTATTTCTTTTTCTTTTTAAGTTTTATTTGAATACCAATATTTTTATCGGCATCTTTATAAGTTTGCAAAGGTTCTTTATTAGTTGAACCACCAAGAACACCACCAACACCCATATCATTAGCACCAGGGTCATCTATAGCTTCTAGTACTTTTCTAAATTTACTAAATTCTTTTTGTTCTCTATATGTTACATCGCCTAGTCCGGACATGGGATATACTGTTCCCTGTTGGCGTGTATCGAATTCTGGACCTATTCCGGTCACATTTCTCATTCTTTGGTTTACCGACTGTATGTCGGTAAACCGTTTTTTGCCTACTTTTTCTTTGTCTTTGGAGAAGTTGCTTTCTTTGGGGACTGGCGAGATTTTGAGGCTTGGGTTTTGGGCTTCGCTGTAGGTGCGGAAGGTGTAGGTTCCACGGGTTTTGTTTGCGTTCCACTTGATGTCGTCTGCGCTTGGGTCTCCGGCTCGATTGTCGGGGGGCAAACTATCGAGGCCACTTGCTCTGAGTTCTGGCGAGGTTTTAATTTTATAAAATCGATTAGTGCTTTTAACATTTTTTTCTTCCTTAAATAATGAAACATTCCTATTTTTCCAATCACTAGCGATATCACCAATATTGCCAGCATCCAAGAATTGTTTAGTAAATTGATACACCTCTGTAATATCTTCTTCTTTGGTGTCTATATTACCAGTATTATCAAAACCAATAAAATCGGTAAACGCTTCTTTGAAATATTTAGTATTTTCTTGACATTTCAACCATTTGTCATACCGTACAGATTCCACCATCATTCTAGATAATGCTGAGTTTCTCTCCTTACTAACTTCATTGGTGGTATTGACAAAAATCATCATGGTGTCATACCCCAATTCTTCCAATTCCTCTTTTATATATGATAGTTTTTCGGTGTCATCGGCTGGTCCGTTAATAATTAATGGACCTCTTCTACGAATAGCTTCTCTACGGAAATCATTTGTTTTTTCTGATAGTTTTTGTTTATCAACCAAGTATTCTTTAGCCTGTACAAAATTCAATTCGACAATCTTCGATTCAGCAATAGCTTCACGAATTACGATATCTTTACCAGAACCTGGACCACCAGTCACAAAAATTGCTTTGAATTGACCACGGTTATATTGTTCGTGTAAACCCATACCCTTACGAGTGTCGTGCATTAGTTCTTTAGCATGTTTATCGGACACATGTTCAGGAACACCTTTTCTAAATTCTCCAAAGTTTTTATTTTTGGCATGTTCTCTCATTTTGGTACCTGACATTCCGGCGGAACCCTCAGCATCAGGATCTCTGTGGCCGGCGGAATGTACTGTAATCTTTTTAAAGTCGTAATGTCCGTGTTTACCTTTTACACCATTATACTTGTGTAGAGAATCTTTAAATTCTTTAACACGGTCAGAACCAACCACAACATGAAGATGTGTCACACCTTTCTTGTGTAAATCGGCAGCGTGATGAAAAATAGAAGGGTGCTCTTTTGAAGAAGTTTTAAAATTGGTACCAGGAGAATAACGTTTTAAATGTTTTAATTTTTGTTCACCTGATAGTGGATTCTTTTTGGAATCTTGTGAATGTGAAACTATGACGGTATGCCCAGCATTTTGTTTATCAGCAACTTCTTTTACTTTATGAATAAGTTTTAAGTGGCCAGTTGTAGGAGGATTCATGCGGCCAAAAGTCATCACATGATGTTTTTGTGATGATTCAGCTTCTTGGACTAAATCTAAAAATGATTTCATTTACGAACTTTTAACAAATTTTGTTTAGCAAATTCTGCACGATTAACCAACTTGGTTGGTTGACTATCATGGTGTACCACAAATCCTTCGGGTTTTGATTTTTTACCAGCGATGTGATGTTGGTAATGTCCTTCATGTGTTTCTAATGATTTTACCAAAGCATTTTTGGCTTGATGTAGATGATGATGCATCGATAATAAATTTCCATAATGTGCTTTATGTTTTTCTACATGAGAAATTTGTGAAGCACCTTCTTTTGTTTTTTCAGATTTAGACTTTTCAGTAGTAACTTTGGCAGCTTGTTTTGCGTGAATATCATGTAGATGTTCTTTGAATCCTTTAACACTTGGTACTTCATCGTGTCGTACTGTCTTGTTTATGTATGTCGATAGGTGGCCAGCTTCTCCGCTATGCTTTTTGTGTATAGAATCATACATCTTGTGGCCATGCGTATCATGTATCTCTTTTGCTGCAGCCATGTGTTTTTGAAAGTGTTTCTCATTCTCATCGGAATGTTTAACTTTACTTGTGTCGTGTTCAGCGCCATGAATGTGTACATCTGGATGTTCTTTAAACTTTGATGTATCTACATGAGGCGAAGCGTGTTTCATGTCATCACTATATTGGTGGTGAACTACCACACCAACTTTAGATTTTTTAATCTTAGCCGCTTCTTTACCTTTTGCGGTGTAAGTGATTGTGTTAGGAGTAAATGAAACATCACCTTTCGCTTCTATGATATAACTTTCGTGTAAAGTTTTTGTATCGGCGTGGTGCATCAAATCGCCTTGGTATACACCATGTTTAGGTGTTACCTTTGGTAAATGTTTCAAAGCGTGCTTGAGTGTTTTTGCTAAACCAGGAGCGTGGCCATGGTTTTTATCAATATCTTTTTCTGTATGGTTAATCTTTGGAGTTTTATTGAACGCAGATTTGGTTGCAACAAAGAATTTACCATTCTTAGGATGATGGCCGAAAACAATTGATGGAGAACCATCATATTTCATTGTCAAATTGGTATTTTTGTGGCCAGCTTTCATATGAGCATGAGCTTGCATTAAAGCGGCGTGTGCATGTTCAAAACCAGAATGACCGTGCATTAGTGGTCTATCTTCTGCATGATGTATATGTTTGAGTTCAGAACCTTGTTCAGATTCTTCAGTTAAGAATGACTTAAATGATAACATTGAATTTCCTTTAGATTTGCAACACACTTTGGTTGCCGATTCGCTTATTTATATAAGATTTGAATCCGAGCCAAGAAATTCTAAAAATATTGGGTTCGATATATACGCTGCTGGATTGTTGGATTTAAAATAATTTTTGTGTCCAAGTTTTTGGAGTTTTATCTGAAATTATTTCCAAAGGAAGATGGTATTCAAATGGTTTCGGTCCACGTAAATTAATATAATCTATTTGTTTTTGTAATGATTGTTCTAGAGTGGTTTTAGTTTGATAACCAAAGAAATAACGAATTTTATCGGCTGAACAATTTGCATGTTTTACTTCCTGTGGTCGACCTGGCATGAAAACGGGATCCAAGTTAAAATTCAATAATTTTGCGGTAATTTGAGCCAACTCTAAAATAGTTACCGGATTTTCATCTGGACCAATGTTAAATATTTCTCCAACCGCCTTAGGATTCTCTGCAAATTCAACAAGACAACCGACATCATCCGAGATATCCGAGAAACACCTGGTTTGCGATCCGTCTGCGTAAATGATTGGCTGACGACCTTGTAACATTAAGTTAATCATAATACTTGCCACATTTCTAAATGGGTCATCATATTTCTGTCTAGGACCAATGATGTTATGTGGAATGGCAATTACCAATTCGATACCATGAATCTCGGCAAGATTTTGTAATAATAATTCTGTACCATACTTGGCAATACCGTATGGGTCTTGAGGTTTACAAGTCATATCTTCGGTAAAAGGAACTCTATCTTGAGTACCATATCTGGCCATAGATGAACAATGTACAAACTTAGGAACACCGGCTTGAATAGCAGCAGTCATTGCATTAACAGCAATTTGTGTAGTATTTTGAACAACTAGAGAAGGAGAGAACACAGAAAGTCCTTCATATGCGGTACACGCAGTGTGGTAAACAACATCACATCCGGTCATTATACTTTTAAGTTTATCGAATTCAAGCAAATCGAAATTATGAAACTCAACGCCCTCAGGTACATTATCACGATATCCACCTAAAAGATTATCAATTCCTGCAACTTGATATCCTTTGGCTAGAAATGCATCTGCTAAATGACTACCTAAAAAACCTGCTACGCCAGTTATAAAAATCTTTTTCATTGCCATTCTGTCCTTTCAAAATCCAACCAATAGGTTTTCATCGTACCTTTTTTGTGTGTATACCAATAAAATGGAGTGGTGTGTAGTAATCCTCGGCTAGAGGTATAATAAACCGGTTGAGGACCATGTTCTAATGCACCAGCAAAATGAGAAAGACCCGTATCACCACCAACATAAATTTCTGCTTGCATAATGTGTATTAGGTTATCATTAAAATCTGAGCTATGAATCCAACCATCTCTGTAACGAGTATTATCGGATTGTAATATTACCTTTTCATAACCTTGAGCTTGATCACATTCATTTAGAATTTTTTCAAAAACATCCATTGGCCAATTACGATAAGTATTATACTTAGCATCAAATACAGGACACACAACAATCTTTTTTTGTTTTTGTTGATTATTTGGAATCTTTACAACATCACCGGCAACATCACGGAAGTCCCAAATATTAACTCTTTTCCATGGCAAATCAGCCGTGCCGGTACCTAATGAAAAATAATCTGTATGATCTAAAAAAAACTGATGCATCTTATGCACATAGTCAGCTTCAAATAAAGTTCCTGGTGTAAAATAGAATTTTAAACCAGGAATATTCTTTCTTAAATGTTCAACAATATTAGCAACAGCAATTAAATCGCCGTTACGAATAGCACCACCAAAAGTTTCACGAGAAACATTTACAATCATATTTTTTCACCTACAATTATAAATGAATCGTTTAAATCACGTTCCGAATGAAAAATATTTATGTAACCACGGTCTATCATGTAATCTTTAATAATTTCAGGAGTGAAAATGTGATTATGTTTACGGTTGTTCCATGGACGCCAGTATTCTTGATTGTAATGTGGAAGATATAAGAATAATACTCCACCTGGTTTTAGATTTGCTGTCCAATAATCAAGAGCTGTAACCCAATCAGTAAGATGCTCTAAACAATGACTGGAGTAAACATAATCCAAATCTTTATATTCAAAATTGTATGCTGTGTTTCCGTCATTGAAATTTAAATCAACTCCAATTGCACCAGGAAAACACCAGTCTTGGCGATTACATCCAACATCTATTCCGTATCCTTTACAAAAATGTTTTGCAAATGGAATAGCAAATTGTGATGCGTTACCTTCAGATTGAAATTGTGGATAAGTTTTATTTTTATAGTTTAAAATGTTCATCAAGATTGTCTGTATTAAGGTCATTCAAATATAAGAGTTTACCATTACGGTCGCCATAATAATGTTTTTCAAATGAATATTGAATTGGTTTATCATTCCAAATTTTAATTTCATCATCATAAATTACTAAATGTTTTACATTCAATAAATCAGCAATATTAGAAACTCCAGTAAAAGTGGAAACAAATGGAAATTTACTGTTCTTAATTAGATAGGCATTTTCCATTATTGGTCTATTATAATCTAAAAACACCCCTTTGTCAAGATGTGATAAGATGCCACTTTTTCTTCTCATATCCATATCGTCACGGAACCATCTATCTCCAATATAGAATGTATCGGCAACTGGTAAATTTAATTCAGGAACTTTTAATATGAACGAATCATCCACTTCAAATTTTAGATGTGGATAATAATCATTGGTGTTATTTTCATAGCGACAAGTTTCAATTGGTCTCAATGGATTCTTTTTATCTTCTCTAGTCCATGAGCTCATCATAACAGGAGGATCACCAAAAGAAAATATTTCATCATCAAAAAGAACATCACTAAACATATCTTGGTACTTTAAAAATTCTCTGATACCATTAAATTTTTTCATATCTTGACGAAGAACAAATTCAATTTGCTCACCAGTTGATTTATAAATGCCCGATAGTACTGGTATTACATTTAAAAAATCACCTAGATTTGGGGGATCCCTAAAGAATATTTGCATTATAATCCTTAAAAATAATAAACCAGTCCTCTTTTGAAACTGAATGTAACTCAAACAATTCAGGTTTTAAAAGATAAGACATCAACAATAATGTTTGGTCGTCATCAACCAAATTTGCATTAAACAATTCATTTAAACTGTGGTGGACTAATTGTTCTAATTGTAACCACATATCTTTACCAGCAACGATGCAAGGACCCGTCATATAAACATCATTATTAAAAATAACATTTTCAATAAAGGTTCCTTCTTTCCAATCTTTAATATTGAATAAATGAATTTTATCTTTATTGAAAGGATATTTCCAATGAGTTACATTATTTCTTGTAGATTCTTCTCTGCAATAACCAAAGTCCATCCAAGCAACCAAATCGGTTGTTATTGTTTCTCTAGCACGATTTACAAATGAAGATTTTAAAGAATTTACTACGACATAATCCGCAGACCAGTATTCTGGATTGCGTGCTTGCATGGGATTTATTTTTGATTGATATACTGGATCTTTTTGTATTTTTGTAATTTTATCACGAAGCACTTTAAAATTATTTTTAAAATCTACAGTTAAAATGCTGGTTGGACGGCCACCTCTGAGTTCTTTGATTCTATCAACAAATTCTGGAGAAGTATAGACAATTATATCATTTTCTAATTTAGCCATATGGCCAAATCTTTCCATATATGTATCAGTTGTTCTGTGTAGGTAATGTGGAAGTCCTTTATCTGGAGTCCAATCACCACGACCAATGTCAAAAAAGGCCGTTACAATAGTAATGTCATTCATATTATACCCAATAATATTTTTTATAATTATTTACAATTTCAATTTCTTTTGATGTTGATTCAACAAAACCATCCCAATCAAATCCATTGTCTTTATGATTGTGCGTATCTACCATATATGGATTAATCGTATAATCTTTTCCACATAACATATAGTAGATTGGCATATAACAATCCATAAAACCTAATTCAGGATAAAAACTTCTAACATAATCAGTATTATTAAGAAACCAATTTGATACTGTTTCAAAATTGTCTAAGAATGTGGATACTTTATATATTGAACCACCTCCACCGCCGTATTGATTGGTGTTTGACCTTTTACCAGAGAATCGTTCCACCATGTCCATCAAACCATTATGCATGATATTACCATGTCCTTGATAATGACAAGCCATTTCCCAATCATCATGTACTGTAAGTTGTTTCTTTACCCATACATCATCTTCAACCATCATTATATGTGAGGTATTAGCTTGAAGGCAAGCCTCTCTAAATCTTTGTAACCAAGTAACCAACTTTTGGCCATCGTAACCTGGATATCCTAACTTTTCTGTATAGTATTTGTAATCGGTATTGTTACCTTTGGCAATTGATTCCAAATCATCGGCACCATCAGAAGCCAAAAGGTAATAAGCATCAGGATACAAACTTCTTATTTGTTTAACAATATGAGAAGAAGATACTTTTTTGCCTGCGCTGGCGAGATGAATAAAAGAAATACTGGACATTAATGCCTCACACAGAAAATAATACTGTCAGAAATACCAGAAGGTTCTCTAATATCAAATATTTCATATGTCATCCATGGAGGAACAAGTGATTTATATTCTTCCGTCCATTCCATTTGAGCAATATCTTCAACAATAAAAACTCCGCCTTTGTTGAGTTTAGGTAAATAAAGTTTTAGTGATTGTAGGTGGCTTTCCTTGGTGTGTGGACCATCATCAATAATAATGTCGTAATTGGGTAAAAAACTGGCAACAGGTTCAAGATACGCATCTTGATAAATAATTTTAACATTATTAAATCTCAAACAATTCATTTGTGCACCAAATTCAGCAACATCCATACCAACAATAGTTTGAGCATTTTTGAAATAGTAATGCCAAAGAGCTAAACTTCCACCTTTGTGTGTTCCTATTTCCAATAAAGAAATTGGTTTATCTTGATATTTTTCAAATTCTTTTTCATAAAAATTGCTTATGTATTTGTGGCCATATTCTTTATCAGTACCAAAATCATAATTTGTATCATTTCGAAGATTGTACTGGTGTATAATGTCAATTAGTTTAATATTCATCTTTATATTCACCTGTCATTGGGTTCATAACTTTTTTAGAAGCGTCTAAATTGTGTGCCACAATTTTTACATTAAATTCTGGTTTTTTTTGTAGTATAGTAAAACCATTATTTTCTTCAACATGATGTATGATTTGCCATTGTATACTTGTATCTAAAAATTCTTGAATAGCCGGCCAAATACCAATTTCATAATAATCGGATTCAGGTTTATAGCCTTGACCAACAAATCCATACAATGTTGTATCATGAAACATAATATATTTTCTAACTTTTTCTGCATGTAATTCTAATTCTTTTTTTACCTGACCATATGAATGATAAGAATCGATGAATAAAAGATCGGTTTCTTCAATTTCAACTGCTCTAGTATCATTTATATGCAAAGTAATATTTTTTCCAGCACTTTTGGCTTGTTCAATAAATTTAACGGATTCAGGTAACGGATCAATTTCATAAGTATGAATTTCAACATCGTGTCGTAAAAAAACTTTAGTGCTTTCCGCTTTACCTAAACCGAATTCGGTAACATGCTTGCAATCTTCAACAAGTTTTGAAATTATTGGTAAATGTACATACATATCACCGGTCTTATCTGCTACAGCTTCTTTATATATTTTTTCAAAATCCATTTTTACACCCTATAAGTAAAGTATTGTGATTCATCTTCTTGTCCATATTTTTCTTGGACAAATTTTTTAATTTCTGGTACTCGGTCGTATTGATGTACAATTGGGTAAGTAAAACCAGTACAATTTTTTAATAAACCATCTTCAAATACTGGCTCATCAAAAAGTAAATTTGGCCTAAACGCATCAATCTTTGATGGATCCATGATAGTACCCAACTCAGCAGCCCATGCATCCGTTTCAGTTACAATATCTTTGAATGGTTGTGTATTGATTAATACATTGAATACGGCTTGGTCACAAATAGGAATTGGTCGGTTGATGCCGTTGGTGAAGATATGAAACACCATATCTTTTACATACTCTGATTTGCCACCGAATGTTCCAACGTTAAAGATTTCATTATCTTTAAATTTTTCATAAACATAAGGACCATAAGCTTGAAATAGATTCTCATTGCCCCAAGGTTCATTTTTGTATTTTAAACCTTCTGAAGCAATAACAAGTTTACGGTCAACAAGGAATTTAAATGGATCTGCTTGAAAATAAACATCTTTAACATCTGTGGTAACAACGTACTCATAATGTTGCCAATGTTTATCCAAGTATTCATAAATTGATAAAAAACGTAACACATGAATTGGCACGTCTTGAACTTGTAACATAGGAACGATAACAACATTTTGTTCAACCAACCAATCTAAGGTCTCGTCTGTTGCATTACCATAAACTAAAACAACATCATTATTACCAGCAACTTCTTTTGCTGAAATAACCCAAGGTTTAAGTTGATTGATTCCGTAATTTGTAAAACCGCCAATAATTAAATGCTTTTTCGCCACGGGTATTCTCCATTATATTTTTCATTCATTACTCTATTGCCATGTTCAAAAAATTCTGCATTAACAGAGCCTTTACCACCATCTACTCTATAGCACGTTGTATATGAAGTTGTGCAATCAAATTTAGGAAAGTGATGTGTGATTGCTTGAAGAAATACTCTATCTTGTCCCCAACCACCGTGCCAAGCACTTGCAATTTTATTTGCTATTTCTGTTTTAATGAAATAACAATTCGTATCTATATGATGTACTCCATGATAAGTTGGCCACTTACCTAATGATTCACAATCATCAAAACAAACAAACTTGCCTTCTTTATTATATATTTGGCGTAAAGAATAACACCAGTCTAAACTTCTTGTGTTAATTGTTTTAATACATTGTTCAACATGAGAGCGATATAACCAATTGTCTTGGTCAAGATAGGCGACATATTCTGTATTAACTAGATGTGTGAAAGCTGCATAGACACGGTGTCCATAAAACCCTTTGGCACCGACATTGATTGGTAGAGAACAAACATGAACTCGTATATCATCAACAGCTGAGCCTAATATTTCTAATGTTTTATCTAGATGTTCGTCACCATCTATTACAACATAACATTCTGTATGGTGGCTTTGATTCAAAACGGATTCAACAGCATTTTTAACTTCTGGTGATCCAGTGGTTGGTATAATCACGGTAGCGGACATAATTTAATCTCTCGTCAGTTTAAGTATTTTTTCTATTTGTTTTTCTATAATAGGTTTACGATTTGGCCAATATATATATTCTTTATCTCCAGTCGAATGTAATTTAGTAAGAAAAGGAACAATCATTTTCTCTACTTCTTTTAATCGAACTTTATAATCTTCTGCGGTCTCGGCCGTTTTATTAATAACAGAATTATATTCTTCTTCTGAAACGGCAGAAAAACCAAAGTCATCTTCTTGGTCAAATTCTTGGGTAAGTTTATCGAAATCAATTAGTGCCATAGTTATTTTGCAATCACAAAAGGACCAGAATCTTCAGATCGAGATGATGTATATTGATATACGACACGAACAAATTTGTCGGCATTATCACCTTTATTGAACCAAGAAATCAACATAGGAATTAATTTATTTGTTACCTCAGCACTTAGTTCTGTTCTTGTTTCTTCGTACATCAATCTTATTGGATCTTTTTCTTTTTGGCCCGCAGGCTGTTTTGGTTTTTTTCCACCAGAATATTTTTTAGTAAAATCTTTTAATTCTTTTTTAAATTTATCATTTGATATTTTAAACTGTGATAACCACTTAGAAGAAAAACTATTATCAACAAGAGAAAGTGCATCAGAAAAAACATATTGTGATGCTAAAGAACCATGTCTAGCTTCAGAATTTTTATCCATATTGTTTGCTTTCCATCCACCACTCTCATCAGTAACATGTAACATTTGAATATATTTTGTTTTATCCTGTGACATATAAAGTTTTAAATCTCTGGCGTTTTTTCCACCAGGTTTTCTTGGTTGCCAATCACTTAATCCGTATGACTTTACTTTTTCTATTTCTCTTAATTCGTTTGGTCGACTGAAATTAATTTTATAGATTTTTACTTCTTGAGTTTGTTTTTTTAATGATAATGGTAGTAAATTTCCGGACGAAATTAATGAAGCTATAAAACTATTCAATGTTGTGAATGTTAAACCTTGTTTTTTTGTTACCATTTTTTGTATATCTTTTTTTGCTTTGGGTGAAGCAAAATATATGTCGGCGGGAGACCATTTATTGATGTCACCAAATAATAATTTTCTAGCCTGACCACTTTCAACTAACATTTGATTAATTTTCTTTTGATCATCATTGGCTTCTTTAAATAATACTTGAATATTGTCCATAACTTCTTTATCGCCTCGCACATAAAAAACGGATGACCATGATGGTCTTTTTATTGCAGTAAATTTGTTTGATATATCATCTAAATCTTTGATAAGTTTTTTTGCAATTTTTAAAGAAGAAATATACCAACTATCATCTTTCATTAAAAAATCTTCAATTTCTTTTAAATTGGTTGTTCCAGAATCAACGTGTGTTCTAAATGCAACACCAATTTTTGCTGTTGGATAATTTTCATCCCAAAATCTTTTAAATATTTTATATGTTGGATAAAGTTTTTCATCAAATACCTTTTCAACCTTTGATGCTCCTATGAAATCGGCCATAGCACAAAATAATGCTTGTGCGGATTCTGCTTTTGAGGTATCGTCTGCCATTTTTACCTAATAATTTGAATGTCTTTTCCTGAAGTCCATACTTCAAGTTCTGTTCGTAATCTACCCTCAGATTTAAGGGTTTCGTATCTATTTATAGCTTTACTCCGCCACCATTCAATGACATTATTCAATTCGTGTTTATGATAATTTTCACCAGGTAAAAGTTTATCGGTTTTTAAATTAACATAATCAACCATATTTTTAAATCCATAATCACCAACATAATATCTTTTTCTTTCTGTCAACGATTTAGCCTTTTCAATCGTTAAAGAGAATGCCTCTGCTTCAGTTGATCCTTTTAAAGCAGCTTTGGTGAGAGCAATAATCTTGGTAAATGTTCTCAATTTTCTACTGGTGGTACTTTCATCACCGCCCAAAATATCTCCAACTTTACTCTCAACATATTCTTTTAAATCATTGTATGCTTTGCCGTGCATCATCGGCACAATATCCGATTCTGTGAGACCTTTATATCGAATATAAGGTTTCATACCATCGTATTGTGATACTTGTTTTGTTGAACCATATAAACTGGTAGTTTCAAATAAACAAAGATTCATGCCATATTTTTTATTACAGATTTCTCTTACTGTGTGGCTGGTACAAATGGCAGCCATCAATTTACCACCCAAATAATTAAAACCAAATGGCTGAGATGGTACAATTACGAATCCCATCATAGCAGAAGCATTAAATCGTTTGGATGTTTCTGAGGTTTGCGAGAACACTTGTCCAAGCATTTCATTACGAGGCCGCATATAGATTACTGGTGAACCTAATCGAATAAAACCTAGAATCTTTCCTGTGTTCTTTTCCTTGACTGCCAATTGTACATTTCTACCAACTGGTGCTTTATTGATGTGTGATGAGGTAATCGAAAGTAATGTTTCCCATGTTTGACCTGGTATTTCTACCACTTCAATATCCATATCTTTTGGATGCATAGTGAAATCTGAGAATAGGTCATCTTCTGGTGGAAATATTGATGTTGGTATTTGATCGAGAGATTTTATTTTTTCCTCTCGCATGTATTGTTCTATGTCGCCATAATTATTAAAATAATCATGAAAGGCCTTGGCACAATACAAACCATCGTCTTTGGAGATAATCATACTTTAAATCCACTAAATGATTTCTTTTGTTTTTCTTCTCTCGTACCAAATGTGTTTAAAGGTTTATCGTGGCCAGCATCAGCGATACCCATCTGTGCAGCTTGTTCAACATCATATAGTTTCATTTTGGCTCTATCGACACCAAGAGTAAATCGTTTGTGGAATGTTGGATCATTATATCGATTCTTCAATTGTTTAACCATGATTTGGCCAAGTTCTTCTAGTTCTTCAGAAGAAATCAAAGCAAACATCAAATCTGCGGTGGCGGGAAGTCCGAACGACTCACTCGTATCCTCAAGTCCCGGATCACTGGAAGTAAATCCTGAACGGGTAGTTTGTGTAGCAGATACAATAGGAACATTAAACTCAACAGCAAGGCCACGTAATTCTTCTGCAATCGCTTTAACGTAGGTGTATGAATTAATATTGCTACCAGCTTTAATACGAGCACTACAACAAATATTGAGATAGTCAACAAATATAATGTCAGGTACAAAAGACCTCTTGAGATTAAGTTCATTTAGTAGTGTCCTGAAATGAATAGTTGATGCTGAAGCTGTCGGATATTCTTTGATAATAAGTTTACCGGTCGTTTTCTCACGAACACGAGTAACTTTCTTATCGTATATATCTTTTGGTAACTCCATCAAATCATCAATTGTAACATTTAATAGATTGGCGTCAATTCGTTCTGCAATCTTTTCTTCACTCATTTCCATAGTGAGGTATAATACATTCTTGCCTTGAACCATACACGAAGCAGCCACATGACACATAAAAAGAGATTTGCCAACGCCAGTACCAGCAAGAGCGATGTTGAGTGTTTTATTAGGTAAACCACCTTTTGTGATTTTGTTAAAGTAGTCGAGGTCGAAAGGTATTCTTTCCTCTTTTCTATGATAGAATTCATATCGAGCATCTGAGTCCTGTAAGTAATCGTGGCCTACCGAGTTGTCGAAAGAAACGGCCAAAGCGTCCGATAATATCTTGGGAATCGAACCTTTGTCGTGAACTTTGTCCTTGCCATCGAGAATCGAAATAGACCCCAATACTGCGTTGTAGATTGCTTTCTCTTGGCAGAATTTTTCTGTTTTGTCAACAAGCCATTGAACCTCGGTTTCTTCTGATTTATTCTTTTCAATCTCTGTAAGATAATCTTGGGTTCTCTGAACTTCATCATCTGTAAGATTACGCCTTTCTTTGACGGCAATACTAAGTGCTTCAATCGTTGGCGTAGTATTGTAAGTGCTTGTGAATGATGTAATTTCATTGAATAAAGTTTTTTCTACATTACCGGTAAAATATTCAGTTTTTAGAAATGGTAATACTTTTCGTAAATAGTCCTCATTATAGACCAGATTCTTTAATATCGCTTGTTCCAGCTTCATCAATTATTTCCTGTTCAATATTACTGCCCATAATTTCCACGAGTAAGTCGCCAATATAATTTTTAAACTTCTCATCTTTTTCCAATTTTCGTGGTTTATCTACTGTAGATTCTAACACATCATAAGCAAAAAGTAAATACACTTGATCATTTTCTTCTTTAAACTTTACCTTACCATATTTAAATACGGTGTCTTTATAGAATCCTTCCAAAAATTTAATGTGTACCGCAGTGCCATCATTTTTTGGATAAATGAAACAATAATCAATACCCTCAGTCATCTTTCACCTCAAATCTCTTTTCTTGTATGGTTTTTTCTTTCCATATTTTTCTAGGATTACCACACATTGTACATTCAGGATTGCCACAGTCCATTGCATGGTGTTTGGCAAATTTGTGTGGTTCATCTACCGGCATGCCATGCGATTTAGCAATCTTAGTTTGTTTTTTAATTTGATTTTGAGTTTTTTGAATACGCTTAGAATGTTTTAATTTAGCATCTTCATTACTCATTTTCGGTTCCATTCATGGTAACAACTTCATCGAATAAATTATCAATGCCACCTTGCATAATTTCACCCGCAGCAATTTGATATTTTTCTTTTACATAAGTTTGAAACTTTTTACTTTTCAAAACTGGCATCCAAAAGTCAGCTGTGTCGGTTTCTTTGATACGATATTTTTTATCCTCAATTACACCATCTTCATCTACTTTCGAATACCATCCATTAGAAGGCTTAACAACAAATCCACCATCGAGTGCAATATCAAGTAACCCACTCCAACGGCTAATACCGCCATCAAAAGAAACAGAAACGGGGATTTTAGATTTTTCTTTAACATATCGTGACTTCTCTACGTTGATAATGAAATTGTAACCAACAATTTCTGTGCCTTCTTTTTCTTGTTGACGACCAATAATAAAAATATTATCAGCGGAATAGTATGAACCTGTACCACCACCAACAATATCTTTGGGGAACATGCCAATTTCTTTATATGTATGGTTTACTACAATCATTGGCACATCTTTCATTGTGAGATGTGGTGTCACCATGCGAAATAATGATTTAACTTGTTTAGCACGGGACATATCAGCGACTGATTTACCCTCTAAAGCATCTTCAACTTCTTTCTTTGAAGCCAAATTACCAATTGAATCGATAACAATAATTAACCTATCACCTCTTTCAAGATTGGTTAACTGTTGCATAATATCAAACTTTAATTGTTCAATATCAGTAAGAGGTGTATGTAGAACTCTATTGGTATCAATACCAAAGCTGTCAAAATAAGACTGAGGAGTGCCAAACTCAGAATCATAAAATAGTAACGCCGCATCTTCATATTTCTCCAAATAACTTTTTGCCATCAATAAACTAAAGGCTGTTTTAAAATGTTTTGATGGACCGGCCCACATTGTAAGACCTGGTGTTAAACCGCCATCTAAACGACCACTTAATGCCACATTGATAATAGGCACCGATGTGGGTATCATATCTTTGTCAGTAAAGAACTTTGATTTGGAAAGAATTGCTGATTCTTTAATACTACTGTTCTTTTTAATCTTGTCAAGTATACTCATAATTTTCCTTTTTATTAAAAGTCACCACCATCTAATTTCGTTGTCGTGTTTGCTTTTTCTTTGAAAGCAAACTCAGCTTCATAATCATACTTAGGTTCTAATTTCTTTGGTTGCTCTGGTGTTTGTTCAACATTGTGGTGTTCTTCATAGACTCCAGGAACAATATGTACTGTTAATGGAGGAATAGTTTCACCTGTCACTTGATCTATTACAATAGGCTGTTCATCTATTTTAATAATATTTTCTTTTGGTATTTCTATACTACCATTAGCAACTTCAGTATTTTGTATTGGTACATCTGGTATTATTTTAATTATTTCATTTTCATTGTTGATTACAATACTTTTTCTTTGTTGTAAAGACATATTTGCTGCTATTAATAATAACACAGCCAATGGGTCAAATACAACCATTATTAACAATATTACCAAACGAACCGCTTTATCAATCGCATTGTCATCATCATTTCCATATACCATATCACCGATATACTTAATAGGACCAACTTCGGCAATCAATTTATTTTCTTCTTTAAGAAGTGGTAGTTTTCTTTTACTAATATCCGCCAGTTCTTTTTGTGTTTGTTGAATTTGTCTGTCTACATTGGCTGATGCCGTTTCTGGATTACCAGCACGTTTTAGTAAATACTCCAATCGTTCTTTGGCAATTTTCTCTTGTTGATTGATTGTGCGAATTTCAACTGAGTTTGCACCCGCTTCTAATGTCGAATCTATATGTGCTTTGGATAAAAATCCAAAAATACCCATACTTGTAATTATCATTAATATAACAACAGCGGATGTCAAGTATGATTTTAATAAAAGTGGGCAGGTTTTCCAATTACGATATAACCATGATGTAGTAACCAATTTACTCATCTCAAGAACCGAACCCATGAAAACGATTGGCCAAAATGCACCAGTAAATATTGCAGCCAGTCCAATAATTGAATAATAGGCTGCAATACCAGATAAAAATAGTGCAGATAAAAATGTTAATATGATTAATGTCATGTGAAGAAATCCTCTATCGAACTTGTTTTTTCTGTTTTCCAACCCATACAATCAAGAATAACTTTAATTGGCTCTAAGAATGCTTTGTCAAATTGCATATCATAATCAATATATTGTTGTAGTTCGAATTCTTTTGGTAAACGAGATGGATAAGAAACAACAGTATCTTTAAATGGATTTGGCATTTTTAGATAAGTGAATTTAACTTTTTCACCTTCTTGAATGAGTGGATATTTTTTGGTGAGATTTTTTTGTTTTAAATTGTAATTATAAAGAATGGCACCTTTAACATGAATTGGCGTTCCTTTTTTATACAATGATAAGCTATCAGAATATGTATTTAGACCATTGAGTCCACGAGGAAAAGAAATTTCTTCTACTGGCAGCGTCTTAAATTCTTTTCTAAAATCTTCAATAAATTTATATACATCTTCTTGTGTGCCGTTTACCATTAATTGAATGGCTTCTTTCATTCTCTCACGAATGGCGGATGGCGTGGATGACTTGATCATTTCAAGACCCATGACCTTCATCTGTGGTTCTTTGTATTGTACACCTTCGTTGTTATATACATTCAAAATATATCGTTTCTTGGCGGTCCAGATGCCTTTATTGGATAGACCTTCTCGTTTCATTTCCATCTTTTGTTGATAAGCGTGAACATAATTTCCAAGTTCACCATAACATTTATCAATGTATGGTTGCAGTTTATCTTCACAAATTTTATCCATAACAGAAATTACTTTTTGTTTGTCTGATGTATCTTTGATAAATTTGTTGACCAATTCACCCATGCGTAAATAGATTGAATCTGTATCAGAAGCAATTACATAATCTTTATCATTTGTTTCTAACAACTTGTTCATGTAATCGTTAATTTTATTTTCAATCCAACGAATACTTAACTGTCCAGCAGTAGTAACACCAAGGGCCATTCGTAAATCATAAAAACGGAAATATTGGCTACCAAGAGCACCATAAGCAGAATTAAGGGAAACTTTCTTCGCCAATTGAATGTTGTTGTATTTGGCAATTCGTTTTTCGATTTCATAGAGTTTGTTTGGATCTTTTTCATTTTCATATTCTTGTTTTGCTTGCAACATCAACTTCTTAAACTTACTTCTGTCAGTATACATTTCTTCCATCATTTTAGGTAAGAAACCTTGAAAGTCTGTGCGAAAGAATTGTCCGTTAGGTGTGATTGTTACACCTTCTAAATTTGAAGTATCAATCTTTTTATACAATAACTTCTCAACAGATAAACCTTGTGAAAGAACCTCACGCATTGCATCTGTATAATTTTCAGGTTCAATTAAAGTTTCTGGTGAAATGTTATATTGCATCATCAAATGTGGATACAAACTGTTCAAGTCAAACGATGCCACCCAATCATGTAAGCCAACTTGTGGATCTTTAACATATGCACCTTCAAAGGCTGAATCTTTATCTTTAACAATTCGTGGTGGAACAATAATATCTTTATCACGCAGATAAGAATATGTCAGTGCGTCCCACATACGAGTTTGTGCAAACACATCTTCAAAATTTGATTTGGTATCATAACCTAGAGTTACAGCCAACTCAAGAAGTTTTAGTTTATCTTCTAGTTTAAGAATCAAATCAACGTCTTTAATATTATACTCAATAAACTTTTGATAGTTCAAACGATATAGAGCATGAAGGTTATCATATTCATCATATGCAATCTTACCTTCACCAAGTTCAACTTGTGCAATATTATCCAGACGATATGATTCTTGTGACTTACCACCAGGAGCATACCATTTGTATAGTTCAATATAATCAAGTGATGAAATGCCAACAAGTGTATAATCAATCAACTGTCGATTATTGACATAGGCATTTCTTTCAGTAATAAAATTCCATGGTGATAGTTTCTTGGCTTCATCATCACCAAGAATCTTTCTGAAACGATTAATGAGATATGGTATATCAAAGAACTTTGTATTCCAACCAGTAATGATATCTGGATAATTATCTTTGAAGTGATTTAAAAATATTTTGCAGAGATTGTATTCATCTTTACAACGAATATAAATTTCTTCACCTTGAACCTGATACTCACCACATCCATAAACAGTAATGCCACCATTTAGTTGTCGAATTGCGATTGCTGTGATGGGTTCGTTTGCTTGATATGGATCAGGAAAACCATTCTCAGAACCAACCTCGATATCTATAATGGCGATTGTTATTTTGTCATAATCATAATCAACCATACCTTTGTGTTGGTCAGCAATGAAAGCATATTCAAAACGAGTTTGGCCATAAATCTTAGAGGCACCAGACACACCATCAAATTGTTTGATATAATCTCTGGCTGCTTTGATATTGGCGAACTTTTTTTCATCAAGATAATCACCTTCTAAATTTGTAAAGTTGGTGATTTTTTTGGATGGTAAAAATAAAGATGGAGTATATTCAACCTTTGTTTTTATTCTTTTGCCGTTTTGAATGCCACGATAGAGTATGTTGCCACCAATACTCTGAACATTAGTATAGAAAGAACTCATTAACCTGTAATTAGTGTTTTAGTTGGAGGTACCACAATTCCTGATCCAAAAATTTGATTATAATTATTGATAAAATCTTGTGCTGGAATATAAGAGTATACTACACTTTTCTTGTTTAAGGCAACCGTGGCACCAGTTTTTTGCTCGGCATGAATAGGAAACGGTGCAAAACCCACATTAGGTTGTCCATCTTTACCACGCACAACAGCGATACCTACAGCATTTACCAGAACAAATTCAGTTTCGGATTCCGACTCAATTTCACCTAAAACTTCTTCTCCGGTTACCAATTTTAACGTTAATACTTTCATTTATTATCTCCAATGACTAAATAACTATGTAGTTGAAGTGAAATTATATCAAATTTATCTCTCCATGTCAACCTGACATTCGGTATTCTTTATTATCCCCCATTAAAAATCTAACAGAGGATGGTAGAGGACAACCTTTATCAAAAATAAATGTTTAAAAGTAAGATAATCGCAATTGTAACAGTAATGTTGCTTGCTGGCAATAGCTTTGCTGATCCTATTGTAACAGATTCCACAACTAGAAGTTATACGGAATCCACATCTAATAGTACCACCACAGTTAAATCTCCGCCACCAACCGCTGTGGCACCAAACATCACATCCATTAACAACGACCTTTGTGCTGTAGGTGTTTCGGGTGCAGCTCAAACCCAAATTCTCGGTATTGCAATTGGTTCTACTTTTGTAGATAAAAATTGTGAACGTTTAAAACTTTCCAAAACTCTCCATGACATGGGTATGAAAGTGGCTGCTGTTGCTACTCTTTGCCAAGATGAACGAGTATTTACTGCTATGATGAATGCTGGTACTCCATGTCCGGTTGATGGTAAAATTGGTAACGAAGCCAAAGCAATTTGGGAAGCAGATCCAGAAC
>Ga0214921_10002754_pt1 | contig 27997 bp, 6 predicted proteins | sample LL1505_MetaG_FD_177992 | JGI IMG/M metagenome (GOLD analysis project Ga0214921, IMG submission 177992) | Freshwater microbial communities from Lake Lanier, Atlanta, Georgia, United States - LL-1505 | ecosystem: Environmental > Aquatic > Freshwater > Lake | place: USA: Georgia | collected 2015-05-28 | reverse complement strand
AAATAAGTATAAGATTTATATGGTTTTAATAAGTTCAATAATTTTACTTATTTGTTTATTACTTAAATTTAAAAAAAATATAGTTAATGAAAAAAATAATAAAGAATATATAGAAGAAACAGAAGAAGATGATGATGATGAAAAATATAGAGAAGAAACAGAAGAAGATGTTGATGATGAAAAATATAGAGAAGAAACAGAAGAAGATGTTGATGATGAAAAATATAGAGAAGAAACAGAAGAAGAAGATGATGATGATGATGATGATTATATAGAAGAAACAGAAGAAGAAGATGATGATGAAGATTATATAGAAGAAACAGAAGAAGAAGATGATTATATAGAAGAAACAGAAGAAGAAGAAGATGATTATATAGAAGAAACAGAAGAAGATGATGATTATGTAGAAGAAGAAGATAAACATGTATCTAATAATAAAATTAAAAAGGTAAATTTATTATTAGACAAATTTGAAAAATAATTAAAAAAAATGCAATTTTATATTAGATCTTCAATGAAATATTAATTATTATGGGTCACAATTTTTAAATGACTCTGCTAATGTCTCTGGTAATTCATATGAATTTGATATTGTATTTGACGGATTAAATAAATTTACAGCTGCAAAACTTGCTTCAATTTCAGTATCGTTTATGATTAATTCAAAATGTTTTACAGGAAAATGTGCAATTCTAAATTTATTTGTTCCATTACCTATTACCTGCATCCAATCATGATCATATTTTTGATATTTATTAGGATGAACTTCAACTATTCCAATTTGTAAATTATATTTTTCACAAATTTTTTCAGCAGCTTCCATAAATTTAAGTACTGCTGTATCAAACATTTTTGTTTGTGTAGATTTATCTAATCCAGCCTCTTTTCGTAAATCCATAAGTGTTAGTCTTGGATATCCGTGTTCATTTAAATAATCAAGTATTGACATCCAAAAACATTGATGATACATTTCTCCTTCTTTTTTTGGTACTCTACCAGTATTTGCTTTGGTTTGTATTAATCTCCTTGGAGTTTGTATTTCTTCCCTTGAAGTTTGTATTTTTCCTCTTGAATCTTCTTTTTTTCCCCTAGAATCTTCTTTTTTTCCCCTAGAATTTTCTTTTTTTTTAGCACCTCCTAATTTTTTTTTTAATTCTAAATATTTTTTTTTATATTTTAAATATTTTTCAAAACTATTCATATAAAATATTTGAGAAAAAAATTAGATCGAAGTATCCACCAATATATGCAATATTTATATATGTAAAAAAATATTACACTCAAAATCAAATTAATAAATCTCAATGACTGCAAAATCTTGAATCTTCAAAACTATAAAAGTGAAAAAAAAATTGAAAAACATATTTAAAAAGAAAATATATTCAATATTCATGTCAAAAGATTCAAGTAAATATGATAAATTAACACAACGAGAACATGTATTAGTAAGATCAGATACTTATGTAGGTTCAATAGAATGTACAGATGAAGAACATTGGATTTACGATGAAGAAAAAAACAAAATGAAAAAAAAAACAATTAAATTTACACCAGGTTTTTTAAAAATTTTTGATGAAATATTAGTAAATTCAGCTGATGCAAGTCAAAATGATAAAACATGTGATACAATTAAAATAGAATATAACAAAGAAGAGGGTTATATATCAGTATGGAATAATGGTGATAATGGTATTCCAATTGAAGAACATGAAAAACATAAAATGTTAATTCCTACTATGATTTTTGGTGAATTATTAACTGGTAGTAATTTTGATGATACTGCAGAAAGAACAACAGGAGGTCGTAATGGTCTTGGTGCAAAATTAGTAAATATTTTTTCTACAAAGTTTATTGTTGAAATTATTGATGGTAAAAGAAAAAAAAAATATATTCAAGAATGGTCAGAAAATATGTCTGTAGTTGGTAAACCAAAAGTAACTGATATGAAAAATGCAAAAAGTTCTATTAAAGTTACTTTTTATCCTGATGTAAAAAGATTTGGATTAAAAGATATGAATAATGATCATTATAATCTTTTTTATAGAAGATCAATTGATATAGCAGGAATGAATGAAAATAAGTTAAAAGTATATTTTAATGAAAAAAAAATAGAATTAACTAATTTCAGATCATATATAAATTTATATTATCCTGGTGAAGAAGTTTATATTGATGAAACTAATGATAGATGGAAAGTTGGTATTTTATATAGACCTGATGAAGGTAACCAAATAATATCATTTGTTAATAGTATAAACACATATAATGGAGGAACCCATGTTGTACATGTAGTTGATAATAATATTTTAAAAACAATAATCAATGATTACATTAAAAAGAAGGATAAAGATATCAAAGTATCACCACAATTATTAAAAGAAAACCTAGTATTTTTTATTAATTCAACATTAGTTAATCCTTCATTTTCTTCCCAAACTAAAGATACATGTACATCTAAAGTTGAAAAGTTTGGTTCAAAATATGTTATACATCAACCTTTTATTAAAAAGTTTGTTAAGTGTGGTATTATTGATCAAGTGATTGAATTAGCTAAATTCAAAGAAAATTCTTCTTTAAAAAAAACTGATGGAAAGAAAATATCAAAAATTAGAGGTATTCCTAAATTAGATGATGCAAATAAAGCAGGTACAAAAGATTCAATGAAATGTTCATTAATTTTAACTGAGGGAGATTCAGCTAAAGCATTTGCAATGTCAGGTATGGGTGTAATTGGACGTGATTATTTTGGTGCATTCCCATTAAAGGGAAAACTTTTAAATACACGTGAAGCAACACCTACACAACTAATGAATAATGAAGAAATTAATAATTTAAAACAAATTATTGGATTAAGACATGATGTTGATTATAGTAAAGATGAAAACTTTAATCAATTAAGATATGGACGTATTATATGTTTAACGGATGCAGATGTTGATGGGTCACATATTAAAGGTTTATTAATTAACTTTTTCCATTCTATTTGGCCTTCATTAGTTAGTAGACCTGGATTTATTACATCAATGGCAACACCTATCGTAAAAGCATTTAAAGGCAAAGAAGAAAAAGCATTTTATAATTTAACTGATTATGAAGAATGGTTAGAAAATAATAACACAAGTTCATGGAAAATTAAATATTATAAGGGTCTTGGTACAAGTACTTCATCTGAAGCAAAGGAATATTTTGTTGGTATTGAAGATAAATTAATTAATTATATGTGGTTAGAAGAATCAGATGAAGAATCAGAAAATAAAAAATTACCTTATAATAAAAAAAGTGATGAAGATGCTATTTTATTAGCATTTGATAAAAATAGAGCTGATGATAGAAAAGTATGGCTTCAACATTATGATAAACAAGATGTATTAAAGTATGAAGAAAAAGAAATTTCATATTCTAAATTTATTCATTCTGATTTAATTCACTTTTCAAATGATGATCTATCAAGATCTATCCCTTCATTAATAGATGGTTTAAAACCATCTCAACGTAAAATATTATATGGAGCATTTTTAAGAGGATTAGATAAAACTGAAGTTAAAGTAGCACAATTAGCAGGTTTTGTATCTGATAAAGCAGCATATCATCATGGTGAAGCTTCTTTAATGGGAGCTATAATTGGTATGGCGCAAAATTATATGGGTTCAAATAATATTAATATTTTAAAACCAAATGGACAATTTGGCAGTAGGTTAGCATCAGGAAAAGATGCAGCATCCCCAAGATATATTTGGACAGAATTAGAAAAATTAGCAACAATGATTTACAATTCTATTGATGATCCTGTATTAATTCATCAAGATGAAGATGGTTTACCTATTGAACCTGAATATTATGTACCAATAATTCCAATGATTTTAGTTAATGGTACACAAGGTATTGGAACTGGATTTTCAACTAAAATTCCACCATATAATCCAAAAGATATTATTACTAACTTAAAACTAAAACTTAAAGGAAAAGAAATGGAAGAAATGGATCCATGGTGGCAAGGTTTTGAAGGGACTATAGCTAAAGTAGATGAGTATAATTACGAAATTTATGGATCTTATCAAATTAAAGATAATAAATTAATAATTACAGAATTACCAGTAGGTGAAGCAACTAGTGATTATAAGGCATTTTTAGAAAAAATGCTTGAAGGTGAAGAAGCTAAAAAAGCACCTGTAGCTACTGCAAAAACAACTGCTAAAGGTAAAAAAGCACCTGCCAAAAAACCTGTTAAAAAGGAAAAAGAAGATAATCCATTTTTAGGATACAAAGAAGGTAATACTGATGAAAAAGTATATTTTGAATTAACATTTGAAGATGGATATTTAGACGGTGCTAAAGATATTGAAAAACAATTTCATCTTGTTAAAAAATATAGTTTAAACAATATGAATTTATTCGATAGAAATGGTACTATTCATAAATATAATAATGTTCTTGATATTATTAATGAATATTTTAATGTTAGATTAGAATATTATGAAAAAAGAAAAGCATATCAACTTGAACTACTTGAATTTCAACTTAAATTAATTAGTTACAAAGTTAAATTCATTTTAATGATTATTGAAAAGAAATTAATTGTTAATAACAAAAAGAAATCAGATATCGAAGAAGAATTAGAAAAACTTAAATTTCCTAGATTAGGAAAAAATAGAAATGATACTGATGTATCATATAACTATTTATTAAGTATGCCTATTTATAACTTAACTAAAGAAAAAATAGACGAACTTAAAAATCAAGAAGAAGATAAAAATGTGGAATATAATACATTAGATAGTATGACAGTTCATGATATTTGGTTAAATGAACTTAATAAAATAGAAAAAGAATATGAATCTTGGTTGAAACAAAAAGAAAATAAAGAAAATGTAAAAACTAAAACCAAAAAACATAAATCAATTTAAAAATTCATTTATATTTAATATACATTATACATTTTATAGAGAATTGCATCCTTCTTCATAATATTTTTTATAGTTTAGTTTATAATGATTTGAAAACATATCATAAATAATACTAAATTTACCATGCATATCATTATAATTTTTTTTGTCAATATTATCAACAATAAGTTTATCTTGTTTTAATGTTGTATACATTGTATTTTTTGTAAGTTTATCACCTAATAAATTAATAATAAAATTTAAATTGCTATTATCAGAATATGACCAATAGTTTCTATAAGCTTTTACAAATAATTTAGTTTTGAATTTTGAAATAGGTAATGCATAAGTTATAATTGTTGAATTAAAATCACCAAAACAAACACGAGCTACTGTTGTATGAGGTAGTAAATATTCATTTTCAACTTTAATATCATTAAAATTATAAATTCTATTAACTAATGAATTTTCACCTGCAATATAATTATATGTAATTTTATAATGAAAATCATAATCATCTATTTTTTCTATTTTAGAATTAGATAAAGGATTAGGATTTTTTTTATTTCCAAAAGTGTGAACAAACCCAATATGACATATATCTAAACTATTCACACTAACAAATTTTGCATTATGTTCAAAATCTTCAGTTAAATATACAGCTCTTTGGTCTTCATTATAGTATTCTGGTTCTACAAAAATTTTTGATTCATCAATTAAATTTTTATCATCTTCATTAGTTAGAGGAATTGTGTTAAGATAAACAATATCTGCTTTTTCAACAATTTTATAAAAAAATATATTTTGAGTATGTGAAGCAACATGAGGTAATTTTGGTATATTAACTAAGTTTCCATTAGATCCATCAAAAATATAACCATGATATGGACACGATATTGTGTTTTTACATATTTCACCTTGAGCAAAAGATGATCCTTGATGAGAACAACAATCTTTTAAAGCATAAAAACTATTTATATCTCTCCAAACTATATAATCATTATCTCGAATAGTAATACGTTTTGGTTGTTTACCAAAATCTTTTTTAAATCCGATTGGATACCACGTTAATTGTCCATAATTATTTGGATATTCTAAACGAGGATTAGTACCAAACTTGTAAAATATATTTTTATCTTCAATAGAACTCATTTTACATGTTTGTTTATTATTAGAAACTATACCACACATTTGTTTTATATTGTTATTAAAAAAAGCACCACTTATAAATAAATTACTTAAAATAAAAAGTAAATTAAAATTCATTATTATTATTAATACGAAAATAATTTTTTAAGTCTTTTTATTTACTTTTGATTTATATAATCCACACGGACCACAATGATCTTCATTTGACATATCAATTTTATAATTTACTTTTTTTTGACAATCTTCAATAGTCCATCTACCTAGTGGATTTTTCTTATTTGATCTATCAAAAAATTCATACAATCTTTTTTTTAGTATTCCGAATAAATTTCTCATAAATATATATTTACTATATATAATTATTATTTAATTCAATTTTTTATTCTTCGACATCACTAGAACTCAAATAATTAAAATTTTCATCAATTAAAAATTCTTCTTCAGAATTATTTTGTTGTATTAATTTCCAAGTTTCAAGAATAATATCTTTAAAATTATAACTCATATCATTTATACAATTAAAAAAGGCTTTTTTATTTTTAGGATCATGAAATTTATCTTGATTATTTAATATATCTTTAATTTTTTGTTGGTGTTCTAAAGGAATACTATCTCGAAATGATTCATCAAATTCAACCATTAATGATATATTACTAATAAATCTTAATGAACTATCTAAAACTTCATTGATAAAATCAACTTTATTTATTTTTTCTGGTTTTTGTGTTTTATGATTTATTCTTGTAAAGTGTTTACCTTCAAGTGTGGTTGTACAAAAAGAATGATTTTCTGGTAAATTTTTATTAAAATTAACTTTTTTAATACAAGTTATTGGCATATTATTACCATCACTTAAAATTTTTAATATATCTTGCAATGGTAAACAATCAATAGATTCTCTACCTATTTGATTGATTACAATATTATTATTATGAGTATTTATTATTCCATTATTTATATGTTGGTTATTATTAACAATTTGATTATTATAATTTTGTTGTTTTTTAAGTTCTCTATTTTCATTTTCAAGAATAACTAGCTTATTATTCTTACATTTTTGTTCATGAGACCATCTTGAATTTTTCTTATCATATATTTTTTCGCAGAATCTACACATATATATTTTTTCAGACTTTAGCGGACCAAAAATTGACTTTTTCGGACCGAAATTTACAGAATTTTGGACTTTTTCGGACCTTTCAGTATGGAATTTTTTGTTGTGATTCCATAAGCTTTGATAAGAACTATACTCCTTATTGCAACGTTTACATCTAAATTCCATAAATAAAAATAAGTTTATATATAATATTAGATATTTTATTCTTATATAATTTTTTAAAAAGTTTAAACTAATTTTAAACTTTATTTTTTTTTTTTATTTTTTTAAATAAAATACTTGTTTTTCAAAAATATATTATTGTTTAGGTTGTAATTATTGTTTTGAATTAAAGTTTGTGCATATTTTGCGCTTAATAAAAAATTATATATGTTCTTATAATATTAATGACAACAAATCTTTTAATATTTGATTTAAAAATAAAAGATATTGATATATTACTAAAGTCAGTTAATAGTAATACTAAATATGTATTAATTGATTATTATACAGATACTTTTGAATTATTAATTCAAAAAATTAAAAACTTAAAGATAGATTCTTTAAATAGTGTTGGTCTTATAAGAGAAGAATACTTTAGTACATATTATAAATTATTTGAGAATCAAGAACCATTTATATTACAGTCAGTTTATGATTTAGATCGTGAGTTGAAAACATGGGAACCAATGGTTAATTTTATTATTTTTTTAAAAGAAAATTTTAATCTTCAAATATTTGATTTTATTAGTTGTAATTTGTATAATTATACAGATTATAAATATATATTCAATATATTATCCCAAAAAACAAATATAGAAATTGGAGCATCTAAACAAAAAATTGGAGCATCTGGACAAAAAATTGGAAATTTAGAATATAATATATTAAATTTAAATACAAAAAATATCAGAAATTTAAAAGAAATATATTTTACTGATTATATAAATAATTACACAGGAACATTTGGTGCGACTTTTGTTTTAACAATTGCACCTGCAGTACCAATAACATATTATAGTACAAGTGTTAAATTAAATTTAACATATGGAACTAGTTTATTACCGGGTGTAAATTCAAGTTGGAAACGAGTAAATACAATATCAGGTAGTTTAACAATATCTGGTAATGTAAATAAGTATTTTATGCTTTCTAATACCTATGGATTTGCTGTTGCAAATAATTCAGTAACAAAATCAATTGATGGTGGTATAACATGGTATTCTGTAACAAAACCATTTAATATGCAAATATCCGATGTTTATGCATGGGATCAAAATAATTTTATAATTTGGGGAAATCCAAATGGTTCAACATCAAAAATTTTTAAAACAATAGATGGAGGTACAACATGGTTAGATATATCAGGAGGTTATAATAGTGGAAATATTTATAGTATGGCATTTTTAAATGATATTGGTTATATTGGTATTGCAAATAATATTTATAGATCAACAAATTATGGATATTCTTGGGTAAATTTAAATCACAGCATAAATGGTAATCCAAAAAAAATATTAATGGTATCAACATTAATTATTTATTTAATTACAACAACGAATTATTTTTATTATTCAACAGATGGAGGTATTACATTCAGTAATATTAGTTCTGTAACATCAACTGATATAGCAACAACAATAGTAGATCCAAGTATTATATTTTCAGTAAATAGTACTGCTCTAACATATGCAACATTAACATCAATGAGTTTTGGTAATAGTACTACACCAGCATCAAGTTCAATTAATGGTATTTTAATGCCCAATAATACAACCTTTTATTTATTTACAACTGCAAATTATTTATATTCAGTTAATAATAGATCAACCTGGAATACATATACATATAATCTCACTACAACATTAAGTAAATTTAGTATTAATGATTATTCAATTTATGGTTTAGGTGCAGATAATAATTTATATCGATTATATATTTCCTATCCTGGAACATTAAATTATTATAGTAATAATACATTAATTAAAAGCTACACAATGAATAAATTATATGAAAATAATGTTTATTTATCAAATTTATATTTGGGAAATAATAATATATATGCTTATTATGTTTCGAATGATACAATATATGATAGTATTTCCTCATCAATAATAACATTAAACGTTCAACAATATGCACCTTATATTTACACTAATAATACAATTAGTGGTATAATTGATCACAATTATTCAATAAAATTGTTTACAACAACAAGTTCATTAATATATGAAACAAATACATTTTTTATTCAAATAAATAAAACTCCTATTTGTCAAGGAACCCCATTTAAAATATCAATGGTTACAAATCAAATTGGTTTTAGTTGTTCAACAAATGGTTTACTTGGGAAAACAATAGATGGTGGCATCACATGGTCTATAATTGATACAGGATTAAGTTATATAACAAATACAAAAAATAAAATATTAGATATATTTGCAACTGATATATCAAATATTTTGTTAGTAACAAGAAATAACATTTATAGATCTTATGATAGTTGTGTAAATTGGACATTAACATTATCAAATGTTGTTAATATTTTATCAGCTACTTCAATAAATGAAACATTTTGTTATACAAATGGTACAAATACATATTATTCAACAGATTTTGGTCAAACATTTCCATTTATTTTTTCCACAGGAAATCAAATAAGTGTACATTTTGGGATTAAAAGTTTCATTCTTTGGGGTAAAAGTAATGATATTGGTTATATAAATGATGGTATAGTTGCAACTAATAATATTAGTTCTTTTACATCTTCAAATGTTTATTCGTATGATAGATCATTTGGTGTTTCATACAATTCAACTCAAGTATACTTAGTAACAAATAATGGAACGTATTATCAAATTATATTGACATCTACGTATTTAATATCTTTTGTTATAATTGTTGATTCATCTACAATTTTTGTAGCAACGTATTCAAATACTTATTACGTTTCAAGAAATAAAGGAACAAACTGGGCAACAAATACTATACAATCACCAATAATACATTTTTGTAAAGTAAACTATGGTTTATATGCAATATGTCAAGACGGCAATTTATATTTGTTATACTTATCATATCCAGGAACAATAAATATTTATGATAATAATAATTTATTATCAAGTTATAAAAATAATAATGCATTTAATTTTAGTACATTTCTACTTCCAACAAAAAATTATAGTATTTATTCTATTTTTGTTCCAGATTATTCAGATTATACAACAATATCTTCAAATGTATTAAATATAAATATACCGCAACCAAAATTATCAATAAATACATATAATTCAATAAGTGGTATAGTAAATTATAATAGATCAACAAAAATACTTTATAAAACAACTTTTTTACCAGTTATTTATGATGTAAATATAAATTTTGTAAAAGTAAATATACAACAAACAGGTATTGGTGGTCCTATTAGAATCAAAATGATGACATCAAAATTTGGTTTTATTTCTTTTATGGGATCATCGATATCTATGACTATTGATGGATGTATAACTTGGAAAATAATAGATGTTAATTTATCTTATTATAAATCAACTAGAAATAGAATTAGAATAATTGATCTACATGCTTGGGATATCTCAAATATAATGGTTGGAGGAGGAAATAGATTAGCAAAGACATTTGATGGTGGGATGTCATGGTATGATATATCTGGTAGTTTTAATAATGATACTAACATCTTGAGTTTACAGTTTTTTGATGAAACTGGTTATTTATTATCTAATAGTAATTTATATAAAACTAGTAATTATGGATTAACATGGATAAAAATATTAGTACTTCCTTCCACACCAACTTCAATGTCAGCACTAAATAGATCAATTATTTATGTTTGTTATTCTAATAATTATTATAGTTATTCATATAATAGTGGACTAACTTTTTCAACACCTTTTACAAGTGGAATTGTATATCAATTTATTAATGTATTTGATGAAAATAATGTAACTTTTCATAATAATGGATCTATTGGTTTAATAATAAATAAAGAAACTAGATCTTTCTATAAAACATTTAGTACAATAGACTTTTTTTTTAGTTCAATTTACATGATAGATTTAAATACAATTATTGCATTCACTACAACTAATTTTTATTACATATCATATGATAAAGGATCAACATGGTCTATTTATTACTTACAAACTCCTATTATTAATGCAAATAAAATAGGTAATTTAATATTTGCAGTAGATGAAAATGGAGATGTTTACCAATTAATATTATCATATCCTGGTCTTTTTAGTATTTATGATAATAATGGTTTAATACAATCATTAGAACAAAATTCATTAAATATACAAAATATTGGTTTTTTAAATAAAGATATTCAATATTTATATGCACAAATAGAACCTACAATAAGTAATTATAATACAATATCATCAAATATTATTCAAATAAAATATAATGATACAATAAATATTTATACTAATTATACACTTAGCGGAATAATAAATCATGGTTCAACTATTAAACTTTATAATAGATTTAGTCGTGATTATTTAATTGAATATAATACTAATTTTATAAAATATAATCAAACAAATGTAATTAATGGACAACCATTAAAGATAATCATGATAAATTCTAATTTAGGTTTTATATGTGGAACAGGTGGGTCAGTTTCTCGTACATTAGATGGTGGATTATCTTGGTTGAATCTAAATAGTATAAGTTATTATTCAACCGTAAATTATCAACCAATAGATATTTTTGCATGGGATATATCTAATATAATTGTAGCAGGAGGTAATCGTATACATAAATCTTTTGATGGAGGTAATAATTGGATAGATATAAGTGGTGTGTATAATACAAGTAATTATATTGTATCTGGTATGATGTTTATTGATGAAACGGGTATAATAACTTTTAATAATTATACTAATTGTTTTAGATCAATAAATTATGGGCTAACATGGTCACTTTATATTAATTTAGGTTCTCTAATTAATAATTTTTACATGTATTCAAAACTAGTTCATATTTATGGAAAAACTAATTATGTGGCTTATGTATCTGATGGTATTACTTATACTAATTATGGTAATAATAACAATTATAGTATATGTTATATATATAATCCATTAATTTATGTTGCTTATTTTAATAATACAACAATTCATGTATTTATAAATAATATATTAGTATCAACTTCATTAACGCCTGCTTATACAGTAACATCAATAATTATGTCAAATGAAAATACTATAATAGTATCAACAAATTCAAACTATTATTATGTATCATATAATTTAGGAACTACATGGTCAATATTTAGTTTACCAGTAGTTATTATTTATATGTATAAAAAAGATTATTCAATTTATGGATTAGGTCAAGACAATAATTTGTATATATTATATACAACATATCCAGGAACAATACAAATATATGGAAATGATACAAATTTACTATCATATAAAAATGATAGTTTTTTTAACTTCAATATTTTAGGATATTTATCTAATGGCAGTTACAATTTATATGCTTTATTTGTTCCTGAAAATAGTTCTTATTTATCAATATCATCTAATATTCTCAATATTAGTGTAATAAAACCAGCATTAATAACATATACTAATTATACACTTAGTGGAATACTAAATCATGGTTCAACTATTAAGCTTTATAGTAATTTTAGTAATTTACCATTTACAATTGATTACAATACACACTTTATAAAATATAATCAAACAACTGTAGTTAATGGACAACCATTAAAGATATTCATGGTAAATTCTAATTTAGGTTTTATATGTGGAACAGGTGGGTCAGTTTCTCGTACATTAGATGGTGGATTATCTTGGTTGAATCTAAATAGTATAAGTTATTATTCAACCGTAAATTATCAACTAATAGATATTTTTGCATGGGATATATCTAATATAATTGTAGCAGGAGGTAATCGTATACATAAATCTTTTGATGGAGGTAATAATTGGATAGATATAAGTGGTGTGTATAATACAAGTAATTATATTGTATCTGGTATGATGTTTATTGATGAAACGGGTATAATAACTTTTAATAATTATACTAATTGTTTTAGATCAATAAATTATGGGCTAACATGGTCACTTTATATTAATTTAGGTTCTCTAATTAATAATTTTTACATGTATTCAAAACTAGTTCATATTTATGGAAAAACTAATTATGTGGCTTATGTATCTGATGGTATTACTTATACTAATTATGGTAATAATAACAATTATAGTATATGTTATATATATAATCCATTAATTTATGTTGCTTATTTTAATAATACAACAATTCATGTATTTATAAATAATATATTAGTATCAACTTCATTAACGCCTGCTTATACAGTAACATCAATAATTATGTCAAATGAAAATACTATAATAGTATCAACAAATTCAAACTATTATTATGTATCATATAATTTAGGAACTACATGGTCAATATTTAGTTTACCAGTAGTTATTATTTATATGTATAAAAAAGATTATTCAATTTATGGATTAGGTCAAGACAATAATTTGTATATATTATATACAACATATCCAGGAACAATACAAATATATGGAAATGATACAAATTTACTATCATATAAAAATGATAGTTTTTTTAACTTCAATATTTTAGGATATTTATCTAATGGTAGTTATAATTTATATGCTTTATTTGTTCCTGAAAATAGTTCTTATTTATCAATATCATCTAATATTTTAAATATAATTGTTAATCAGATACCAAGTATTTATACTAATTATACACTTAGCGGAATAATAAATCATGGTTCATCTATTAAATTATTTTTTAATAATATTAATTATATACCCGAAGGAACATCATTTTTTATTAAATTAAATACTAATAGTGTTATAAATGGTACAGTAAAAAAAATCAAAATGACAAATAATGATTTAGGTTTTGCAATTGATCTATTTAGTAATATATCTATAACTACTAATGGTGGTATCACTTGGAATACGATAGTACTAAATATACCTTATTTTTATAGTAATAGTTTAGCTGATATATATGGTTGGGATATAAATAATATTATAATCGGAGGAGGAAAAAAAGTTTATAAAACAAATGATGGAGGTATTACATGGTATGAAATAATAATACCAGATATAAGAGGTATAGTAACATCAATTGCTTTTATAGAAGAAACTGGTTATTTGGGAGATTCTACTTATTATATATATAGATCTTTTGATTATGGTTTAAGTTGGTCACCATTATTTGTTATAGGTAATCTCACCAACATTATAATGTATAATAAATATTTTGTAGTATTTGGTATTTCAGCTACAGTTTGGTTATATTATACTCTTGATGGTATAACATTAAAATCTACAGTTGTTTGGGCTTTTTCAAATACTTGTTATATTTATGATCCACAATTAATAGTAGCTATTTACATTAGTGGAACAACATATAGTATATATTTATTTAATAGTATAAAAGAAAGATCTACCCTAAAATATTCTACAACATCGTTTGTGTTAACATCTGTCATATTAGTTAATGAAAATACTATAATCGTAGGAACAAATACAAATAATTATTTAATATCATATGATTTAGGAAATAATTGGATTGTAGCAAATTTTATTTCACCAATTATACAATTAATTAAAAATAATAATAAAGTATATGCTTTATGTCAAAATGGTAATATATATATATTATATTGTACAGTTCCATATATTTATTCAATTTATGATAATAATAATTTATTACTATCAGGAAATCTAAATGATAATACTAATTTTACTTTTTTAAACAATTTACAAACTAAATCATATAGTTTATATTCATTATTTACACCAATAAATAGTAATTTTATAACTTTATCTTCAAATTTATTAAATATAAATGTCAACCAAGGATTAATAATTTATACAATAAGTAGTACAATAAATTTATATAGTACCAGAATATACTATAATTATAATAATCCATTACTATATGATTATACAACTCATTTTATTAAATTAAATAATACAAGTCTTATGATTTCAGGTATTAAGAAAGTTAGAATGACAAATCAAAATTTAGGTTATGCATGTGGGTTAGGAGGAACAATATCTCGTACAACTGATGGTGGAAAAACATGGAATTATTTGACATTAAGTTATAACATTTATGTTAATGGTACTAATTCATTAATAGATATTTATGGGTATGATATATCAAATATTATAACAATAGGTAATACTTATATGTATAAAACAATAGATGGTGGAAAATCATGGACAGCAACTATTGCATTCGAAGGTAATACAGTAACGTCAATGAATTTTATTAATAAAAAAGGTTTCGTTGGAACAACAACTAGTAAAATATATGAAACAAATGATTTTGGTAATTCTTGGACTTTTAGATCAATAAATAGTTCACCAGTATATTCAATATTTATTTATTCATCAAAATTTATAGCATTTTCAAATAATGCATCAATTTATTGGACAAATAATGGAATAAGTTATTCAACTGGTTTAAGTAGTGCAAAAAATTTATTTATATATAATCCTACAGTAGGTGTTTCTTTGTCTACCAATAATTTAAATGTTTATTATATTTATAATAATTTTGGATCATTGTTAACAGTATTAACAGCACCTGGTGATATTGTATTTACTGATGTAACTATGATTAGTGAAAATATAATAATTGTAACTACATCTACAAATAAATATTATATTTCATATAACAAAGGTACAAGTTGGTTTATTAATACATTAATTGTTCCATTAATAAGTATGCAAAATTTAGGGTATTGTGTTATTGCTGTAGGTTATGATGATAATTTATATATATTACAAACAAGTCCAGGATTAACAACTATAAAAAATAATGATTCATCTGAAACTTTTTATTTTAATTCATTTGCTAATAGTAAAACAATAAAAATATTAGGAAATAGTAGTTTACAAATAATACAAAATAATAATCAATCCATATCATCAAATATTTTATATCTAACAGTTTCAGATTATTATTCAATATATTCAAACTCTAATATCATCAATTATGAAAATCAAATAAAGATAAATAAAACAACTAATATAAATGGTCTGATCAATTCAAATATGTTTTTTACTAAAATAAATTCATCAACAATAAATAGTTATCCAACAGGAATTAAAGTATATGATTCAAGTTCAATATTTGTATTTAATATTAATGGTTATATGTCAAAATCTTTTGATGCAGGTGTAACTTGGTCTGATATACCATTAAATTTACAATTGTTTAATGCAATAAACTATTCTGGTTTTGATATAATTGATAAATATACATATATAATATTTGATACATCAAGAAATAATAATATAACAGGTGTTTTGAAAACAACAGATGGTGGAAATTCATGGATTAATAGTAATGGAGTTTTTGTAAATAATGCAACATATTCATGTACATGTATAACTTTTTTAAACAATATTGGTTTTATGGGAACAACAAATGGTGCATTATTAAAATCATTTGATGGTGGATCAAATTGGGTAACACTTTTTAACATTAATAACTCAAGTTATTTAATAAATGTAATTAAAATAATAAATGAAACTTTAATATTTGTTGGTCATAATTCAGGATATTTTTATACAGATGGTTTATCAAATTCATATACAAATACAAATCCTGGTATTATAAAATATATTGATAATTATGATAGTAATTTAATATTTTTTGCTAATGATAATACAGTTTATAAAACAGTAAACGCTAGTACAACATATACATCAATATTATCTATTCCATCCGGCTATGTAACATCAATTAGTATTTTATCAAATTATTTACTAGTATCATTAAATACAAATTATTATTATGTTTCTATGGATTTTGGAACAACATGGTCATATTTTTCTTTTGAATCAAGTTTTCTAAATATTGTAAAATTTAATAATGCCTTTTATGGAATTACATATGATGGAAATTTATATACTTGTATAATAGATCCTTTAGAAACAAATAAAGTTTATGATAATGGTGTAGAAATAATACCAGCAAATTATCCATTAATTAATTTAAGTATTAGTTGTTTACAAAAATTATATAGTTTAACAATAATTACAACAAATATAAACACAGGAAAAGAAAGAAGATATTCTACTGATATTTTACATTTACCTAATTATTCATCTACTGTACCAGTAAACACTTTTACAAATTTTTCATTAAATAAATATTATTCTAATGAAGATATAATAACCGCAAATTGTGACACAACAGCTTTTTACAATGAATTGCAATTAAATAATAACATAACAAATATAAATTTTTATGATGTATCAAATGGTATTGCATGTAGTTTTATTAATGGTATATTTATCACACAGAATAGTGGTTTATCATGGATATATAAACAATCTAATTTAGGAAGTTATATAACATCAACATTTATAATACAATTTAATAAAATATTGGCAACTACTAATGATGGTGCAATATTACAATCGGTTGATTTTGGAACATCATGGTCAATAATCTATCAAACTTATAAATCATATTTAAAAAATATTTATTTTGTAAATTCACTTTTTGGTGCAGTATGTGGTTATACAAATAATATTTTGGTAACTCTTGATGGTGGTATAACGTTTTTAAATTCATATACTGGTACAACATCATATTTTAATAAAGTTTTTATAACATCTATAAGTGGTACAATATATGCTGTTGGTACAAACAATACAATAATAAGATCATATAATAATGGATTAACTTGGAATAATATTATTACAACATCATTAATAGAAATATATTTTGATATAAATATGTATGATGAAAATATAGGTTTTGTTGTTGGTTCAAATGGTTATGTATTAAAAACAACAGATTCTTTTACAACGTATAAATTATTTAAACTGGCAACAGTATCATTTAGATGTTTATTGATATATAATTTATTTACAATATTAGTTGGTGGTTATAACGGTATATTATATTTATCAACTAATGCAGGTGATAATTGGGCACCTATAGGTTCTGGTATAAGAAATTCAATAAATTATTTCAATAAAATAAATAATACAATAAGATTTGGTTTTAATGGAGGTATTGCAAAGTTAAATTATTTGTCAAATCAAATGTATTCAATTGTTGGTTATTCAGAAATAATTAATACTTCAATTTATAACTTAAATTCAATTTTTGCTTGGTATGAACCAAATAGTATAGTTATAACAAATGGTGTTGTAACAGGATGGAATGATATTTATGGGAAAAATAATTTAACAAGAACAAATGGATCATTATCTATATTTAAAAATGGAAATTTACAGATGTTAAGTGTTAATACAGTTGAATCATATATAAATTTGACAAATACCGTTTATTTAGGTGGTTTCATTTGTGTTGTTTATTTTAAAGGAAGTAGTAGTTATAATTATTTATTTGCAACGGATCCAATAAATGATACAAGTGCACGTAATTTTAAATCATTTTCAACAAGTATTATTCCTGGTAATAATGATTTAGAATACAGAGGATTTGCATCAATAAATGGTACAACAGTATACGATTATAGTATAAGTCCAAATTTTTTATTAACGCTTGATAATACTAATACATATATTATATTATATGTAAAATTTGCAGATAGTTTTAAAACGGTACAAATGACGCCATCAATAGGATCATCATTTCAAGCACGTGGTTTTACTGGTTATGTTGGTGATTTTATATTTTTAAATACAACACATACACAAAATGATAGAATCCTTATTGAAAATTATTTAGCAAATAAATGGAATTTAACGAGTAAATTTATAAATCCATATAACCCAGTAATAAATTCTTCTTATTTTATAAATAAAATTGATTTTAGTACCATATTAGATTCTAATTCATATAATTTATATAATGTTTTTACTCCAGGTAGTGGTATTTATAATTATTCAGTATCATTATCTTCAATAGTAATAATAAAACCAAAATTATATATTTACGGTCAAACAAGATACTATGATACAACATCTTCTGTAATTTTAATGTTATCAGGTGTAATTAATAATAATGTAGTTTTATTTAGTTATAATGCATATTATCAAAATGCTAATGCAGAAAATAACAAATTAATATTTTATAATAATTTAGTACTTACTGGAGAATTAAATAGTTATTTTTCATATCCAAGTTCTTCAGGAACAACTATAGGTAATATTTTACAAAAACCAATTAATGTTGATTTTGTTTTCCACGATAAAATTTATGATGGTAATACAAATGCTACATTATCAAGTTATATCATTTCAAATTTCTATTTACAAGATACAATAGATATACAATCAAACAATATAATTTCAATTTTAAGAAATAAAAATGTTGGTTATCAAATAGTTGATATTTCAAATATAGTAATAATTGGATCAACAAATTATTTTGCACCACCACAAACATCATATATTAATATATTTCAGAAACTAGTAATACCAATTAATACAAATATTTATTATTCATCAAGTTATGAATCACAAGTAACCCTTTCTGGATTAGTAAATAATGATTTTGTTTATTTAATTTCAAGTTTATTACCATCAACAGAAATTGGTGTTTATGATATAACAATAAGCAATTATATTGATGATAATCCAGTTACTGATGCATTATTTTATTATACATTTAATATAGATACAATATATGGTTATTATATTCAAAATCAATACTATATAAAATCATACAATGCACAAATTTATAATTCAAATAATTTTATTGATTCAAACAATCAAAAGTTAGGTTCAAGTTGCTTATATTTATCTAATAGTAGTTATATAAAAATTAATGACACAATAGCAATAACAAATAAAGGGGTAACATTTTCATTATGGATAAGAACAATAAAACCACAAAATTATAGTATTTTTGATTTTGATTTTATAAAATTATATGTTAATAGATTTAACAATTTTTCAGTAGTTATAAATAATGTTACAATTAGTTCAAATATTCAATGTACTAATAATACATGGAATAATATAATTTTTACAATTAATAGTTTTGGATCTTCAAAATTATATTTGAATGGAAATAATATTTTAACTACTAGAGGATTATATTATTATCCAAATGTATATTCAAACTTATTAATTGGTACTTCAAATATTTCTGATTATTACGAAGGATTTATTGATGATTTTAGATTTTATAACAGAGTTTTAGAAAATTTTGAAATTAATATGTTATTTAATAGTCCATTTTATTCATTTAATAATTTAAATTTAAATTACATATTATCAACAACAAAATCAACAAATACAATTATTCCCAAACCAATAAATATATATACTGAAAACAAAACATATGATGGTAATAATTTGGTATATTTTTATACACTATCAGGTATTATAAATAATGATATACTAACATTGTGTGGTATTGTTTATTATAATGATATAAATGTTGGTTATAATTCAATAACAGTTAGTGGGTTTTTATATGGAATTCATGCTTATAGATATTTTATTCAAAATATAAAAATATTTAGTTACATAAAAAAAAAAAATATAATACCTTTATTTAATTTTAATAAAATATATGATAATACATATATAACAAAAAATGTAACATATACATTACCAGATGTTATTTATTCTGATATTGGAACAATAGATATTTTATCAAACTATTCATCAATTTATCTTTCAAAATACTCAACAATAAGTGGTATAGTTAATGTAACAAATTTATCATTATATGGTTCGTCAATAAATAATTATACAATTCAAAATACACTCAATTATACAGGAATTATTACACCTAAACCTTATCTACCAGCTGAACAACTAATAAAAATATATGATGGAACAAATAGAATAAAAATAACAATTTCAGGTTTATTTCCAACTGATGATATAATTGGATCATATGCTTATTTTGATGATAAAAATACTGGAATAAATAAACAAATAAATAATACATCAATATCAGATGTTATTAATTATGTAAATACGGGAATAACAGTTATACCAACTCCCGTAGGAACAGCAATAAATTCAAATATATATACAATAAGTGGTTTAACTGGTGATCAAGCATATCAAAATGGAACATATAAATTTTCTGCTTCTTCAAATGATAGTAATAGTTATAGGGCATTTCTAAGTGATACTGGTATTTATGATTATCGAACTACCGATATTTATTCAGGATCAGTATATTATCCTCCTGGTCCAACATATAATGGTAATACTACAACAATAGTAAAGGATGTTGGTATTATACGTGGTGAATATATTCAAGTTCAATTTCCTTTTGACTTATTAATTACTAGTTTTTACTATACACCCCCTGATGCTACAACATCTCCATGGGAAATTGATTTAGTTGGTTCCATTGATGGTATAAATTGGATATTAATTAATTGTCAAAGAGATGGTACAAGTTATTTACGAAAAACTAGTCCTGTAACATATTATTCTTATTTTAGACTTATAATTAAAAATATAATTCAAAATAGTTTTTGTCTGATTTATTTATGGAAAATAGATGGAAAAATAAAAGTACCAGGATCTGAAAAATATATTTACACACCAATATTACCATTTTATGGTAATATATTACCATTTCCATTAAATTATTCATTTACAGGTCTTAACAAAACTTATGATGGTACAAATTTAGCCCAAGTAAATAAATATTTAACTTCTATTAATGGAGATGATATTGATCTTAGTTTTAATTCATTTTTCAATGATTCAAACGCTGGATATAATAAATTAATATCAGTGTATAATGTTAAATTAATTGGAACTGACTCCTCAAACTATAGTTTGTCATATAATTCCGATTATACATTTGGAACAATTTATCAAAAACCATTATATGTTTTATTTAATAATCCATCAAAAACGTTTGATGGAAATAATTCAGTAATATTAACATATACATTAAGCGGAATAATAATTAATGATACTGATTTTGTAGATATTTGTAATAATTATATAGCATATTATTCAAGTATAAATATAGGAACAAATATACCAATTATAGTTTCAGGATTATCACTTTATGGATTAAAATCAATAAATTATACACCGATTATAAACCAACCATTTGGTATAATAAATTAAACTAATAAATTAATTAAAAAAAATAAAATGTATTATCTAATAATATTATGAACAATAATTTATTAAATAATAACAATGTAAACTATTTTTTATTAATAGACTCAAGAATAAGTGATATAAGTGGTATTATTAATTGTCTAACATCAAATACAGATTTTTTCATTTTTGATTTTTATGAAAATACATTGAGCGAATTAATAAATGTAATTAATTTAAACAATAAATTTTATGATGCAATAGGTATAATTCAACATAATTATGGAAAAATATTTTATCAATTAGTTTCTGATATGCAAGCAATAAATATTAATGATTTAAGTACTTGGACAATATTTATAGATTTTTTAAAAAAAATACCATCAACATATATAGATTTTTTATTATGTAATTTTTGGAATGATACTTTTTACAATTTAAGAAATGATTATAATTTAATTACAAGAGGTTCATTAAATATTATTGGTGTAGGAGGTAATTTTATTTTAGAAAGCGATGGTATTAACTTAATTGGATTATATTTTACTGAAAATATAGTTAATTATCAATATAATTTTTCAAATTTAGAAGTAATACCAAGTTTTATTATTAATAAATATTATGATGGAACAGAAAATGCATATATTTTGAGTTACACATTATCTGGTTTATTAAGTAGTGATATAGATAATATTACATTAAGTAGTTCATTATATGGTGTATATAGATCAAAAAATGCAAACAATAATATTTTAGTTGATATATATAATATTTATTTAGTTGGTCCTAATTCAGATAATTATTTTATAAATTCAACTTATACAGAAAATGGATCTATATTATCAAAACCAATAAATATAAATCCACTAGGCTTAAATAAAGTATATGATAAAACGTATATTGCTCAATTTACATATACCATTTCTGGTCTTATTACTGGTGATGAAACAGTAAACATAGTTAACTATTATGCTAATTTTAATGATTATAATGTTGGTACTAATATTTTGATTACTATAAGTAATATACTACTTAATAGTAATAATTATAATATATTATCTTATGCTTATACTTCAGCTGATATAACTAGTAAACCATTAAATATTAATCCACAAGGCATAAGTAAGCCTTATGATAAAACGTATATTGCACAATTTACATATACTATTTCTGGTATTCTTACTGATGATTCTGTAGATATAGTTGACTATTATGCTAATTTTAATGATTATAATGTTGATACTAATATATTGATAACTATTAGTAATATAGTACTTAATGGTAATAATAATTATAATATATTATCTTATGCTTATACATCTGCTGATATAACTAGTATTCCAATAAATATAAATCCACTAGGCATAAATAAAGTATATGATAAAACGTATATTGCTCAATTTACATATACTATTTCTGGTTTTCTAACTGATGAAACAGTAGATATAGTTGACTATTATGCTAATTTTAATGATTATAATGTTGGTACTAATATATTAATTACTATTAGTAATATACTACTTAATAGTAACAATTATTATATATTATCTTATGCTTATACAACTGCTGATATAACTAGTATTCCAATAAATATTAATCCACTAGGCTTAAATAAAGTTTATGATAAAAATTATATTGCCCAATTTACATATACCATATCTGGTTTTCTAACCGATGATTCTGTAGATATAGTTGACTATTATGCTAATTTTAACGATTATAATGTTGGTACTAATATTTTGATTACTATAAGTAATATACTACTTAATAGTAACAATTATAATATATTATCTTATGCTTATACATCTGCTGATATAACCAGTAAACCAATAAATATAAATCCACTAGGCTTAAATAAAGTATATGATAAAACGTATATTGCACAATTTACATATACCATATCTGGTCTTATTACTGGTGATGAAACAGTAGATATAGTTAACTACTATGCTAATTTTAACGATTATAATGTTGGTACTAATATATTAATTACTATTAGTAATATACTACTTAATAATAACAATTATAATATATTATCTTATGCATATACAACTGCTGATATAACTAGTATTCCAATAAATATAAATCCACTAGGCTTAAATAAAGTATATGATAAAACGTATATTGCTCAATTTATATATACTATTTCTGGTTTTCTAACCGATGATTCTGTAGATATAGTTGACTACTATGCTAATTTTAACGATTATACTGTTGGTACTAATATTTTGATTACTATAAGTAATATACTACTTAATAGTAACAATTATAATATATTATCTTATGCTTATACATCTGCTGATATAACCAGTAAACCAATAAATATAAATCCACTAGGCTTAAATAAAGTATATGATAAAACGTATATTGCACAATTTACATATACCATTTCTGGTCTTATTGCCGGTGATGAAATAGTAGATATAGTTGATTATTATGCTAATTTTAATGATTATAATGTTGGTACTAATATTTTGATTACTATAAGTAATATACTACTTAATAATAACAACAATTATAATTATAATATATTATCTTATGCTTATACAACTGCTGATATAACTAGTAAACAAATAAATATAAATCCACTAGGCATAAGTAAGCATTATGATAAAAATTACATTGCTCAATTTACATATACTATTTCTGGTGTTCTAACTGATGATTCTGTAGATATAGTTGACTATTATGCTAATTTTAACGATTATAATGTTGGTACTAATATTTTGATTACTATAAGTAATATACTACTTAATAGTAACAATTATAATATATTATCTTATGCTTATACATCTGCTGATATAACTAGTATTCCAATAAATATAAATCCATTAGGAATAAGTAAGCCTTATGATAAAACGTATAATGCCCAATTTACATATACCATTTCTGGTCTTATTGCCGATGATGAAACAGTAGATATAGTTGATTATTATGCTAATTTTAACGATTATAATGTTGGTACTAATATTTTGATTACTATAAGTAATATACTACTTAATAGTAACAATTATAATATATTATCTTATGCTTATACATCTGCTGATATAACTAGTAAACCAATAAATATAAATCCACTAGGCTTAAATAAAGTATATGATAAAACGTATATTGCACAATTTACATATACTATTTCTGGTCTTATTACTGGAGATGAAATAGTAGATATAGTTGACTATTATGCTAATTTTAATGATTATAATGCTGGAACTAATATATTGATTACTATTAGTAATATACTACTTAATAATAACAACAATTATAATTATAATATATTATCTTATGCTTATACAACTGCTGATATAACTAGTAAACAAATAAATATAAATCCACTAGGCATAAGTAAGCATTATGATAAAAATTACATTGCTCAATTTACATATACTATTTCTGGTGTTCTAACTGATGATTCTGTAGATATAGTTGACTATTATGCTAATTTTAACGATTATAATGTTGGTACTAATATTTTGATTACTATAAGTAATATACTACTTAATAATAGTAATTATAATATATTATCTTATGCTTATACAACTGCTGATATAACTAGTATTCCAATAAATATAAATCCACTAGGCTTAAATAAAGTATATGATAAAACGTATATTGCTCAATTTACATATACCATATCTGGTCTTATTACTGGAGATGAAACAGTAGATATAGTTGACTACTATGCTAATTTTAACGATTATACTGTTGGTACTAAAATATTGATAACTATTAGTAACATACTACTTAATAGTAACAATTATAATATATTATCTTATGCTTATACATCAGCTGATATAAATAGTAAACCAATAAATATTAATCCACTAGGCTTAAATAAAGTATATGATAAAAATTATATTGCTCAATTTACATATACCATTTCTGGTATTGTCACTGGAGATTCAGTTGACATAGTTGACTATTATGCTAATTTTAATGATTATAATGCTGGAACTAATATATTGATAACTATTAGTAATATAGTACTTATTGGTAATAATAATTATAATATATTATCTTATGCATATACAACTGCTGATATAACTAGTGTTCCAATAAATATAAATCCACGTGGCTTAAATAAAGTATATGATAAAACGTATATTGCTCAATTTACGTATACTATTTCTGGTATTCTTACTGGTGATGAAACAGTAGATATAGTTAACTATTATGCTAATTTTAACGATTATAATGTTGGTACTAATATATTAATTACTATAAGTAATATTCTACTTAATAATAATAATTATAACATATCATATGCATACACGACTGCTAATATAACTAGTAAACCAATAAATATAAATCCACTAGGCTTAAATAAAGTATATGATAAAACGTATGTTGCCCAATTTACATATACCCTTTCTGGTCTTATTGCTGGTGATGAAACAGTAGATATAGTTGACTATTATGCTAATTTTAATTATTATAATGTTGGTACTAATATTTTAATTACTATTAGTAATATACTACTTAATAGTAATAGGAATTATAATATATTATCTTATGCATATACATCTGCTGATATAACTAGTAAACCAATAAATATTAATCCATTAGGTTTAAATAAAGTATATGATAAAAATTATATTGCTCAATTTAGATATACTATTTCTGGTATTATTAGTGGAGATTCTGTAAATATAGTTAACTATTATGCTAATTTTAATGATTATAATGTTGGTACTAATATATTGATAACTATTAGTAATATACTACTTAATGGTAATAATAATTATAATATATTATCTTATGCATATACAACTGCTGATATAACTAGTATTCCAATAAATATAAATCCACGTGGCTTAAACAAAGTATATGATAAAACTACTACTGCTCAATTTACATATACTATTTCTGGTCTTATTGCTGGTGATGAAACAGTTGCTATAGTTAACTACTATGCTAATTTTAACGATTATAATATTGGTACTAATAGATTGATAACTATTAGTAATATACTACTTAATAGTAACAATTATAATATATTATCTTATTCTTATACTTCAGCAAATATAACCAGTAAATCATTAAATATAAATCCACGAGGTTTATCAAAAACTTATGATAAAAATTACATTGCTCAATTTACTTATACTATTTCTGGTATTGTTAATGGTGACGAAACAATAGATATAGTTAATTATTATGCTAATTTTAATGATTATAATGTTGGAACTAATTTAATAACTATTAGTAATATATTACTTAATAATAATAGGAATTATAATATATTATCTTATGCATATACAATTGGTATTATAACTAGTAAACCAATAAATATAAATCCTCTAGGCATATCAAAAACTTATGATAAAACTTCTATTGCCCAATTTACATATACAATTTCTGGTATTATTAGTGGAGATTCTGTAAACATAGTTAATTATTATGCTAATTTTAATGATTATAATATTGGAACTAATATATTAATAACTATTAGTAATATTTTACTTAATAATAACAATTATAATATGCTTTCTTATGCATATACATCAGCAAATATATATAAAAGATTTATATATCCTACAACATTACCAAAAATTTATGATAAAACAACAAAAGTGAATTTAACATTAAATGGTATAATAAATGATGATATAATTAATTATACTGCAAATTTTATTGATTATAAAATTGGATCAAATAAAGAAATAATAATTACTATTGATAATAATAATTATCAAATATTTGGAACATTATCTGGAACAATAATAACAAGACAATTAACTTTAATACCGACTATATCAACAAAATATTATGATAAAACAAATACTGCATTATTTTCATATACATTAAGTGGTACT
>Ga0214921_10002753_pt1 | contig 28001 bp, 12 predicted proteins | sample LL1505_MetaG_FD_177992 | JGI IMG/M metagenome (GOLD analysis project Ga0214921, IMG submission 177992) | Freshwater microbial communities from Lake Lanier, Atlanta, Georgia, United States - LL-1505 | ecosystem: Environmental > Aquatic > Freshwater > Lake | place: USA: Georgia | collected... | reverse complement strand
TTTAAAAAAGTTCTAAAAGTGTGATCCAGTTTATCCCGTTTTTCATGTTTTCCCCTATTTTAAAAAAAGTAAAATTTATACAATGACCTTCAAAGCCCGAAGCTTTAGCAGAGTGGCTCATACAACATCTTTACAATAAGTATATAAAATACGAATATATAGAATAAATGGGTGGAAATGATAAACTGGAACACACTTTCCCTATTTTTATAATTAAAGTTTTAATTGATATAAAATAATCAATATATATATATATATATATATATGAACCAAAAAATAAATTTAAATTGGAAACTTGATAAATCACTTTTTAAAAAAAGTATTTTTTTAAAGAAAACTATAAATGAAAAATGTGATAAAAGAATGATTTATGGATTTATCAAAAATGAAATGGGAGTAAAATTAAATAGAAAAGATATACAATATACTACAGAACAAGAACAAATAAAAGAATATAAAAACCTTTATAATAAAGCTGAAGATAGATTTCATACAAAATTTATATTACCTAATCATGAATGGGGAAGAATTATTCCAGTAAATAATTTATCACTATCTATTATTCATAGACCAACTAGGCATGCTTTATGCTTAGATAATTATATTGATATTGATATTGAAAATTCTATTGCATGTATAATTAATCAGATGTGTAAAATAAACAATCATAATGTTGAAGCTATCAAATATTATAGTGAAAATTCAAAAGAAATACGACAACAAATTATGAATTATTATAAATGTAATAAAGATATTGCTAAAAAATTACCTATTAAAATTATGCACGGAGGATTATATATAAATTGGATTAAAGAAAATGGAATAATAATTGATGAATCTAATAATAAATTTATTGATATTATTTTAAAAATTGAAAATGAAATGAAAATAATTATTGAAATTGTTTATAGTAATAATATTCATATTAAAGATGAAGTTTTAAAAAATAAACCTGATAAATGGAAAAATATTAATGAAGAAAAAAGAGGAATTATGGCTTTATGGTATCAATCTATTGAAAGATTAATTCAAGAATCATCTATTACATTATTGGTTGAAAATAAAAATTTTAAATTAGAAGATATTATACCATGTCAAGATGGATTTATGATTCTAAAAGAATTATGGTATGATGAAATTTTAAATGATTTTCATAATAATATTTATCATAAATTTAATTTAAATATTACATTTGTTAATAAACCTTTTGATGAAGCAATTATTATTCCTAAATTTGAAGATTTTTTAAGTTTTAATGAATGGGAAGATCAAATTTCTAGTAAAATGTTAGCTAATATTTTTATTAAACATTTTAATGATAATATTGTATTAAATAATATTGGTATTTATGTATTTATGAATAATCGATGGAAAAATGATAAAAATAGATATATTTTAACTATATTAATTAGTGAAAATTTATATGATATCGTTAAAAAATATATTATTAATGATATTTCTTTAAATGATAAAGAATTAAATTATTTATTAAAAAATTTAAGAATTATGACTTCTAATGAAAATAAAAGAAATGATATTATTAAACATGTTTTATCTATTAAAAATACTCAAAATAATTATATTATTTTTGATAATAATCCTTTTTTATTAGGATTTGAAAATGGTGTTTTAGATTTATTTCATGATAATATTATTTTTAGAGATTATAAATATGATGATTATATTACATTAAGTACTAATTATGATTATCATAAACCTGATTATACTATTCTTAATAATAAAATTTTATATAATGAATTAGAACAAATTTTTAAAGATATTGAACCCGATGATGAACAATTACTTTTATTATTACAAATTTTAGCCAGTGGTTTAGATGGTATTTTATATCAAAAAATTTTTAATTTCTCTGGTCGTGGAGGTAATGGTAAAGGACTTATCGCTTCTTTAATGTGTGCTGTTTTAGGTCAATATTACCATCAACCATCTAATGGACTTATTAAAGATGCTGAAAAAGCTAATGCACCTTCTCCTGATATGTATAATTTAATCAATAAAAGATATATTAATTTTAAAGAAGTTATTGGAGGATTAAATATTTCTTTCCTTCGTAATTTAACGGGAGGTGGTGATTTCCATGGTCGACTTTTACATCAAGACCCTGTTAAATTCCAATTAAAAGCGACCTTCGTTATGGAATATAATAATGATCCCGAACTTGTTGGAGGCAAACCTATGGAATCTGATTATAGAAGATATATTGTTAAAAAATTTTTATCTAATTATACCGATGACCCTAATAAAATTAATAAAACTATTGCTGGTGTTACATATAAAAAAGCTAATTCTTATTATACTTCTAACAAATTTATTGAAGATATTAAATTAATTTTTTTAGATCTTTTAATTGATGTTTATTTATTCAGTAGAGATTTTAATAATAAATTTAAAGGTATTATTTTTAATATACCCCAAAAATCAAGAGATGATACTAACAAATTTATTGAAAATCAAAATATTTTATTCCGTCTTTTTAATAAATATTTTATTAAATCACCCATCATTATTGATATTTATGGTAAAGAAGATAAATTTGATAAAAAAAATAAAACTATTACATTAAAAGATATTTGGAATACTATTAAAGATGACGATGAATATAAAAAACTAAATGTTCGAGATAAAAAACACAATTCCAGAGATGATTTATATTCTTTATTAGAATCAATGTTCCCTATATATAATGACCATAATATTGGTAAATTGATTTTTGGATTAATCCGTAAAGATATTATCAATGATTCTATTGATTATGATTCTTTAATTGTCAAATTAATCGATGATATCCATAATAATTCTAATATTTAAAATCTTCCTCATTGTCTACCATTCTTTAACCCTTTACTTATACAATCTTACATCATGCACACGATTTTAAATATTATTCCGGTAAAGGTTTAAGTACTATTATAAAATGTTTATCTAAAGACTTAAGTAGTATTTTTAAATTTTTATCTAAAGGGTTAATTTCTTTTTATCTCAATTTACATTTTTTATTAAACATCCCCTGCTACTTCACCCCCTATAATACCCTTCCTTTTATAATAACTCCTTAATGATTGCTCCCTCCTCTTTTTCATATATCCTTCATCTTTCTTTGACTTTTCATACTGTTTCTTCGCATATTCTCTCTTCTTCTCTTTGATCTTTTCTCTATTCTCCGGTTTATTTATATATTTATATGTCCATTCATTCCTCTTCTCCCTTAATTTTTCCTTCTTCCTCTCTATCCCTTCCAATTCTTCCTTCATCCTATCATATTCACACTTCTTTATTTTTATTTCCAATTCTTCTCCCATTTTATATTATTATATATTTTTATTTACTTCCCCTTTATATTTATTTTTTATTAATATTTTCCTTTTATTACTATTTTCTTTATATCTTTTTATTATAACTTTCCTTTTTACAATAAGTTTATTTAAAATTATAAAACCTCTTTTTATATATAATATATATATAATGAGTATATTAACCCTTTACATAAACATTTTATAATACTACTTAAAGAATCGTACACCATGCGCACGATTTTAAATATTATTCATGTAAAGGGTTTAAAAAGATATTCTTTTTAATTTTATCCCGTTTTTCATGTTTCCCCTATTTAAAAAAAAGTAAAATTTATACAATGCCCTTCAAAGCCCGAAGCTTTAGCTGAGTGTGTCATACATCACCTTTACAATAAGTATATAAAAACATGTATATAACGACGAAAACCATAAAGGGCGTCCCCAAAGGCCGCCATGCCCGAAGCTTTAGCTGAGTGGCCAATACATCACCTTTACATTAACTATTTTAAAGAATTATATTAAAGTGATAATCCTTAAAGCCCGCCATGCCCGAAGCGTAAGCGAGTGGCAAATACAACACCTTTACATTAACTATTTTAAAGAATTATATTTAAGCGATAAACCTTAAAGGGCGTCCCTAAAGGCCGCCATGCCCGAAGCTTTAGCTGAGTGGCCAATACATCACCTTTACATTAACTATTTTAAAGAATTATATTTAAGCGATAAACTTTAAACAGTGTCCTATAAAGCCCGTCATCCTTATATTATTCCTTTATAGTTCCAATCTTCTTATCCCATACTTTCCTTAAACCTTTATTATATCACCTTTTTTATATTTTCTTTTTTTATTAAAAAAATTGACAGTATTTTTATTTTGTTGTTGTTTATTTACATTTTCATTTATTCTCTCACTATTCTGATTAATTTTCCCTTACAATGTCTTTTACTTTTCCTGATTTTTTCTCATCCTCTTTTAAGTATGAAGATTTAGTTAAGTTTTCTAGTACTAATGCCCTCATTGTATACTGTCTTGAAAACTTTAACCCAGAGACTTATGCCGAACTTCGTCAAATTGTTATTTCTTTTATTACTCGCGATCAAGAATCGATTGAAGACTTTATCCTTCGGTCGTCTCTTGTTGATGAGGACCTTTCAAATTTACGTGAATGTCTGTCTGTGAATAATGGAAACGATCTTGAGTGCTTTCTTGAAAAGCCGTCTTTTAATAAAGACCTTATTCTTGACATTAGTCAAAATAAAGACTTTCATCAATACTTTCTTAAAAGCATGTCGAAAGACTCTTCTAACGATTGTATTAGAGTCTTTTTTGATTTCTTGTCTATTGACAACAATCCTCATCAGCATAATGTCTCTTCTGATACACATGATACACATCCTTAACTCAATCTTGTACCACATTTATGCAAGACTAATAGTCTTCATCTACATACCTGAGTCATGTAATAATCCTAAAAGCTAAAGAACGCTATATAGTCCGTCTTATTTCATATCTAGTCACTCGTATATTACGAACTTTAATCTTTCTGAGAAAACAACACTAAACCTGTTAAAAATTTTTTTTTTAACTCCTTATAATCTTTTTTATATTTATGTATAGGCTTTATTTTTGATATATATTTAATTTTATATTAAATTTATAATAATTCACCTTTAACATGGCCTTCCGCTCTGCTCTCGCCTTTAACCTAGTGCCAAATACAACACCTTTACATTAACTATTTTAAAGAATTATATTAAAGTGATAATCCTTAAAGGGCGTCCCTAAAGGCCGCCATGCCCGAAGCGTAAGCGAGTGGCAAATACAACACCTTTACATTAACTATTTTAAAGAATTATATTAAAGTGATAATCCTTAAAGGGCGTCCCTAAAGGCCGCCATCCTTATCCCTTTATATCTCGAAATCCTCTTATACCTATACTACCCTTTTATATAAACCTCTATTATATCACCTTTATATTTTCTTTTTTATTCAAAAAATTGACAGTCCTTTTTAATTATTTTTTTTTTTCTATTATTTTATTATCTCGTAGTATTTAGATTAAGCGATTTTAACAAACATAACAACAATGTGGAAGATTCTTTTAAGTAATATTTTTTGGGGTAAAACCTCTGTTGTTGACGTTTCGTCTCTAAACGAACCCCCTCTTAAGGGTAAAACCTCTGTTGTTGACGTTTCGTCTCTAAACGAACCCCCTCTTAAGGGTAAAACCTCTGTTGTTGACGTTTCGTCTCTAAACGAACCTCGCAAGAGAAGTAATTCTTTGCCTATTCCCAAGTCTACTCCCATGTATCTTCAATCGTCTCAAAGTGATGATTCTGCACCTATTGACACATCGTCTTTCCCCGTATTAGATTCCTTTGATACGATTCAAAAACTACCTTATTCAAAAAAAGGTAGAAAACGTGGACCATTTCAAATGTACATCGTCCAAAAACCATTTATATATAGTGGAATCCCTTTCGAGTCCAACAATTCCTTTTATTTTTTTAAGGAAAAGCTACATGTCATATTTAAAGGTGTCGAATATTTATTGGAATAACCTTAATTATGTACTTAGATACTTCTTATACACTCATTTACGTTTCATGTATTATTATCTTTTTTATTAATGGTCTCTTCTTTCCTCATTTTTTGAAATCATTATCAATTATCTTATAATTTTACAAAAAAACTGACAGTCTTTCTCCTTTATTTTTTTTTTTATACCACCTTTTTATCTCACTCTCTATCTCTTTCACCATCCCTTTATCATGTACCCTTTTTCTAATCTTTTCTCACCTAATACGGTTGGTAAATATTTGAGTAGTCTTTGTTGTCAATCTACTCATGCCCCTGACTCTACCATTGCTGATGAAACCATTGCTGACTATCACCTTGTTTTTAAAAAACACTTCAATCTTACAAAAAACGTTTTCAATCTTGTTGAAAAGTCGTTACATTATGATCTTTTTAAAGATTCAAAAGCTTCTTTAATTTTAGGGAATACTTTTTCGTCTTTTTATGAACAAGTGATTTTAAAGTCAGGTATTGTCAATACGCAATTTATGTATTATGAATTTTCGGATAAAATACGTAGAACTTGCGTCTACTTTGTTTCAGACTATGTGTCTTTGAGCGTGATTTTACGTTCAATGGGGATTGTTAGTATTCATCCTTGTGATAACGATGTTGTATTGTATCCTGAGCTTTTAGGAATTGTGACTATATTGTATGATGGAAGATACACAAACGTTATTATGGACTCTTTTTTTGAATTAAATCAAACAGAAAGAAAATTTAGAATTATTTCTAAAGATTTTGTTCGTAATTATTACGATTTATCCAAAACATCTACTATGTTATCACAATTACAAAATGCGCATGTAGATTCTCGAACCATTCCATTCGATGAATTAAAAGTCTCGAAGCGTAACTTTTTAAATTTTGTTAAAATGCCATCGCATGATTTCGACACTAATATCGTTTCTCATTCCAATCTTGTCACGTCTGCTGTCCAGTCTCTTATTGACCCTTCAGTTGGCCTTATTGACTCTCTTGTTGAATTATCACCTGAATTATCATCATCTGTATCATCGTCACTTGATGTAATTCCTCTTAATGCTGACTATATCCGTAACTTTTGTGGTAGTGATGGCTTCGTTTATTACTGTCTTCAAAACTTAAACCGAAAGACTCATGCCAATTTTTATCGAATTGTTTTTACTTTTATTACTCGCGATGTAGAATCTATTGAAGACTTTATTCGTAGGTCATCTCTTGTTGATGAGGAACTTTCAAATTTACGTGATTGCTTGCTTAAGAATAATGGAGACAATCTGGAGATCTTTCTTGAAAACCCGTCTTTTAATAAAGAACTTCTTCTTGATATTTGTCAGAATAAAGCCTTTAATGAACACTCTGTTAAAAACGTGTCTAAAGACTCTTTTAACGATTGTATGAAAGTTTTTCGGAATTTCATTAAGATTAATCAAGACTTTTCTCCTATCCTGTCTATAGGCAATAATGCTCATCTGGATTCTGTCATTCCTGATAATAAAACATGAACTCAACTCAATCGTGTACCAAAAAAACACACGGGTAAAAGTCTTGAATGATTTAAAAAACGCAATGATAAAAAGTAAGAGTCGGTTTAAAATGATATATGTATATACTGTATGATAATATTTATGTACTGGCTCGTATAATACGAGATTTAATCTTTGTGAGAAAAAAACACACCTGTTAAAAAGATTTTAATAATTTTTTTAACAACTTATAATCTTTTATTTTTCATTTATTTTAATAATATTTAAAATCTTGCGCATAGTGTACGATTCTTTAAGTAGTAATATAAAATATTTATGTAAAGGATTAAAAAGTAATTTTAAATCCTATTTTCTTTATAAAAAAATTATTTTTTATGATTTTTATATAATAAATTACAATATATATAGTATTTTTACATATTTTTTATTAATTGTATATCTTTATTTAATTCTTTTATTTTTTTATTTAATTTTTTATTATAATCTATTAATATAGGTATAAATTCAATATAATTTATACTTAAAAATCCATTATTATCTTTTCTTATTAATTCTGGATAATATTCTTCAACTTCTTGCGCTATAAAGCCAATATGTTCTTTATCACTATCTATATATTCATAACGAGCGATCTTAATTTTATCTAAATTTTCAGATTCAATAATATCATATTCTATATTTTTTTTCTTTCTTTTATCAGATACTATATTTAATTCTTCTACATTTAATATTTTTGCTTCTAATTTTTCTATATTAAATTCACTTGCTTCTAATTTATTACTTACTTTTATATTAGTTGCATTAATATCATTTGTTTGCAATAAGCCATTAATATTAATATCATTAATATTTAATGTTTCATCTACTGTTATATTAGTAGCTTTAATATCATTTGTTTTTAATAAATTGTCTATTATAATATTTTTAGTATTAATATCATTAGTTTTTAATAAATTGTCTATTATAATATTTTTAGTATTAATATCATTAGTTTTTAATAAATTGTCTATTATAATATTCTTAGTATTAATATCATTTGTTTTTAATAATTCTTCAATAGTAATATTCTTAGTATTAATATCATTTGTTTTTAATAATTCTTCAATAGTAATATTCTTAGTATTAATATCATTTGTTTTTAATAATTCTTCAATAGTAATATTCTTAGTATTAATATCATTTGTTTTTAATATATTTGCTTCTAATTTTTCTATATTAAATTCACTTGCTTCTAATTTATTACTTACTTTTATATTAGTTGCATTAATATCATTTGTTTGCAATAAGCCATTAATATTAATATCATTAATATTTAATGTTTCATCTACTGTTATATTAGTAGCTTTAATATCATTTGTTTTTAATAAATTGTCTATTATAATATTTTTAGTATTAATATCATTAGTTTTTAATAAATTGTCTATTATAATATTCTTAGTATTAATATCATTTGTTTTTAATAAATTGTCTATTATAATATTCTTAGTATTAATATCATTTGTTTTTAATAAATAGTCTATTATAATATTCTTAGTATTAATATCATTTGTTTTTAATATATTTGCTTCTAATTTTTCTATATTAAATTCACTTGCTTCTAATTTATTACTTACTTTTATATTAGTTGCATTAATATCATTTGTTTTTAATAATTCTTCAATAATAATATTTTTAGTAATAATATTTTTAGTATTAATATCATTTGTTTTTAATAATTCTTCAACAGTTATATTTTTAGTATTAATATCATTTGTTTTTAATAATTTTTCAACAGTTATATTCTTAGTATTAATATCATTAGTTTTTAATAAATTGTCTATTATAATATTCTTAGTATTAATATCATTTGTCTTTAATAAATTGTCTATTATAATATTCTTAGTATTAATATCATTTGTCTTTAATAAATTGTCTATTATAATATTCTTAGTATTAATATTATTTGTTTTTAATAATTCTTCAACAGTTATATTTTTAGTATTAATATCATTTGTCTTTAATAAATTGTCTATTATAATATTCTTAGTATTAATATTATTTGTTTTTAATAATTCTTCAACAGTTATATTTTTAGTATTAATATCATTCGTCTTTAATAAATTGTCTATTATAATATTCTTAGTATTAATATCATTAGTTTTTAATAAATTGTCTATTATAATATTCTTAGTATTAATATCATTTGTCTTTAATAAATTGTCTATTATAATATTCTTAGTATTAATATTATTTGTTTTTAATAATTCTTCAACAGTTATATTTTTAGTATTAATATCATTCGTCTTTAATAAATTGTCTATTATAATATTTTTAGTATTAATATCATTAGTTTCTAATAAATTGTCTATTATAATATTTTTAGTATTAATATCATTAGTCTTTAATAAATTGTCTATTATAATATTCGTAGTATTAATATCTTTAGTTTTTAAATATTCAGCTTCTATATTATCAGACTTTATATGATGCGAGATTAAAGATTTATTTGTTTTTAAATATTCAGCTTCTATATTATTGCTCTTTATATGATTTGCGATTAAAGATTTATTTGTTTTTAAAAATTCTGCTTCTATATTATTGCTCTTTATATGATTAGAGATTAAAGATTTATTTGTTTTTAAATATTCAGCTTCTATATTATTGCTCTTTATATGATTTGCGATTAAAGATTTATTTGTTTTTAAAAATTCTGCTTCTATATTATTGCTCTTTATATGATTAGAGATTAAAGATTTATTTGCTTTTAAATATTCAGCTTCTATATTATTGCTCTTTATATGATTAGAGATTAAAGATTTATTTGCTTTTAAATATTCAGCTTCTATATTATTGCTCTTTATATGATTAGAGATTAAAGATTTATTTGCTTTTAAATATTCTGCTTCTATATTATTGCTTTTTATATGATTAGAGATTAAAGATTTATTTGCTTTTAAATATTCAGCTTCTATATTATTGCTTTTTATATGATTAGAGATTAAAGATTTATTTGTTTTTAAATATTCTGCTTCTATATTATTGCTTTTTATATGATTAGAGATTAAAGATTTATTTGTTTTTAAATATTCAGTTTGTAAACTTTCAGTTTGTATATTATTATTTTGTAAACTTTCAGTTTGTATATTATTATTTTGTAAACTTTCAGTTTGTATATTATTATTTTGTAAACTTTCAGTTTGTAAACTTTCAGTTTGTAAACTTTCAGTTTGTAAATTTCCATACTTTATATTTTTTTCTGTTAAAGGAGATGTTAAAGAATTTTTTGTTTTTCGAATATGAGTATTAATATTATTTTCATCTATAAAATTCGTTTTTTTTATATTTGATAAATCATTTTTATTACCCGATATTTCTATATTTTTTTTATAATATAATACATTTTTATTTATACCTTTATCAATGTTTTTAATAATATTATTTATGTTTGAATCATCTTTAACTACAAATTCATCTTTTTTTATAGAATATGTTTTATTATTTTCATTTGATGTTATAAAATCTTTGTCAATAAATATTTTAAAAATATTAAAAACATTATATTTTTTATCATTTTTTTCATTAAAATTTTCAAATGTTTTATGAATATCATTTATATCAAATTTTCTATTATTTATCGATGATTTTTCATTTTTATTAATTTTTTCTTTATAATTATGGTTATTTTCATAATTTGTTATAAAATTTTTATCAATTAAACATTCAAAAATATTATTTTTATTACATACTTTTTTATCTTTTAAAAAAATATATATGATTACTATAATTATATTTATATAATTATATTCATTCATACTATTTATTGATATTTTTTTTTAATTTTAATTTCATATAAATAATTTTTTGTTGTATTATTCGAATTTCATACAATATCTGTTCTATTATTTTATTATTTAATTCTGGTAAAATAAAGTTAACTTTATAGCCGATATATAATATACCTATTAAAAATTTATTATCATAATATTCTTGGCATTTTATAAATAGAGACTTATCACCACCTTTATCTGGATGACATTTTATAATAATTTTTTTATAAATTTTTTTTATAAAATCTAATATTATATTATCTTGATTTATATTATCTTGATTTATATTATCTTGATTTATATTATCTTGATTTATATTATCTTGATACATATTATCATCATTAATATTATTTTGATTCATATTATCTTGATTCATATTTATAGATGATATTTCATCTATTTCAATATTTGTATTAGTATTAGTATTAGTATCTGTTTCTTTTTCATTTGATTGTTCTGAATTATCTGAAGAATTTTTTATATCATCTCGTCTTGATAAATTAATATTATCAAAAATATATTTAAAAAATCCATCATTAAATTGTTCAGATAATTCATTTTTATTATTAACTATATCATTATCTGTTATATCATCTATATCATTATCTACTAAATTATTATTTATATTTAATAAATAATTATATTCATCCATTATAGAATATATTTTGTTTAATATATTCATATATATATCTACATCAAAAATATTTACTTTTTAAGAAATATTAAATAATTAAATTTATTATATATATACAATGTCTACAATTCCAATACCAGTTTCAATTACTGCAAATAGTTATACAATAAAGTACGGTAATTCAACGCCGAATTATAATTATTTAATAACCACACCAGACCAATCATTCGATGTTTCAAATATTTCTGTTGATATTAATCCAATATCATGTAATGCAACATCAAATTCATCTGTAGGAACATATGATATTATTTTAAATCAATCATCATTTAGTTCACCTGGATATAATGTCACTTTTACATTCATTAATGGAACATTGACTATTTCTAAAGCAGATTTAACAATAACTGCACATTTACAGTCTAAAACATATGATGGTATTGCATATACAGGACCAAATTCAGTAACTTATTCACCATTTGTTAATGGTGAAAATAAATTTGTATTAAGTGGAACATTATCATATTCAATTATTGATCAAGTAACTAATTTAGATGTTGTTAATCCTGTTAATGCGGGTTCATATAATATTGTTCCTTCAGGTCTAACCTCTTCAAATTATGATATTACATATGTAAATGGAACATTGACTATTTATAAAGCGGATTTAACAATAACTGCAAAATCACAGTCTAAAACATATGATGGTCTTCTATATACAGGACCAAATTCAGTAAGTTATTCACAATTTGTTAATGGTGAAACTGAATCAGTATTAAGTGGAACATTATCATATTCTATAATTAATTCTTCTGCTAGTGTAGGACAATATAATATTATTCCTTCAGGTCTAACCTCTTCAAATTATAATATTACATATGCAAATGGAACGTTGACTATTTCTAAAGCTAAATTAACAATAACTGCAGATTCACAGTCTAAAACATATGATAGACTTAAATATACAGGATCAAATTCAGTAACTTATTCAGGGTTTGTTAATAATCAAAATGAAAATAACTTAAATGGAACATTGTCATATTCTATTATTGATCCATCTAATGGTTATGATGCTATTAGTGCGGGTTCATATGATATTGTTCCTTCAGGTCTAAACTCTTCAAATTATGACATTAAGTATGTAAATGGAACGTTGACTATTTCTAAAGCCCTTTTAACAATAACTGCTAATTCATTTACAGAATTATATACTGGTCAATCACATAAAAATTCATGCACTGTATCATATTCATCATTTGTTACAGGTGATAATAAAAATGTCTTAAACGGAACTCTTTCATATTCAATTATTGATCCACTGACTACATTAGATGCTATTAATGTTGGTTCATATGATATTGTTCCTTCAGGTCTATCCTCTCAAAATTATAATATTACATATGCTAATGGAAAATTGACTATTTCTAAAGCAGATTTAACAATAACTGCTTATTCATTTACAGAATTATATACTGGTCAATCACATAAAAATTCATGCGCTGTATCATATTCATCTTTTGCTACAGGCGATAATAAAAATGTCTTAAGCGGAACTCTTTCATATTCAATTATTGATCCACTGACTACATTAGATGCTATTGATGTTGGTTCATATGATATTATTCCTTCAGGTCTAACCTCTCAAAATTATAATATTACATATGTAAAGGGAAGATTGACTATTTCTATGGTTAATTTAACAATAACTGCCGTTTCACAGTCTAAAACATATGATGGTCGTGCATATACAGGTTCAAACTCAGTAACTTATTCACAATTTGTTAATGGTGAAAATGAAAATAAATTAAATGGAACATTGTCATATTCAATTGTTGATAAAATAACTAATGCGGTAATTAATACTCCAATTATTAATCCAGCGAGTTATAATATTGTTCCTTCAGGTCTAACCTCTCGAAATTATAATATTCAATATGTCAATGGAACTTTATCTATTTTAAAAGCAAATTTAACAATAACAGCAGAGTCAAAGTCTAAAACATATGACGGTAGTGCATATACAGGTGCGAAATCATTTCAATATACAGGATTAGTTAATAATGAACAGTTCGCTGATGTAATAAGTGGAACTGTTTTATATTCTATTCTTGATTCTTCAAATAAAGCACCTGTTAATGTTGGTTCATATAATATAGTTCCTTCGGGTCTAACCGCATTAAATTATAATATTATATATGTAAATGGAATATTGACTATTTCTCAATTTAATTTAACAATAACTGCTGGTTCTAAATCAAAAACATATAATGGACTTAAATATTCTGGTTCAAATTCAGTAACTTATTCATCATTTGTTAATGGCGAGACTTCATCAGTATTAAGTGGAACTGTTTCATATTCTATTCTTGATCCGAATGGTTATGATGCTATTAATGTTGGTTTATATGATATTGTTCCTTCAGGTCTAACCTCTCAAAATTACAATATTACATATGCAAAGGGAAAATTAACTATTTCTCAAGCTAATTTAACAATAACTGCTGTTTTACAGTCTAAAACATATGATGGACTTGCATATACAGGATCAAATTCAGTAACTTATTCGGGGTTTGTTAATGGTGAAACTGCATCTGTATTAAGCGGAACATTATCATATTCTATTCTTGATCCATCTAATGGGTATGATGCTATTAATGTTGGTTCATATGATATTGTTCCTTCAGGTCTAACCTCTCTAAATTACAATATTACATATGCAAAGGGGACATTGACCATTTCTAAAGCGAATTTAACAGTAAATAGATTATCAACAGATTATACATATCCTTACCATTCTACTATAGATTATACAAAATACTACTCAATTACTGGTTTTGTAAATTCTGAAACAAGTAGTGTATTAACTGGTTCCCCTACGATATATTTAAATAATTCTTCTATACCAAATGTAATAAATACTGGGACATATGATGTATCTATACAGAATAAGGGTACATTAACTGCTACAAATTATAATTTTGTTATTCAAAATACCGGAACAGCACCTAAACTAATTATTACTAAAATACCATTGACAATTACTTTAGCTGGAAATACCAAGACATATCAATATAGCACTATAATTGATTATAAACAATCATATACTTTTACAGGTTTTGCAACTTATGCGAATGGTTATACTGAAGATAGAAGTGCTTTATCAGGATCTCCTACATTGTATTTAAATAATTCTCCTATATCTACATCAAACATACCTGTTGGAACATATCAATTATCTATACATGATCTTGGAACATTGACATCAACAAATTATTCATTTATTATTAATAATACTAATCCAGATACATTTATAGAAATTACAAAATTTGTAATATCAATAAGGGCTGATTATAGCTTTTATAAATATGATGGTCAACCAAAAAATGCTACAATAATATATTCAATAGATACGAATAAAGTTTCTACTTTATTACAGGGAAATCTTATTATTAAGTATGAATCTCAGTCAAATTATTCTGTATTTTTTTATGATCCTCCAAAAAATGTAGGCGTTTATAATGTTTATTTAAGTGGACAAACACCAGTTGATTCAGATAATTATTCTATATCATATGGTTCTGGGCTAATACAAACTATTACTGCTAATCTATCAATAAGTTTAAAAGAGGATTTTTCTAAAGATTATACTGGTTTAAATGTTGATTTTTTACCAGAATATTCTTTTTCTGGATTTGTTAATGGTGAAACACAAAGTGTGCTGAATGGTAATTTATCATATGAATTCTCTTATAATCCATTGGTTAGTGATCCAATAAATACTCCAGTTATCAATGCTGGTATTTATTTTATTTATCCCAAAGGTGTTACATCTAATAATTATACAATTACATTTAAATCTATACAACTTACAATAAATCGATTACCATTACAAATTACTGCAGTTGGTTATTCTTCAACATATTCATATGGTGAAACAATTGATTATACAAAATACTATACTTTAAGTGGATTTATTACTGTAAATGGTGTCACACAAGATAGATCTCTTGTAGGAGGTTATCCATCAATTTCTTTAAATGGTGTCCCCAGTTTAAATCCATTAATAGTTGATGCAAATGCAAATCCATATAATTTAACTATTACTGGACCTGGATCACTCTCTTCACAAAATTACTCTTTTAAACCAGATATAATACCTACGACTGATGCACAAACTTTAAAAATAAATAAAATACCATTAACTGTAGTTAGACAACCACAACAATCTACATTTACATATGGTCAAACAATCAGTTATATAGAATATTATAATTTTACGGGTTTTGCAAATAATGAAACAAGAAGTGTTGTAAAAGGTGCACCAACACTATATTCAAATAATAGTCCTTTACCAAGTAAAGTAAATACTGGAACTTATAATATAACTATACATGATATCGGAACATTAAACGCTACAAATTATTCTATTGATAATTCACGTATTGATAATAGTAGTGCAGTTCCTAAACTAACAATAAATAAAGCAACATTAACGGTTTCAGCAACTACACCCAGTCCCGGTACATTTCATTATGGTGATACGCCACGTTTACTTTATTTCTGTAATTTTGCAGGATTAATGACATCTGCACCTTATAATGATACTTCTTTAAATATAAATTTAGCGAGTGATCCATCTATTTTATTAACAAATACTGTAAATGGTTCAACTGTAAATACTAATTATGTTGGTCAAATATTAAATGCTGGAACATATAACATTACTTTAACAAGTATTTCTTCATTATCATCTCCTAATTATGTTTTTACATTATCTACACCAAATACACCGCCTCAATTGATTATAAATCCTCGCGGGATTACAATTGGTTTCAATGGGGTGGTTCCTGACGTTGCTTATTTAAAGCCAGATTATCCTTATTATGGGTCAAAAACTATTCAAAGTGACATTTATAATACATGTGTTACTTTAGCACCTTTAGTCAATCCCGATACATTCTCAAGTATGCAATATACTGATAAAACAAATACAGTTCAAACAATTCGTTTTAAAAAAAGTGATAATACATTAATTAATTCTACAGATAAACCTAATACATATACTATTTCACTTGATATATCTTTATTATCATCAACTTTTCCAAACTATAGCTTTAGTGTATCACCTACTTATAGTTTTACTCTTCCAAAAGGTTATTTGAAAATTAGTCCTCTTTCAGGGGGACCATTTACATATGGTTATAAACCCAAGATAAATGATTTTTATACAGTTACAGGTTTTGTATCTAATACTGAAACTGCTTCAAACACGTGTAATGGAACCCCGGTAATGTATATAACTCTTCAATCACAATATTATGCAAGCCAAAATCGATATACAACACCTATAGCACTTAATGCAGGTACTTATTGGATAAATGTATATGATTCTGGTTTAGGTTTTACTGCAACTTCTAATTATAGTTTTTATATATCTGATAATTCAACTATTGGTAAATTTACTATAAATCCTATATCTTTAACAAATGCCGGAATTACATTTAATTGGACATCATATATTCCAACAATACCATATGGTGTTCCATTATCTTCATATCAATTGAATGCAGTTTCACCTCTAAATCCCTATTCAAATACACCTATCGGAACAATACAATATATTGGATATAATACAAGCACAAAAACTTATACAGTCTTTCCTATAGGAGGAACTTTACCAGCGGGAACGTATATATTAACTGCAACATTAACTGTAACAGATCCAAGTTATGCTTCAGAAAGTATTTCTGTTACCAATAGTAATCAAATTCAAGTATTATTACAATATCCTACTATATCACAATTTAATCCTCTACCTGTAGCGAAAGGAACAGTTTTAACAAGTAGTGATATTAGTAGAATCTGTAATGCAAATATAAATATAACTTCAGGTTCTATTCCTACTGTAACCTATACTGATATGAGTGGAAATATAATAAATGAGGGTTATGTTGTTAATGATGATATTGAAATAGTTGATCAAATAAATAATATATCAAATACTAATTATCATAATATATACACTTTTACTAAGTTTAAATTATCTACAAATTAAAGTATTAATAAATTAATGTATTAAGTAATTGAATAAATTAAGTAATTGAATAAATTAAATAAATTAAGAAAATAATTAAATTATTAATTATTTTAATATTATTTTATAATAATTATTTTTTTTAATTATACATTATTCATATTGTATTACCTTTATAAAAAAATATTTTTATAGATATTTTAAATAAAAATATTTATTTTTAATATAAATGTACACCACTAAACAAACCGTTAAATTGCCAAATCAAGATATCGTTGATACTTTTAAAACAGTATTCGTTTCTAACACTAATAATGTTAGTAACTCTATGACCGCTGGTTATCAAAGTGGTACCGGTGATTATATTATTTCAGGTGGGAAAGATCTAACGAATCCATACTTTATTGTTCAAAATGATGGTACGATTGTTGTAAATAAGGACTTTGTAGTTAAAGGAAATAATACTATTGCAAATTCTTTTAATACATCTTCTGCAAATTCTATGCTTAACATTGGGTTAAGTAATGCAGAAAAAATTATATCTATTACACAATTACATGATGATACTAATACTAATAATCAAAATGCACTAGTTTTACTAGATAATGGAACTTCTTTAAAAAATAATGATTTAGTTACAAATCCTATTTATTTACAAGGAGTTACAGCATCAGATGGAAAAAGCTATTCTCATTTATACCCAAGTAATTCCGCTACAAATTTAGTTAAAGCCAATATTATTCCAAATAGTTTTGCAACAGGCAATAACCCAAATATGACATTAGATAGTAACTCTATTATTTATAGTAATAGAAGTCTACTTCTTAATAATCCTATTAATCTTATAAGTAATTATGAATTTCGTAGAGGTACATGCCTTACACAAAATTTAAATCCATCAGATAAATCAATTAATGTATTAACAACTGTTGGTTTTGGTGTATCAGGAACTATATTAATTAGAGATCAAACTAATTTTGGTACTGTTTGTGGTACAGCACCATCAGGTCCTGCAAATACTATTGTAAATGTAACAATCCCTTCATATAATGAATCAAGTTTTACAAATGGCGTATATATAGCAGCAGAAGATTCAAATTCAAAGGTATTTGTTTTGGGTAAACTATCATCTAGTGCTTCATCTCAAGGAATTGATACATATCAATTAAAATTTACTCATTCTATTCAGTCTGGTTTAATATCAGATGGTACAAAAGTTTATTTATTATATAGTCTTAATTATACTGGTAGAACTCCAAATTCATTTACTGGTATAACTGGAACTATACCTCATCAAATTACTCCTGATGTATCTATATCTACTTATAATAGAATGCAAATATATAATTTAAATTCTGTTTCTAGCACTGATTTATTTTATTTCTCTACATTTGTAGATAACACTTTCAATGCATATATTTCTGACCAAATATATGATAATATTCATGCTTCATGTCCTTCATTTGATTACAATCCAAGTGATTTACAATTACAACTTGCTTCTGCATTTATTTTAAAATTTACGAGTGTCACGCCTTTTACTGATTCTTTAACTTTTTATACAAATCAAGCTGTTTTTGGTACTGTTAAACAAAATGCATATAATGGTCAATTCGGTGAAAAATTTAATTTTATTAATTCTGCTGGTAAGGATGTTAGTAAATCTATTTTATGTGGAAGTGGTAATTCAGGCACTGATACTCTATATTTAGCTAAAACTATTACTGACGTTAATGGTATATCTACTGATAAAGAATATTTTACTTTTGATTATGAAAATAATGCAATGAAATATCCAAATGGTGTTATTATGAAGAATGATATTACAGACCAGTTAAATATTACTGCTCAAAGCAGTAAATTAAGCGGTTCTTTAGAAGTAACAAGTGAAACTGCTTTAAAAAATACATTAAATGTTACTGGGGCGTCTACTTTACAAAGTACACTTGCGGTAGGTGGTGCTGCTACGATGGGTTCTTCTTTAGCAGTTACTGGAAACAGTACTATTGGTGGAACTCTTGGAGTTAGTGGTAAAGCTACTTTAAGTAATGATTTAGCAGTTACTGGTAATAGTAATATTGGAGGAGCTCTCGGTGTTACTGGTAATGTTTCGATGGGTAATGATTTATTTGTTGCTAAAAATAGTGTTGTTGGAGGAACTCTTGGAGTTAGTGGTAAAGCTACTTTAAGTAATGATTTAGCAGTTGCAGGTAATAGTAATATTGCTGGAAATCTTGGAGTTACTGGTAATGCTTCTATGGGTAATGATTTATCTGTTGTTCGTAACACTAATATTGGTGGAACTCTTGGAGTTACAGGTAAAGCTACTATGAACAATGATTTATTTGTTGCACAAAATAGTGTTATTGGACAAAGTCTTGGAGTAACAGGTAGTGCTTCTATAGGTTCCGCTTTAGCAGTTGTTGGAAATAGTACTATTGGTGGAACTCTAGGGGTTACTGGTAAAGCTACTTTTAGTAATGATTTAGCAGTTGCTGGTAATAGTACTATAGGTGGAACTCTTGGGGTTACTGGTAAAGCTACTTTTAGTAATGATTTAGCAGTTACTGGTAGTAGTACTATAGGAGGAACTCTTGGGGTTACTGGTAAAGCTACTTTAAGTAATGATTTAGCTGTTGCTGGTAATAGTAATATTGGCGGAAATCTTGGTGTAACAGGTAGTGTTTCAATGGGTTCTACTTTAGCAGTTGTTGGTAATAGTACTATAGGAGGAACTCTTGGAGTTACTGGTAAAGCTACTATGGGCAATGATTTAGCAGTTGTTGGTAATAGTACTATAGGAGGAACTCTTGGAGTTACTGGTAATGCTACGATGGGTTCTGCTTTAGCAGTTGCTGGAAACAGTACTATTGGTGGAAATCTTGGAGTAACAGGTAGTGCTTCTATAGGTCAGAGTTTAGCAGTTGCTGGTAATAGTAATATTGAGGGAACTCTTGGGGTTACTGGTAAAGCTACTTTTAGTAATGATTTAGCAGTTACTGGTAGTAGTACTATTGGAGGAACTATTGGAGTTAATGGTAAAGCTACTATGAACAATGATTTATTTGTTGTTCAGGACAGTGTTGTTGGTGGAAAACTTGGTGTAACAGGTAGTGCTTCTATAGGTTCTACTTTATCAGTTGTTGGTAATAGTACTATAGGAGGAACTCTTGGAGTTACTGGTAAAGCTACTATGGGTAATGATTTAGCAGTTGTTGGTAATAGTACTATAGGTGGAACTCTTGGAGTTACTGGTAAAGCTACTATGAGTAATGATTTATTTGTTGCTCAAAATAGTGTTATGGGTGGAAATCTTGGAGTTACAGGTAGTGCTTCTATCGGTCAGAGTTTATCAGTTGTTGGTAATAGTAATATTGGAGGAACTCTTGGAGTTACTGGTAAAGCTACTATGAATGATGATTTATTTGTTGTTAAAAATAGTGTTATTGGACAAAGTCTTGGAGTAACAGGTAGTGCTTCTATAGGACAGAGTTTAGCAGTTGTTGGTAATAGTACTATTGGTGGAACTCTTGGAGTTACTGGTAGTGCTTCTATAGGTTCTGCTTTATCAGTTGTTGGTAATAGTACTATAGGTGGAACTCTTGGAGTTACTGGTAAAGCTACTATGGGTAATGATTTAGCAGTTTCTGGTAATAGTACTATAGGTGGAACTCTTGGAGTTACTGGTAAAGCTACTATGAGTAATGATTTATTTGTTGCTCAAAATAGTGTTATGGGTGGAAATCTTGGAGTAACAGGTAGTGCTTCTATAGGTCAGAGTTTAGCAGTTGTTGGTAACAGTACTATTAAGGGAACTCTTGGAGTTACTGGTAATGTTTCAATGGGCAATGATTTATATGTTAATGGTAATAGTGTTATGAATGGTGATCTCCATGTTAATGGTTCTGCATCATTTAATAATATAGTATTAAATAATATAGCATTAAATAATGATCTATATATTATAGGTAGTAGTTCTATTGGCGGAAATCTTGGTATAACTGGTAATGCTTCTATAGGTCAGAATTTATCAGTTGCTGGTAACAGTAATATTGTTGGAACTCTTGGGGTTACTGGTAAAGCTACGATGAATAATGATTTATTTGTTGCTCAAAATAGTGTTGTTGGAGGAAATATGGGAGTAACAGGTAGTGCTTCTATAGGTCAGAATTTATCAGTTGTTGGTAATAGTAATATTGGAGGAACTCTTGGAGTTACTGGTAAAGCTACTATGGGTAATGATTTATTTGTTGTTCAAAATAGTGTTATGGGTGGAAATCTTGGAGTCACTGGCAGTGCTTCTATAGGTCAGAGTTTATCAGTTGTTGGTAATAGTAATATTGGGGGAACTCTTGGAGTTACAGGTAAAGCTACTATGAACGATGATTTATATGTTGTTAAAAATAGTGTTATGGGTGGAAATCTTGGAGTTACTGGTAATGCTTCTATAGGTCAGAGTTTAGCAGTTGCTGGTAACAGTAATATTGTTGGAACTCTTGGAGTTACTGGAAAAGCTACTATGAATAATGATTTATACGTTGTTCAAAATAGTGTTGTTGGAGGAAATTTTGGAGTTACTGGTAGTGTTTCAATGGGTTCTACTTTATCAGTTGTTGGTAATAGTAATATAGGTGGAACTCTTGGAGTTACTGGTAAAGCTACTATGGGTAATGATTTATTTGTTGTTCAAAATAGTGTAATGGGTGGAAATCTTGGAGTAACTGGTAATGCTTCTATTGGACAGAGTTTAGCAGTTGCTGGTAACAGTAATATTGTTGGAACTCTTGGAGTTACTGGAAAAGCTACTATGAATAATGATTTATACGTTGTTCAAAATAGTGTTGTTGGAGGAAATATGGGAGTAACAGGTAGTGTTTCAATGGGTTCGACTTTATCAGTTGTTGGTAACAGTACTATTGGAGGAACTCTTGGAGTTACTGGTAAAGCTACTATGGGTAATGATTTATACGTTTCTCAAAATAGTGTTGTTGGAGGAACTTTTGGAGTTACTGGTAATGCTACTATGGGTAATAATTTATACGTTGCACAAAATAGTGTTGTTGGAGGAAATATGGGAGTTACTGGTAATGCTACAATGGGTAATGATTTATTGGTTGTTCGTAATACTAATATTGGAGGAACTCTTGGAGTTACTGGTAAAGCTACTTTGAATAATGATTTATATGTTGTTCAAAATAGTGTTATGGGTGGAAATCTTGGAGTAACAGGTAGTGCTTCTATTGGTCAGAATTTATCAGTTATTGGTAATAGTAATATTGTAGGAACTCTTGGAGTTACTGGAAAAGCTACTATGGGAAATGATTTATACGTTGCAGGTAGTAATACTATAGGAGGAACTTTTGGAGTTACTGGTAATTCTACCATGGGTAATGATTTATTGGTTGTTCGTAATACTAATATCGGAGGAATTCTTGGAGTAACTGGTAATGCTACTATGGGTAATGATTTATTGGTTGTTCGTAATACTAATATTGGAGGAACTCTTGGAGTTACTGGTAACGCTACTATGAACAATGATTTATTTGTTGCTCAAAATAGTGTTGTTGGAGGAAATCTTGGAGTAACAGGTAGTGCTTCTATAGGTCAGACTTTAGCAGTTGCTGGTAATAGTAATATTGTTGGAAGTCTCGGAGTTACTGGAAGTGTTGCATTTAAATCTACTCTTGCTGTTTCTGGTAATAGTAATATTGGTGGAACTCTTGGAGTCACTGGCGCATCTTTATTTGGCGGTGTTATGACAATTACGAATGATTCTAAATTAAGTGATATCAATGATTTGACTTCTGGTGCTGCATTTTCAGTTTATGGTGATGCTGGTTTTGGTGGTAATATAGTAGCTAATGGAACAGGTTACTTTAATGGAGGTGCATTTTCTCTTTCTGATGCAACACTTAAGAAAAATGTTGTTGAAATAGATAGTGCATTAGATAAAGTAAATCAATTAAGAGGTGTTTATTTCGACTGGATTGATACAGAAAAATTTAATGATAGACATCAAATTGGTCTTATTGCACAAGAAGTTGAAGAAGTAATACCAGAATTGGTTAATACATCCGAATCAGGTATTAAATCTGTAAACTATGCCCAAATAACTGGTTTATTGATTCAAGCAATTAAAGAACAAACTGATGTTATAAATAACTTAAAAGAAATGTTATTGAAAAAGTAAATATACTATATTTGACTATTACTTTAGTTATTTATATGTATAAAATAACTATTTTGTAAAAATATAATATAATATTTTGTAAAATATTTTGTAAAATATTTTGTAAAATATAATATTTTGTAAAATATAATATTTTGTAAAATATTTTGTAAAATACAATATAATACTTGATAATATATATAGAATATTATCAAAATACTTTTTATAAACTTTAAAAAAAACTGATAGAATTTTATTATTATTTTAATAAAATATTCTAATAAATTATTTGTAGTAAATTTACACTGGTTATTCTATATAAAGGTTATTCTATATAAAAATAATTTAACTTGAAAAATGTTATCGTCATTAAACTCTTATATACAAGATAATTTAAAAAATATATATTCACTAAAAGAAAGTACTGTAGATGATCATCTAAATATGACATATAAAAACGACGAAAATCTTTTTTCTATATCTCATTATTATATAGATCAGGGTCTTATTATAGACGGTGTTATTCTACATCCTGCTTCAGAAGTAAATGAAAACGAAATAGATGATGGATGGGTTGAAATTTGTTCAAACTGTTCTGATATTAGTGAGCATTCATTAACATCATTAAATAATTGCGAGAATGATGGATATTTATTAATATTTGAATTAATTAAAAGCATGAATAAAATTTTCCTTGAGAATTGCACTTTTTTTAGTTTAGAAGGATATGTAATGCAAAACATTCGATTGTTAGTTACAGTTACAGATACACATACAAATACACATACAGATGCACATACAGATATAGATGCAGCTACTAAAAATCATCTTTCAAATATTTCTATCGAAAATAAACTACTTGAAGATGATTCAGTTTTAGAAGTTACCCTTATTTATTCAAAAGATAACTACACTTTCCTAATCAGTTATATTCACGTAAATAGTAAATATGTAGTACATGTAATGAATTGTGAATCATCATATCATACGGTAAAAGAACTAACATATCACTATTCTAAAATTATTAATGAAGGCTATTTTTATGCAGATGGTACTATAAATAATGATTTTACGTATCTTTTTAAAGAAGTTGACCAATATGAAAAATCGTTTTCTTTAGATACGTTTTTTAAGAAAATCGAAACTGAAATAAGCACGCGTCTTGATCTTATATATAATGATTATGAAGACAGTAAGATTTCGAATTTAAAAGAAAACGTTATTATATTAACAATGGAATTAATTCCTGAAACGATAAATAATTTTAAAGATTCTACGAGGATTAAAGGCATACTATTGTCTGAAATTAGTTTTAGTGATAAGCTGTATTATATAATAAATAACGTTGAAAAAATAATAAATATTCTTAAAACACGTGCATTAACTAAACTTTTTTTAGAATATAATTTTATAGATTTAAAAAGAATATCTGAAAAAGTAGACAACCATATTATATTGTTAATTCAATCAAGTCTTACTACTTATGTTAGAAATTTCGTATATGATAATATTGTTACACGAGATATTTTATTTGATTTAGATGATATAGATGATATAGATGATATAGATGATTTAAGTGATGCGTGTAAATATACGGATGAATATCAGAAAAATTTTCTTTTTTGTACTTATAGAAAAACCATTGGATATTAAAAATTCCATTAAACAAGTTATTAAACTCGTTTAATTATAAAAAAATATTAATATATATAAAAAATGACAGATATTTTTCTATATTATATTGTAATTAAAATATTATTAAGATTAATGTATTAAAAACTATATTATCTATATTACAATGTTTAGTTTTCAATATTTTTAAAATGAATTTATTAAAATTAAAATCAAATGATACAGATATAAATACAGATATAAATACAGATATAAATACAGATATAAATACAGATTTAGATACAGATTTAGAATTAGATACAGATAATCATTATATTTATGATGCTGAAAATAATACTCGTCTTAAAATTGTTTATGTAAAACGTAATAATATAGAATTTTTAGATAATATAACTTATACAATATTAAAAAAACTTTTACATAATTCAAATAATGATCTTACGAAAAATATATATAATAAACTATTTCTAAAAAATAGAATACATTCATACTTAAATGGTTCTCTTAGATACATAATAATTGAACTTGTATGTATTGATGATAACAATGAAATAGTTAACTTTATGATAGAAAGAGATAATAAACAGATTGAACACCGTTCGATTGTATTAGACTTTATTTACGTAAATGATATTCAATATTATAGTTACGATTTAATACCATCTGAAATTAAAAATACATATATTGAAAACTCATTAGTTGTAAAGTATGTACCTGTTCATGATAAGCCTTTTTATGAATACTATAAAAAAACGAATACATCCTCATTTACGGACAAAAATACAGGCACGGTTTTATATAATAGAGTTGATATATCAGATATTCTTGTTAATTCAGAACATAAAGATTTTTCTCTTAAACTTTTTCTAAAAAAAATGTTACCAAGTTTTTTATTTAGAAATGATATAAAAACTTTGATAAAATATGATTACACTAAGTGGTTCAAACCAATTGATTCAAATCATATGACTATTTTTAAACAAAACTTTTTTTGTCCTCTTTATCTTCTAAGTTCTGAAAGATTGAGTGAATGTAGTAGTATTTGTAGTAATTATTCATTTTAACTATGATTGTTATTACGTACATTTTTATAAAAATTGATAGTATTTTTATGTAAAATAATTTATTATTATTATATATAAATTTCTATATTGAACATCTTATTTTTAACTTAATTTTATCTAAAAAATGTCTTTCTTTGAAAATATATGTAAAAAAATAAGACAACTCGTGCCAAATTTATATAATAACGAAAAAATATCTGCTAAAGTTTGGTCAAAACTTAAAGAAGTATATACGTACCTTTATCGTGATTATTTTAACGACAGTGGTAAATTCTTATATAAATCTACATCAGATGATATTGATGTATTTAATTTATTTAAATATTTTATTAAAGAATCTAAGGAAAATATCAATATAATAGAAGATATTATATTAAGTACACATGATACGTATTTAATTGATATTTTTAAAAGAAAAATAGAAAAAGATGATATATTGTATCTTACATCGGCGTCAATTTCATACATTCCCGGAAATAATAATTTTGAAACAAATAGATGTACAACAGTATTAGTTAATGATACACATGTGCGTTATAGAACGTTCCAATATATATCTTATCCACAAATAATTTCATCAAATGACTATTTAAGGAATATATTAGAAATAGACATGAGCTTCATATGCTCTGATGGAATACAATTCGAGAATGAAACATTTGGATATAAAAAAGATGTTCTTATATTAAGAATTAAAACAGGTGATTCAAAAAAATGGAGAAAATTTTATTTCTTGTATAACTATAATGACAATAAATATATTTTAATAAAAGAGTTAATAAATATTCAAACTGAGCCATGTGATTATCAAACATATTGCACATGTGGATTGGGTTGTAAAAAATGTTTTAATAAAGTTATTAAATTGGTAAATTTTAATAGGAATATTAAAAAAGGTGATGATGATTCATCTCATATTATATCATATATATCATACAATTTAAAAGACTACTTTAAAAAAATAGTTAATAATATATCTCTAAATCAAATAAAAAGTGATATTATTATTACTATTTTTGTATGGTATGTTTTACATTATATTTATTATACAAGCATGACGTATTCAAAATCAAGCTTCATTGCGATTATTCTTAATATTTTTCAAGCATTCTATTCTATTTATAGAAAATTTACACATTAAATAATTAAATTATAAATAATATACATATTTTTATATACATATTTTTATATACATATTTTTATATACATATTTTTATATACATATTTTTATATACATATTTTTATATACATATTTTTATATACATATTTTTATATACATATTTTTATATACATATTTTTA